>ENA-OQCE01000225-OQCE01000225.1-human-gut-metagenome-genome-assembly--contig:-NODE-225-length-27374-cov-18.753037_pt1 | contig 27374 bp, 33 predicted proteins | sample MGYA00242495_ERZ504572 | MGnify/ENA primary metagenome ERZ504572 (study PRJEB26092, sample SAMD00036228) | human gut metagenome | host: Homo sapiens | study: EMG produced TPA metagenomics assembly of... | reverse complement strand
CGCAAGGGCGAGAGCGAGCAGGTCGTCGACGTGTTCCAGAACCAGATGGACGCAACCTGGTCTATGTGGACGCCACCGACCGCTTCCTCGATAAACTCGTCGACGTCGACGAGCCCGAGGCCAAGCGCAAGATCATCGGCGCGAGTTCATCCGCGTGTTCGAGGAGGAGGCCCGCCAGGTTGGCGACGAGGTCAGCTTCCTCGCCCAGGGCACTATCTACCCTGACATTCTGGAGTCGCAGGACGGCGTGAAAGCCACCACAACGTGGGCGGCCTGCCCGAGGACCTGCAGTTTGAGCTCTGCGAGCCCGTTAAGCTGCTGTACAAGGACGAGGTGCGCGTCGTGGGCCGCGAGCTCGGCCTGCCCGAGAACATGGTTGAGCGTCAGCCGTTCCCCGGTCCTGGCCTGGGCGTTCGCTGCCTTGGCGCCATCACCCGTGACCGTCTTGAGGCGCTGCGCGAGGCCGACGCCATTGTGCGCGAGGAGATCGACAAGGCCGGCCTGACCATCTGGCAGTACTTTGCGTGGTGCCCGACTTCCGCGCCACCGGTGTGCGCGAGGGCAAGCGCGCCTACGACTGGCCCTGCATCATTCGCTGCATCAACACCGTCGACGTTATGACCGCCGAGGTGCCTGAACTCGACTGGGCGCTGCTCAAGCGCATTACCGCTCGCGTGACCGCCGAGGTCCCCGGTATTTGCCGCGTTTGCTACGACCTTACGCCGAAGCCCGTCGGCACGGTCGAGTGGGAGTAAGCTAACTCAGCTGGTAGGCGACGAGAACTAGCAGATGTGACAAAGGGACGGTCCCTTTGTCACATCTTCGATGTTATGTGCGGGATGGTATACCACGCGGCGTGCCGTCCCGTTCGTTATTTTAATGAGCCGGGTGCGCGAGCGGGAAGAATCACGAGCATGGTCGTTCCGCGCTTCGAGCTCTTTTCGACCTCGATGGAGCCGCCGTGAAGTGCGGCGATCTCCCAGACCAGCGCAAGCCCCAGCCCCACGCCGCCGTATGCCCTGCTGCGCGATTTGTCGACGCGATAGAAGGGCTGAAAGATGCTCGTCTGGTATTGCTCGGGAATGCCCGGCCCCTGGTCGCGCACGCGTAGCAGCACGCGGTCGCCTTCGGCGCAGGCGTTGATTTGCACGGTCGAGTTGGGCGCGCTATAGCGTATGGCGTTTTCGGTCAAGTTGAACAGCAACCGATAGATCAGCGTGTCGCTGCCGATCGTTTGCGCGTCGCCCTCACTTGTAAGCGTGATGTCTTTTTGCTCGGCAAGGGGCGCCAGGTCGGTGAGCACTTCTTCGATCATCGGCGCCAGGTCAATCGCATCGTTGCAGGGGACACTGCGCAGCTCGCTCATCTCGAGCAGGGTCTTTGTCATGTGCGTCATTCGCTCGGTCTGCTCCTGCAGCAGCCGGAGCAGGCTCGCTGTATCGGCATCGGCGTCGGGGTGCTCAGCGCAAAACAACTCAACCTGGCTTGCATGAGCGCGAGCGGCGTGCGCAGCTCGTGCGCCGCATTGCCCGTAAACTGTCTTTGTGCGGATAATCCCTCGTCAAGGCGGGAAATCATGTCGTTAAACGACGCGCTGCAGCGCCTGAGTTCAGAGGCACGTCCTCGCTGATCTTTGTGTCGGCGAGGTTGTCGGGCCGCACGCTCTCGACTTGCGCCGCAAAGGAGCGCAACGGCTGCAGCGCATATCCGCTCACGAAGTAGCTAGCACGCCACCGAGCAGCGTCGCCGCCGCGGTTATGCACCAGCTCGTCGCGCTAAACGATGCTTGGGCGTCGCTCACGACGATGGTCAACTCATCGTCGAGCTCTTTGCTTGCCGGGTCAAATGAGCTGGGCGCTGCGGTCTCCACCTTGTTGTGCGCCGACGCTTCTGCACCAATCGAGTCCATGTAGCGCATGCCGGAGTAACCAACCAGGCAATTCATAAGTACGCAGGTCGAACATATCAGTAAGGCCGTCATCAACGTGATGCGCCACTGCAGCGACAGCCGCTTCATTTGCCGTCCTCCATAACGTAGCCTTCGCCGATTCGGTTGCGGATGGGGTCGTGCCCCAACGCGCCGCGCAGCTTTTTGCGCAGCGATGAGATATGCACGCGGGTCGCGTTGCTAAAGCTGTTGACGCTGCTGTCCCATACATGCTCGATAAGCTCTTCCTGGCTCACCGGCCGCCCCTGGTTAAGCATCAGGTATTCCAAGATGCCGGTCTCCTTGCGCGTGAGGGATAAGGCCTCGTCGCCCACTGAGGCGACGCGCGCCTTGGTGTCAAAGCTCAGCGATCCGCAGGTCAGGACAACATCGCTTTGCGTAAAGCGCCTGAGCGTGAGGCTGCGGATACGTGCTGCCAGCTCGTCAAGATGGAACGGTTTGGTGAGGTAGTCGTTGGCACCCGCATCGAGTCCCGCTACCTTGTCGGCGACCTCGCCGCGTGCCGACAGCACGAGCACCTTGGTCTCGCAATCGGTAATTCTGAGTTGCCTGAGCACGGTCATGCCGTCGACATGGGGGAGATTGAGTCGAGCACGACAAGATCAAAGGTCTCGATATCGAGCAGATCGAGGGCCTGCTGCCCGTCGTAGCAGCAGTCGACGCTATAGGCCAAGTTGCGCAGGCTGCGTGCGATCGCATCGCACAGCGCCCGCTCGTCCTCGACGACCAAGATGCGCATAACGTTCTCCTTGCATAGTCATTCACGCTTAACACGGATTTTATAGTCGGTATGGTCCAATGGGTCGCGAAACGAAAGGAGTGGTCAGATTGTTCAAAGCGATTAAGCCTGTGGCGCAGGTGGCTTTGCTGATCGTTGGGGTAGCATGGTGTGCTTTGGCGTTATGCGCGGCGAGGCAGATGCCGTGCTGGCCAAGGCAATCAGGCTGTGCTTGGAGTGTATCGGAATTGGATAAAAGAAAAAACACTGCATCGCATCTTTTGGCGAGATTCCGCGGATTGATTCAGGCGGCGGCGACGCTTGCGACCAATATTCACCTGCCTAACTTTGCCAAGGGGGGCATCTACCAGGGGGCGGGCAAAGCCGTCTGCGTGCCGGGGCTCAACTGCTACTCGTGTCCGGCGGCCTCGGGTGCGTGCCCCATCGGGTCGTTTCAGTCGGTGGTGGGATCGTCTAAGTTTAGCTTCTCGTATTACGTGACCGGAACGCTCATTTTGATCGGCGTGCTGTTGGGGCGTTTTGTATGCGGCTTTTTGTGCCCGTTTGGATGGCTGCAAGAGCTTCTGCATAAGATTCCCAGCAAAAAGCTCTCCACGAAAAAGCTCAAGCCGCTCACGTACATCAAGTATGCCGTGCTGCTGTTTGCCGTGGTGCTGCTGCCCGTCTTGGTGGTTAACGATGTGGGTATGGGCGACCCGTTCTTTTGCAAGTACATCTGCCGCAGGGTGTGCTCGAGGGCGCGATTCCGCTGTCCATCATGAATACGGGAATCCGCTCCGCGCTGGGAAAGCTCTTTACCTGGAAGCTCGCGATCCTCATTGTGGTTGCGGTGCTGAGCGTGCTGTTCTACCGCCCCTTCTGCAAATGGATTTGCCCCCTCGGTGCGTTTTATGCGCTCATGAACAAGGTGTCTTTGCTGGGGATCCAGGTTGACCAGTGCAAATGCGTCTCGTGCGGCAAGTGCGCCAAGGTGTGTCAAATGGACGTGGACGTTACGCGTACGCCCAACCATGCCGAGTGCATTCGTTGCGGCAAATGCGTGGGTGCGTGCCCCGTCGATGCTATTAGCTTTCGCTATGGGCTGGGTGTGACGGGCGACAAACCCGCGCAGCCCGCGCAAGCCTGCGAAAACAAATAGGTACCTATATAAGTTTCGATATAAACGGAGGAACCATGAAACTGTCAAAAATTGCGGCCTTGTTGATGCTGCCCGTGCTGGCGCTGACTCTCGCGGCGTGCTCTGCCCCCAAGGGCGACGCGAAGGATGCCACGAGTGGCGATGCGCAGATTGCCGAGCTTATAGCGCAAAAGCCGTCGAGCGCCGAGGAGGCGGCCGAGCTGTACCAGCAGCTGCTGCAAAAGGAAAACGAGATCTTCGCGAGCGATAACGCCCTGTGGGAAAAGGTGTTCAATGCGGCAAATAAAGACTCGGCAATGATTGAGGACGGTAGCAATTACGGCGACTTTTTGCTTGATACCATCGAGGGCGCCAAGGATCAGTTTACGGCTGACGAGCTCAAGACGCTTAAGGCCGGCGCGCAGCAGGTCAAGGAGATCGAGGACAAGCTCATGGCGCTGGAGAAGGAGTTTCCCGGATGCGGCAGCACGCCCGGCGAGGGAGAGAGCGTCGATGCCTCGACCGCAGGCATGACCAACGGCGAGAGCGAGGAGACGAAGTTCCCCAGCTTTAAGGGCAAGGACTTGGACGGGAACGATGTAAACAGTGACGAGCTGTTCTCCAAGAACAAGGTCACCGTCATGAACTTCTGGTTTACCACCTGCAAACCGTGCGTGGGAGAGCTGGACGATCTGGAGAAGCTCAACAAGGAGCTTGCCGAGAAGGGCGGCCAGGTCGTGGGCGTTAATTCCTTTACGCTCGACGGCAACAAAGACGAGGTGGCCGATGCCAAGGACGTGCTTTCCAAGAAGGGCGTGACGTATAAAAACATCTGGTTTAAGTCGGATAGCGAGGCCGGAAAGTTCACCTCCAACCTCTACTCGTTCCCGACCACCTATGTGATCGACCAGAACGGTAACATTGTGGGAGAGCCGATCATGGGCGGCATCAACTCCGCTGAGCAGCGCGAGGCGCTCAACAAACTGATCGATCAGGCACTCGCGAAGAGCGAACAGTAAGTCCGTGGGACAGACAACTGAAGGGGAGTCGCTGGAAACAGCGACTCTTTTTTCTGCTTCGGGGTAGCATCATGGGTATACGTCGAAAGGGGGCGGCTATGGTCGGCAGCATGGTCGAGCGGTTGCCGTTTTGGGGACAACTTACATCCGATGAGCAGACGCTCGTGGCAGAGCGCTCGTCGCTGCGATCCTTTGATGCCGGGCAGATAATCGGTAGCAGCGGAAATTCTTGCACTGGCATTGTTTTTATTATCGAAGGTGACATTCGCGTGAGCCTGCTTTCCGAGGAAGGCAAGGAGGTCACGCTGTTTAGGGTTGGCTGCGGAGAGTGCTGTGTCACCACGGCCTCGTGCGTTATCGAGCAGATTTCATTTGACACCATGGTGGTTACAGCACGCAGGTCATCGCTTTTGGTGGTGCCTGCGAGCGTGTGTGCCCAGCTCGCCCGCGATAATGTCTACGTTAAGGCCTTTATGCTCCAGGTTGAGGTGAAGCGCTACTCCCAGGTGGTATGCGTGCTGCAGCAGATGCTCTTTAAGCGCCTCGATCAGCGCGTCGCCAGCTACGTGCTCGAGCATTGCCGAGCTGCGGGCACAGCAGAAGTTGCCGTAACGCAAGACGAGCTTGCACGCGACATCAACTCTGCGCGCGAAGCGGTGACGCGCGCTCTGCGACGTCTTGCGCAGGACGGGCTCATCGAGATTAGGCGCGGACGGATTATCGTGCGTGATGTAGATGGGTTAGCACGGTTGGTCTAGACCTACCGCGCAGCTGCATCTGCCGTCGGCAACATATTTTCCGTTTGGTGACTTGGTCACAGAACGCGACCGCAGTGCCTTGGCATACTTGCCCAAAGCAACCAGCAAAGGAGTGCGCTATGGGATTGTTTGATTTGTTTGCAGGACCGGACATTAATGTGGGCGTCCAGGAATGGAAGGCTTCTAAGGGGGCGGTGCTGCTCGACGTGAGGAGTGCTGACGAGCATGGACAGGGCCACATTCCGGGCAGCGTCAACGTTCCGCTCAATCGTATCAACCAGGTGCTTGAGCTGTATCCAGACAAGGGCACGCAGCTTTTCGTGCATTGCCTGAGCGGTGCGCGAAGCAACCAAGCTGTGAGTTTTCTTAAGCGTTCTGGGTATGGCAGTGTCAAGAATATTGGCGGCATAAGCGGCTACACGGGAAAGGTGGTGCGTTGGCTATGAAGGTGGTTATCGTTGGAGGCGTCGCGGGCGGCGCATCGGCGGCGGCACGTTTGCGCAGACTCGACGAGCAGGCCCAAATTGTCATCTTTGAGCGCACGGGTTTTGTATCGTATGCCAACTGTGGACTTCCGTACTACATTGGCGGCGTGATAGAAGAAGAGAGCGCATTGACGCTGCAGTCTCCCAAGGGCTTTTGGGATCGCTTTCGCATTGCGGTCAAGACGAGTCACGAGGTGTTTGCCATCCATCCCGATTCGCATACGGTCGAGGTTCGCAATATGCTGACGGGCGAGGAATTTGTCGAGACGTATGACAAGCTCATCCTGTCGCCGGGTGCAAAGCCGATCCGCCCTGCGTTGCCGGGCATCGACTCGGATAAAATCTTTAGCCTACGCACCGTTGAGGACACGCTGCGTATTCACAGCTATGTTCGAGAGCGGCGACCGAGCAGTGCCGTCGTGATCGGCGGCGGCTTCATTGGCGTCGAGACGGCGGAGAATCTGTGTGAGCTGGGGCTCCAGGTGACCCTTCTGCAGCGTCCCGTCCAGCTTATGAACAACCTGGATTACGACATGGCGACCCTTTTGCATACCGAGGTGCGTGAGCACGGTATCGATCTGCGCCTCAAGGCCGATGTGACAGGTTTTGAGGAAGTTGATGGCCGCGTTGTCACCCATGTTGCGGGCGATGACCCTATCGGAGCCGATATGGTGCTGCTTGCCATTGGCGTGGCACCTGAGAGCCATCTAGCGCAAGAGGCGGGGCTCGAACTGGGCATCAAGGGGGCTATTGTGGTCAACGACCGCATGGAGACCTCTGCTGCCGACGTGTATGCCGTGGGCGATGCCGTGCAGGTCACGCATCAGGTGACCGGCGAGGACGCGGTCATTTCGCTCGCCGGCCCCGCCAACAAGCAGGGGCGTGTCGTCGCCGATGTCATAGCTGGCATGGACAGCTGCTACCTCGGATCGTTGGGCTCATCGGTTATCAAGGTATTCGACTTGACGGCGGCAAGCACGGGACTATCCGAAAAGGCAGCACACGCGGCGGGAATTGACTGCGACAGCGTGGTCCTGTCGCCCGGTTCGCATGCGGGTTATTATCCGGGTGCAACGCCCATGACCATGAAGGTTGTCTTCGAGAAGCAGGGATTGCGCCTGCTGGGTGCGCAAATCGTGGGCATCGATGGTGTGGACAAGCGTATCGACGTCCTGGCGACTGCCATCCAGGCAGGCATGCGCGGCGATAGGCTTAAGGATTTGGACCTAGCATACGCGCCGCCGTATTCATCGGCGAAGGATCCCGTCAATATGGCGGGCTTTATGATCGAGAACCTCAATCGCGGCATACTGGCGCAGTGGCATTGGAGGATGAGCCCAACTTGCCACGCGATGGCAGCGTGCAGCTGCTCGATGTTCGTACGGAAGGGGAGTATGAGCGCGGGCATATCGATGGTTTCGTAAACATTCCCGTCGATGATCTGCGCAATCGCCTGGGCGAGCTCGACCGGGCCAAGCCGGTTTACGTGATTTGCCAGAGCGGCATTCGCAGCTACATTGCTTGCCGCATTTTGGCGCAGCATGGCTTTGAGTGCTTTAACTTCTCGGGCGGCTATCGCTTCTTTGCAGCCGTGACTGAGGCTCGCCGCGGCAGTGCTAACGTTATGCCGTGCGGGCTCGAAAAGTAGCGCGCATTGGAATGTGACAAAGTGACAGCCTCTTTGTCGCATCGGGGATGTTATACGCGGGATGGTGCGCCATGCGGCGTGCTGTCCCGTTCGTTTTTTGGCGCGGTTCGTTACATTTCTCACTGGTATCGGCCAAAAATGAGGATAGAGTAGGACAAACGCGCCGAACGTGAACGGCGGGGGAGCGGGCGAGCGCGCCCGCGCGAGAGAGGTTGCCGTCCATGCTGGATCTCAGAGATATTTGCAAAAGGTACGTTACGCAGTCGTTTACGCAGGTAGCGCTCGACAGCGTAAGCCTGTCTTTTCGCGATAACGAGTTTGTAGCCATCCTGGGTCCCTCGGGCTCGGGTAAAACTACGATGCTCAACGTCATCGGCGGACTCGACCATTTCGATTCCGGCGACCTGCTGATCGACGGTATTTCGACCAAGGATTTTTACGATCGCGATTGGGATGCCTACCGCAACAACCGCATCGGCTTTGTGTTCCAAAGCTATAACCTCATTCCGCATCAGACCATTTTGGAAAACGTGGAGCTGGCGCTCACGCTCACGGGTGTGGGGCATGCCGAGCGCCGCCAGCGTGCGCGCGAGGCGTTGGAGAAAGTTGGCCTGGGCGAGCACGTTAACAAACGCCCGAGCCAGCTATCGGGCGGACAGATGCAGCGCGTGGCCATCGCCCGCGCCCTGATCAACGACCCCGAGATCGTGCTGGCAGACGAGCCGACCGGCGCCCTAGACTCAACGACATCCGTGCAGGTCATGGATTTGCTCAAGGACGTTGCGCGCGACCGTCTGGTCATCATGGTCACGCACAATCCCGAGCTGGCGTACAGGTACGCCACGCGCATCGTTACCCTGGCGGACGGCAAGATCACCGACGATTCCGACCCCTTTGATGTTGCCAAGGCCGCGCGCCGCGAGGCCAAGCCTACGCGCAAAACCTCGATGAGCTTTGTGACGGCGCTGGGGCTTTCTGCCCGAAACCTTATGACCAAAAAGGGCCGTACGGCCATGACGGCCTTTGCGGGCTCGATTGGCATTATCGGCATTGCGGCGATCCTGGCACTCTCCAATGGCGTAAACGGCTACATCAAAAAGGTTGAGGAGGACACGCTCTCGAGCTACCCACTCACCATTTCCAAGCAGGATTACGACCTGTCGTCCATGATGGGCGGAGAGGGGGCCACGGATGACGGTTCGTCTGAAAGCGTGGATTCGTCCGACGACAGTGCCGACGGCGAGGCTAAGGGAACCGATAAGATTCCTGTGGTCACGGCCGTAAAGGATATGTTTGCGAGCGTTAAGTCCAATGACATGACGAGCTTTAAGGCATGGCTCGATGCCGGTGGCGACGGCATCGATAAAGAGGTCAACGCCATTCAGTACGGCTACGGTGTATCGCCGGTTGTCTATCGTGCCGGCAAGGGCGATGAGAAGCCTGTCCGGCTGGTGCCCAACGCCATGACCGAGGCCATGAGCGGAGGCGCGAGCTCGGCGGCAACGGTGAGCATGGATTCCATGGGAACCTCGGTCTTTAACGAGATGATTGACGACCAGAGCCTGCTCGACAGCCAGTACGATGTCGTTGTCGGCCATTGGCCCACGTCCGCCAACGAGGCCGTGATGGTGCTTTCGAGCCGCGGCACGGTGGGCGACTATACGCTCTATAGCATCGGTGCGCTGGATATCGATGAGCTCAATGACCTGGTCAACAGCGCCATGACGGCCGACGGCAAGGTCGAGACGCCCGAGACCGGCACCGACTTTACCTACGACGATGCGCTGTCCACGACATTTAAGGTGTTGTCGCCGGCCGATGCCTATCGCAAAAACGAAGAGACCGGCATGTGGACTGACATGTCTGGCGATGCCGACTTTATGGCGTCCAAGGTTGCTGACGGTATCGACGTGCGCATTGTGGGCGTGGTGCGACCCAACGAGACGGCTAACGCGAGTGCATTGTCCCCGGGCATTGCCTACACGCATGCGCTGACTCGCCAGCTTATGGAGCGCGCTGCCGATTCGCAGATCGTGCAGGAGCAGCTTGCCCGCCCCGAGACGGATGTCTTTACGGGTAAAACCTTCGACGAGCTGCAAGGCGAGGCCAAGCAAGGCGTTGATCTGGGCAGCATGTTCAGCGTGGACGAGGCGGCGCTAAAGAGCGCGTTCTCGCTCGATACGTCTGCGCTCTCGGGTGCGGCCAGCGGTATGGACCTTTCTGGTATCGACTTGTCCGGTCTGGACATTGACCTTTCGGGCGTTGGGAAGGACGTCGACTTCAGCGACATCATGGCCAAAGCGCCGGCTCCAGATTTCTCGGGCACCTTTGACGGCCTGGAACTCACGCCTGAGCAAATGCAGCAGGTGGGAACGCTTGTCAACCAGCTGTTTGAGGGCTTTATGCAGTCGGATCAGTTTAAGGCGCTGTCACCCGAAGATCTTAAAGACGCGTCAAAGCTTGCTGCCGCATTCTCGACGTATCTTGAGCATGATGCCGCCGCCCAGCAATACCTGGCTCAGCTCAAGGCGCTCGGCGGCGATGCCCTGGCCGAGCGCTTGCAGCAGGCGATGACCGACTATGTGCAAAAGCAGCTGGCTCCGTATCTGCAGCAGGCTATGGATCAGGTGATGAAGTCGATCAGCGATCAGATTGCGGCGACGGTGTCAGCTCAGCTCAAGGCGGGCGCGGAAGGGCTCATGGGCCAGATGGCGACGCAGATGTCATCGAGTTTTGCCAACCTGGCGAGCGCTATGCGTGTGGATGCGAGCGCTTTTGCTCGTGCCATCCATTTCAACATGGATGCCGAGGATCTGAGTTCGCTCATGATGAGCTATGCCAAGCTTCGAAGCTCACCTACGACAACAATCTGACCACGTTGGGCTATGCGGATGAGGCCGACCCCATCTCGGTCAAGATTTTCCCGCGCGACTTTGAGGCCAAGGAGCGTGTGCTCGATCACATCGATGCGTACAACAAGCAGGTCAAAGCCGCCGGCCATGATGAACAGGCGATCTCGTACACCGACTACATGGGCATCATCATGGGTTCGGTGACCGACATCGTGAACACCATCAGCTTGGTGCTCATCGCATTCGTGAGCATCAGCCTGGTGGTGAGCTCCATCATGATCGGCATCATCACCTACATCAGCGTGCTGGAGCGAAAAAAAGGAGATTGGCATCCTGCGCGCGATCGGCGCGTCAAAGCGCAACGTGGCCAACGTGTTCAATGCCGAGACCTTTATCGAGGGCTCATTGCCGGCGTCTTTGCTATTGTCGTCGTGGTGGCCGTGAGCTTTCCGGTTAATGCTGGGCGCTTGCTGCCAAACAGGTACCCAATCTGATGAGCCTGCCCGTGCAGGATGCGCTGGTGCTCATCGCGATTTCGGTGCTGCTGACGGTCGTTGCCGGTTTGCTGCCGGCCCGCAGTGCATCCAAGAAAGACCCCGTGGAGGCCCTGCGCTCCGAATAATGTGACAAAGGGACAGTCCCTTTGTCACATTGAGACCCTTGCGAAATCGGGGTCTAATTACCGTTCGGCAGGTTAAGAACTCCCTCTCCCCGCTTAATGCTTGACGAAGAGTCTTCTGGTTTATATACCTATCGGTAGGCATATAGGATGTATTGCCGATAGAAATGGAGCAACCATGACTCTCACCACACCAGCCAAAAAAGATTGTCTCCGTGAAAGCGGCGCATTTGCTTGGGTCGTCGTTATTGCGCTCGGCTTAATGTCCGCCGGAACAACTGGCACATATAGCATTATTGCCGGCTCATTCGTTGCTCCAGTATGTGAAGATCTGGGCTTTGACTACACTTCTTTTTCTTTCTATTTCACCGCGATTCTTCTTGGCCTTGCGCTTGGGCTTCCGCTTTTGAGTCGCTTCATTCCAAAAGTAATCGGCAAACCATGGCATATTTGCATTGAACTCGTCCTTATTGTCGCCGGCGCCGCAATGGCGTTCTACACCGAGGTCTGGATGTTCACCGTCTCCGCCGCAGTGATCGGCATCTGCTTTTCGTTTACAACGGGCGTCTGCATGTCCGATGTCATTGACCAATGGTTCAGCAAATCGTCCGGTCTTGCCATCGGCCTCGCTTGGGGCGTTAATTCTCTCTGTACGCTGTTATTGAGTCCTGTCATTACGCTGGTCATCGAGCAGCAAGGCTGGCGTACGGGATACATCGTGCTTGCGGCCGTTTCTGCAGCTATGATTTTGCCTGCAAGCGCATTTATCATTCGCCTTAACCCCTCTGATCGCAACATGCTTCCGTACGGAGAGACCGCCTCCGAAACCCATGAGAGCTGCAGCGCCGATGAGCAGGAAGATGCTCTTTCGGGCATGGCACTCCGCGATGCCGCGAAAACGCCGTCTTTTATTCTCTGTGTCCTCTTGCTTTGCGTGGCGCAGCTCACCTGCTGCATGAACCAGCTGTTTCCAACCTATGCAAGCGAGGTCGGTTTCAATCCTATCGTAGGAAGCTTAATGGTCTCGGCAGCTTCACTCTCCGATATCTTCCTAAATCCCTTCGTGGGCAAAACATGCGACAAGCTTGGCGCTATTAAAGCAACGGTCGCATGGACAGGTGTCAGCATTCTTTCATTCCTGCTTCTTATCATTGGCGGAAGCAATGAGACCGTTTCCATCATTGCAGCTGGTGTAAACGATGTCATGTTCGCCATCGTTGGAACCGCAATGCCGATGCTTCTACTCTCGCTCTTTGGATCACGCGATTTTGGAAGGATCTATTCGATCGTTTGCTCAGCGGGCTATGTCGTCGGTGCTTTTGGAATGCCGGTCATGATGAAGGTTTACGGCATGGCGGGGTCATTCCAGGGAGTATTTATCTTCTGCATTGCCTGCAACCTTATGATTGCTGCGTTTGCTATCGTTTCCGGCTTTCTCAATAAGGCTGCTGAAAAGTAATAAGCGCCGATTTGCATCGGCATAGATTGCCACGCAACAGGGGTTGACTCCAAGCCAGACTGGAGTCGACCCCTGTTTTCGTTTTAAAGGTTGCCCGCAGGCACCATGGGTGCCAACATGCGCTTCAGCTTGGCTGGTTTATTTGAACATAAGCTCGACTATTCCCGCCCAAACCGCTTTTTCATCAATATCCTCACCTTGAGCGACCGTATTGCTTGCTCCCTCCAGAACGGTATAAAGAATTTGTACGTAGAGCATTACGTCGGCGCTATCGGAAAACGCGCCAATCTCTACACCATGAAGAAGGATGTCTTTAAGCGCATCCATGGTTCGTTTGGTCGCCGTCGCTTGACGTTCCTGAACTGCAGGAATTCGATTTGCTTGAACGCTAACCTCGGCCAGCACGCGCCGGCGCTTTTCATCGCTTCGATAGCCACCTATAACTGAATTGCCGAGCTCGATAAGCGCGGCCTTGAACCCGTCCCTATCGACTATTAGCGAGTAGTCGCGCTGATAGTCAATGGTCGGAAACATGCTGTCCAAGAGCGTAGTGAAAATCTCCTCTTTAGAGGGAAGTAGTAGTACACCGACGGCTTGGATATACCGACAAAGTCGCAAATCTTTCCGATAGACGCTTTGTCATAACCGACTTCTGCCACAAGATCGTACATTGCGTCCAATATTTTTTTTCTTGTGCTCACGCTGCATTTCTCCATCGCAAATCACTTCCGCACTACCAACATTATTAAGGATGGCAACGGAACATCAATTCGTGTCCAAACATGACCACTATATACGGTGAACGGTATGTATCAGTAGGCGAGCGGCAATTATTCAAAACTATCTACCGAACGGTAGGTATAGTAGTACTATAGCAGGTGAAACCCCGCTATTGTCGCGGCCGGACAGCATCGCGGGAAACCCGACGGAAGGACCAACCATGTACGAGAACTATCGTATGCCGGGCGAGTTCGAGAAGCGCTCCAACGTCTATGTGACATGGCTTCCCGATTACATCCGTGCAGAGGCTATGATAACCGCCAGCCTGCGTTGACGTGATCAAGGCTCTGCTCGAGTATGGCGACGTTACGGTCAACCTCAATTGCGGTACCCCCGGCTCCTATGAGGAGGCTTGCTCGCGCCTGAAGGAGGAGGGGGTTGATCTCGATCGCATCGAGATCACGCAGTTCGAAGACTCCAACTTCTATGTCCGCGACAACGGTCCCAGCATCATGGTCGACGACAAGGGCCATTCTTATATGGTCAACCCCGCTTGGACCTATTACGGCGTGTGGGACAAGAACTCCCCGGAGTGCCAGTCCGCACGTAAGGCAGCGGTTCACATGGCGGTTGCGCTCGGTTGCTTCGATATCGTCAATTCCGAAATGGTTTCGGAGGGCGGCGACCGCGAGTTTGATGCTCACGGCACTCTGATCGCAATCGAGGACACGGAATGCCGCAAGCGTAATCCCGAGTTCACGAAAGAGGAAGTAGAGGCCGAGTATAAGCGCATCTACAACCTCAACAAGGTTATCTGGCTTCCGCAGCCTATGCTCGAGGACGACGACTATCGACTGGGCATCCTCGACGAGAAGGAAGACGGAACTCCCGTCTTTGGCATGAGCTTTGCAGCTCACATTGATGAGATGTGTCGCTTTATCACTCCGAACAAGATTCTTCTTGCCGAGGTGTCCGATGAAGAGGCAGCCTCGAGCAAGGCTGGAGCAGAGTCTCGTCGCCGCATTGAGGCAGCCTACGAGATCCTGAGCAACGAAACGGACTGGGAGGGCAAGCCCTTCGAGATCGTTCGTATGCCCACCGCCGAGCCTATTGAAGTCGTTATCGCCCCTGGCGATGAAGATTACGAGCTCTATAAGGCTTCATCGACGAAATGGGCGGCAAGTTTATGGATGGCACCCCCTGGCCCGAGGGCCCCGTCCACTTCTACGCCGCAGCGAGCTACTGCAACTTCCTGATTTGCAACGGCGTCGTTCTTGGCCAGCGTTATTACCACGAGGGCATGAGCGAGGTCGTGAAAGAGAAGGACGAGCAGGCCAAGGCAGTTCTTGAGAGCTGCTTCCCCGATCGCAAGGTCATCATGATTGATTCCCTCGCGCTTAACCTGTCCGGCGGCGGCGTGCACTGCTGGACTAAGGACGTGGCGGCCAGTCGTTAGTGAGCCTTAGAGCCTGCGCTCTTTGGCTTAGGCGCCACATGTACCGCCCCCCGAGGGATATCCGTGTTTTCCTCGGGGACACATTCAACAATAATTTTGATAATAATTCGAAAGGAAATAGGCATGAACAACAGCCTCCGCGGTCGCGACTACATCAACATCCATGATCTTTCCTCCGAGGATTTCCGCTATCTCATCGATCTTGCCTGGAACCTTAAGGCTCAGAAGAAGTCCGGTGTCGACCAGCACTACTTCCCCGGCAAAAACGTCCTCGCCAACTTTGAGTGGGGCTCGACCCGTACTCGTTGCGCATTCGAGACCTCCTGCAATGATTTGGGCATGGGCTTCACTTATCTGACCAACTCCCACATGGGTGACTGCGAGACCGTCAAGGATGCCATGCGCGTCTTTAACGGCATGTACGATCTCATCGTCTACCGCGCACAGAAGGACGAGCAGTTCCTCTATGACGTCGCCGACCTGGTTGACATCCCGGTCATCAATGCCCTTACTCTCGGCGATCACCCGACTCAGATGCTCGCTGACGCTCTTACGATGGAAGAGCAATGGGGCGGTTTGCGTACGAGCCGCGGCAAGAAGATGGCTTTCGTTGGCAACTGCGCCGGCGCCCCAGTGTGGTATGGCCGTCTGTGCGCTATGCTCGACATGGACTTCCTCGCCATCGGCCCCGACGACCTCCGTCATCAGATGTGCAAGGAAATGATCGAAGAGGTGGAGGCCTGCTACGCCAAGTACGCTCCCAATAGGACCTTTACCATCACCTCTGACCTCGATGCCCTGGATGGCGTTGACGTTATCGTTACCGAGGAGTGGCGCTACATCAACCCGAGTGCGGAGAAGAGGTTCTGGATCCCGACGACTACAACTCCTGGTTGGGCGATGCCGAGTCTCTGTACCCCTATCGCGTCACCAGCGAGCTGTGCAAGCGCACCAACAATCCCGACATCTTCTGCATGCATGAGCTTCCCTCTGTCCACAACGCGGATCACCGTGTTGGCAAGATGCTCCTCGACCAGTGCAAGAACGACCTTCATCGCGAGATCATCACCGAGGGTTTCGAGATTGCCGACGAGTGCTTTGAGGCCAACGCTTCGGTCATCTTCCGTGAGGCAGAGAACCGTCAGCACACCATCAAGGCCGTTATGTGTGCCCTTCTGGGTCTCTAGGAGCTGCGTCAATGGAAAATGCAAAGTTAAAGAGCAGCAAGGTTTACGCATGGGTTCTCGTAATCGCGCTCGGCCTTATGTCTGCCGGCACGACCGGATCCTATAGCGTCATCGCGGGCTCCTTCGTCGCACCCGTGTGCGAGGAGTTCGGGTTTGACTATTCCATCTTCTCGTATTACTTCACCGCAACGCTCATTGGTCTTGCGGCAGCTCTTCCGTTTGTCGGAAAACTCATTCCCAAGGTCGTTGGCAAGGTTTGGCTCCCCGTTGTCGAGCTTATTTTGCTCGCTGCCGGCGCAGGCATGGCCTTCTACACCGAAGTCTGGATGTTCATCGCCGCTGGCGCCCTGATTGGCGTTTGCTTCGCCTTCACCACCGGCGTCGCTATGTCCGACGTTATTGACCAGTGGTTCAAAAAATCTGGTGGCCTGGCAATCGGTCTCGCTTGGGCAGTGAACTCGATTTACATGCTCATCATGAGTCCCGTCATCACCTCTGTCATCGAGGCCGCTGGCTGGAGAACTGGTTATCTGGTGCTCGCCGGTGTTTCCGCAGTGCTCATTCTCCCAGCTTCCATTCTGATCATCCGCTACAAGCCTCAGGACAAGGGCATGCTGCCCTATGGCTACGTCGAGGACGAGACGGTCACCGAGACCGAGGAGACGACCGAGGATAGCACGCGTGGCGTTAGCTATGCGCGCGCCATTAAGTCGCCTGCCTTCTTCTTCTGCATCGGCTTCCTCTGTCTCGTTCAGCTCACTTGCTGCATGAACCAGCTCTTCCCGACGTATGCTTCCGAGGTTGGTTTTAGCCCCATGGTGGGCGGCTTCATGGTATCCGCTGCATCGCTCTTCGATCTGTTCCTCAATCCGATCGTCGGCACCACTTGCGATAGGTTCGGCAGCACGAAGGCCATTCTGGGCTGGCTCGCTGTCTCCATCCTCTCCTTTATCATGCTCATGATGAGCAGCGGCAACTCGACGCTCAGCATCCTCGCAGCAGGCGTGAACGACGTAATGTACGTCATCGCTGGCACTGCCCTGACCGTTTTGGTTATGGATGTCTTTGGCTCCCGCGATTTCGGTCGCATCTTCGCGCTGATCTGCTCCGTGGGCTATATCGTCGGCGCCTTTGGCATGCCCGTTATGATGAAGGTCTATGAGCTTGTCGGCTCCTTCCAGGGCGTCTTCATCTTCTGCATCGCATGCAACGTTATTATCGGCCTGTTCTTGCTGCTGGCAAAAAAGACTGGTAAGAACCTCTCCTGGGACGAATAGTTCGATTCGTCTTAGACATACGCTGTAGGGCTTAACCTGCAGCCGCTTTGGGGCATCGACTAACATCGGTGCCCTTTTTCATCGAATGTGACAAAGGAGCAGCCACTTTGTCACATTGAGCGGCATGTAAATCGAGGTCTAATACTTTTCCGAGAAGTGAACGGCCATACTTGGGCCTCCGAAGCATCGACATTTTTAGACGCCAAACCCGCAGGATTTGGCTGGCAAAACCGCAGGAAATTGCATCTCGAAAGTGCAGATGCTTCGGGGCCCGTTTTCACTCGTTCACTTCTCGGGAAAAGTATTAGACCTCGTTGTATGGGGTGCGGCTGGAGGGTGGTCATCGTTCAGTAGCTACCTCTTCCTTGTGAATCGCCTGAAGCGCAAGGCATAATGCATGTGACAAAGGGACGGCCCCTTTGTTGTGTTGATATGAGAGAAGAGTAGATGATCCTTTCGCTGGCCCCCATGGAGGGGATTACCGGGCATGTGTTCCGTCGCGTGCATGCGGAGTGCTTCGGTGCGCTCGATTGCTATTACACGCCGTTTTTGCCGCCGCCGCGGGTGGGAAACCGCTTTGGCGGCAAGGCGTTTAAGGAGATCGATCCTGCCAATAACCAGGGGCTCAACGTGGTGCCTCAGCTGATGTCCAAGAACGCGGACGAGTTTGTGTGGGCGGCACAGGTGCTCGCCGACATGGGCTATCGCGAGGTCAATCTCAACTTGGGTTGCCCCTCGGGGACGGTTGTCGCCAAGGGCAAGGGCTCGGGTTTCTTGCGTAATCTCGACGAACTTGAGGTGTTCTTGAGTGACGTGTGTGAGCGCTCTCCGCTGCCGGTATCGGTCAAGACCAGGTTGGGGTTGGAGAGCGACGACGAATACGAGCGCGTACTCGATCTATATTGCCGCATGCCGCTGGCAGAGCTGATCGTGCATCCGCGCGTGCAGAAGGACCGTTATGCGGGCTCGCCGCGCAAAGAGTTTTATGGCGAGACGCTGGAGCGTGCGCCGTTCCCGGTTGCCTATAACGGCGATATTTTTGATCTTGAGGATATGGATGCGCTGGTGGAGGCCTATCCCGGCACGCGCCATGTGATGTTGGGGCGTGGCCTGCTCGCGAACCCCGCTCTGGCTCGCATGGTCAAGGGCGGCCCTGCTGCAACGGCTGCTGAGCTGCAGCGCTTCCACGACACGCTGTTTGCGGCATATGCAGAAGAGATTGGCGGCAATGCGGTCTTCCGCATGAAGGAGTGGTGGTTCTACGCCAAGTGCGCTTTCGCTGATCCCGCTACCGTCCACAAGATCGTACGCAAGACCAAAAAGGTCGACGAATACCGCGCTGCCGTCGAGCGCGTCTTTCGCGAACAGCCGCTTGCACCCACAGCTCGCTTCCACGGCTAACTAGTCATCGGGGGCGTTCTTTAACGACTGGTCATTTAAGGACGTCCCCAACGACTATGTAGCAAAAAGCTGTACACCAGCATCCAAAGATGTCGAAAAATGTCGACTTTGGATGCTGGTGTACATGTTTGGGTCCGACGGGGGAGCGGGCCTAGGCAATCAGTGCATCAAGTGTAATGAGCTCTCTGAGCCGCTCCGTGCGTGTTTGCCCATGGCGTTTGGTTTTTTCGTCAAACGCCTCAAGAATCGATTCGCCCACACGTGCTGATATAACGACGCTCGGCTCATCGGAGATTGGTGGCCTTCCCAACTTGATGGTGCGACCTTTCGGCCACTCATCTTTTTCGTAGGCTTCCGCGGCTTTCTTCAACTCTCCGGGAGCAAACCCCATCATCTTTTCGAGCTGCTTAGCATCCATGGCGCCTCCTATCGATCGACATAATGTCGAGCGCCGGTTCTCGGATTCTCTTTTTGTATACAATTTTGTAGACAAAAATACAAGCAGTTCATCGGGCTAATTAGCTTGTTTTGACCTGCCTGTTCGATAGGAAATGAGCATTGACGGCTTCGATACTCCTTTGCTTTTCAGCTTGGAATTTGGATGCTCATTGAACTTCCGGAGGGGAGCCCTTTATTAAGCTATTGAGATTCTGGGCAGGAGCTCTCACTGGTCTTCGGTAATGGGGCCAGCTTAATTCGCGACACAGTGTGTCGCGAATGGGAGTAGTCGTTAGGTGTCCTTCAATGGCTACTCATATAAGAACGTTCAAGTGTCGGATTTTGTCATTTAGTGTCGCTCTCAGCGACTATTCTGGAGGGTCGTGGTCAAAAAAGGCAAATATGAGTACTGTTGCCATTATGGTTGCATTTATTTGCTATAAATTGTAGCTCCTGATGAGATTTGTTCCCATTAAGAGCTACTTTTATTGAACATATGAGGAGAAATAACGTCGTCTGCGGACGAGTGGAACGTTGAATAGTTCCTGAAGTGATCAAAATCGCTGCTACTAAACAGGTAGCAGTACTCATATTTGCCCTTTTTTGACCACAGCCCTCTCGGAAACCTTTCCAGAGGCGTCAAACAGCCATAATCCAAAGGTCTCCTCAAACAATTAGCCGGCCAAGAGCGTCCATGACTACCAAAAAGCTGTACGCCAGCATCCAAAGATGTCGAAAAATGTCGACTTTGGATGCTGCGTACATGTTTGGGTCGTATGGGCTTGGACGTCGGGGCGAGCCGACTGCAATTGCGTGCTAGAGCAGATTCTTCTGTACCCACGCGATAATGTCGCCCGACTCGTAGAGCGGTGTGCCGTCAATGAACAGGCAGGGAACCTGGCGTTTGCCGCCGACGGCGATGAGCGTCTGCTCGGCATCGGAATCGGTCGAGATATTGCACTCGGGGATGGTCAAGCCGTTATCGGCCAGGAAGCGCTTGACCTTTATGCAATACGGGCAGCCGGTCATAACGTACAGCTCGAGCTCGTGATCAGTAGCCATGGGTCTCCAATCGGTTGAGGTTTCGATTGAGATACCCAAAGCCGCCGTGGTCTATGCGCGAGCCAGGGACGACTCGATGGCCTGAACCAAAAACGCCGTGGCGCCTGCGCCGCAGGGCTTGTCGTAGTAGTCAACAAAGCGCTGATCGGCAAGGTAGCCGTGGGCGAGGCCTAGGTATGCGTTGTCTTGGGGCTCGTGTCCCCAGTTAAGGCCAATCCATCGGCGGTGCATCGCAACAAGTTTTTGGGCCTCGACGCTCTTTGGGTCGCCGTCGTCCATGGCAATCGAGAGCTGGCCCAGAATCGCGCGCTCGAGTTCTTTCATGTCGTTCCAGGTTTCGGGGTCCATATCCAACAGCGCTTCGTTTGCGGTGTCGATCGCCTCGTCGCCATAGCGCGCTCGCGCCTCGGCACCGTAGCGCTCCTCGTTTTCGTGCACGGAGCGCCAGCGCTCCAGTTGCGGTAGCACGGCGCCCATGAGTGAGACGGCTTCATCGAGCGACATGCCGGTGTTTTGTGCCAGCCGCGGGGCACAGTCCTCGATCATTGCCTCCATTGTGGTTTCGTAAGTGTACTCGCCGCGGTCGTAGCACCACTTGCAGTAATGGTCGGTCGTGGCGCCCGCGGCATCGGTGCCGCAGTCGTCGGGTGTGAGCACCATGCCGCAGCTCTGGCAATAGTGCTCGGGCATTTCGAGCAGGTGGGACAGCGGCTCTCCGGTTACGGCGGCAATGAGCTTCATCATGTCGATGCCCGGGGTGACTTCGCCGCGCTCCCAACGGCTCACGGCTTGGCGCGTGACGTAGAGCTTGGCGGCGAGCTGCTCTTGAGTGAGATTGTTGGCGCGGCGGACGGCGATGAGTTTTTCTGCAAAGGCCATAACGGCTCCTTTCTGCTGCTTGTTGGCTTAAGCATACGCGGCAGCCGATGTCCTTCCAAGCAACCGTTGGTTGCATGCAGATGACGATGAGAGAGAATCGCAGCCTGCGCCCCGCGCGCCTGTGCCGTACAATGACCGGCATGGAACCTATTGCACACATATATACCGACCTGCCGCAAAAGTTCGGCATCCCGCGTAACAGCTTTTTGGCGCCCCATCTTGAGGGGCGCATTGTCTTTGAGCCGGAATATGCTTCCAGCGCGTCAGTTGAGGGTCTGGACTCCTTCTCTCACCTGTGGCTGCTCTGGCGCTTTGAAAACGGAACGCCCGGCGGCACGGCCGAAGACATCGCCGTCGATGCCAAGACGCAGGACAGGTCCGGCACCAACGCCAAGTGGTCGAAGACCGTGCGTCCGCCGCGCTTGGGTGGAGCCGAGCGCGTGGGCGTATTTGCCACGCGCAGCCCGTTTCGCCCCAATCCCATCGGTCTTACCTGCGTCAAGCTCGATCGTGTCGAGCTTACCGACGACGGTCCCATCGTCCATGTGCTGGGAGCGGACCTGCGCGACGGCACGCCCATCTACGATATCAAGCCCTACATTCCGTTTGCGGACTGCCACCCGGATGCGACCGGCGGCTGGATTGAGGATGCGCCGTGGCAAGAGCTCGATGTTGACTTTCCACAAGCGCTGCAGGAGATGGTCCCGTCCACAAAGCTCCCCGGCTTGGTCGAGGTCCTTCGCCAAGATCCGCGCCGCGCGGGTAGCAAACACGAGCCAAGCCGCGTTTACCATCTGGCCTACGCCGGGCTCGACATATCCTTTACGTTGATGGAACCAGGTTGACGGTAATCGCCGTCAAGACGCGCGGGACTAGCCGGCCATTCGCCGCGCCCGCCAAATTCAACGCCAAACCCCATGCCAAAATCGCCCACGCTGGTGGACAATAACTCCTACCAAAACAATCCGCTTTGCACGGGAGCTCAGCATGAAATACGACTTTACTTCGCTTATCGACCGTCACGGCATGGACGCCATCGCCGTTGACTCCTGGGGCGAGATCCCCAGCATGGCTCCGAACGCGCCCGACGAGGGCTTCGACCGCATCCCCATGTGGGTGGCGGACATGAACTTTGCCACGGTGCCCACGGTCCAGGAGCACATCATTCAGCGCGCCCAGCATCCCATGTTTGGCTATTTCGATCCGCGCGACGAGTACTTCGACCGCATCATCGAATGGCAGAGCCGCCGTAATGGCGTCGAGGGCCTGCTCCCGGAGCATATCGGCTACGAAAACGGCGTGCTGGGCGGTGTCGTGTCGACGCTGCGTGCGTATGTTCAGCCAGGCGATGCGGTGCTGGTCCACAGCCCTACCTACATCGGCTTTACCAAGTCTATCGAAGCCGCGGGCTATCGCATTGTCCACAGCCCGCTTAAGCTCGACGACCAGGGTGTGTGGCGCATGGACTTTGAGGACATGGAGCGCAAGCTCGTCCAAAACCATATCCATGCCGCGGTGTTCTGCTCGCCGCATAACCCCTGCGGCCGCGTATGGGAGCGCGATGAGATTGAGCGCGTCATGGACATCTATCGCCGGCACGATTGCGTGGTGATCTCGGACGAGATCTGGTCCGACATCATCATGCCCGGCCACAAGCATATCCCGACGCAGTCGGTGAGCGAGGATGCTCGCATGCGCACGGTCGCCCTCTATGCGCCGAGCAAGACGTTTAACCTGGCGGGCCTGGTCGGCAGCTACCACATCATCTATAACGAGACGCTGCGCGATCGCGTGTGCGCCGTGTCCAATAAGACTCACTACAACGAGATGAATGTCCTTTCAATGCATGCGCTTATCGGCGCCTACCAGCCGCAGGGCTACGAGTGGGTCGATGAGCTCAACGAGGTCATCGAGGGCAACATTGACTACTTCTGCGATTACGCGGACGAGCATTTTGAGGGCGTGTCCTATTCGCGCCCGCAGGGCACCTATATGGTGTTCCTAGACTGCACGGAGTGGTGCCGCGAGCATGGCCGCGATATTCAGTGGCTGCTCGATGAGGGCGCGCGTGTGGGCGTGGGCTATCAGGACGGCCGTCCGTTCCACGGATCTTGCCACATTCGCGTGAATCTAGCACTGCCGCTTTCGCGTGTAAGGGAGGCGTGCGACCGCTTGGACCGCTACGTTTTTGGGGTATAGGGGGCAAGCGATTCGGCCGCCGCGGTCTGCGCCCACGCCGTTAGCGTGCGTGGGCGCATAGGGCACAGAGGGCACAGAGGGCTGCGAGCACGTTTTCCGCGTTTGCTATTTTTCCTGAATCTGCTTGCCGCAAAGGTGCTCAACCGTAATTTCATACAGCTGGACGCCCCCTATGCTTTGTTTGATCTCCTCTTCGGCCTCCTCGGCGGAAGGGTAGTATTTGAGGGCGAGCTGGCGGATTGTATCTTCGACAAATGCCGGGTCATCGTTCACGAGGCGACAGCGGCCAAAAACCACGGTGCTCTGAACATAGGGTGCCCAGTCGTCATCCTTATACCAATCGTTGCCATAGACGGTAAAGCAGACTTTGTCGTTTCGTTTGAGTGCGTCGACCTTGTGTCCTGCCTTGGCACCATGAAAATAAATTTTGTCGTGCTCGGTGTCAAAGAAGTAATTGACGGGAATGGCATAGGGATAGCCATCGTCGCCGTTGACGGCAAAAACGCCGCGCTTGCAATCGGCGAGCAGCTCTCGCGCCTGTTTATCGGTGATGGCGCGCTTTTTTCTGCGAAGAGGCCTAAACATTGTGGACTCCCTTTCTTTTTGCGTGCTGCGGGCACGGCGGTGGGCGGTATGTCTATATCAAGATACTCGTTCGGGCCGTGAGACCTGTGGGGATGTCCTATTTGTCGCAGATTGAAACGTATGCCGTTTTGCCACGGGGACGGTCCTTCATAACCCGCCGTTTAGAAGCGTCCCCGACGACTGATTCCGTTTGCGGGGAAGGCGTGGGACAATACCGAGCGAATGTGATTGGGCGTCTGGGAAAAGGGGTCGCGATGAACAAGTTGAGGACGCTTGCCGACGTGTTGCGACAGGCTGGCTTTGCACGCATCACGGGCCTGTTTCTTATCTTTTACCTGCTGTGCTCGACGGCCGTCTGGCTGTCCGAGCCCACGACCCTCACGTTTGGCGATGGTCTCTGGTTTAGCTTTGAGACGGTCTCGACCATCGGCTTTGGCGATATCCCGGCCGAAACGCCGGTCGCCCGCGCTATTACCGTCGTCCTGAGCGTCATCAGTATCTTCTACATCGCCATGCTCACGGGTGTGGCGGTGAACTACTGCAATACGCTCATTAAACTGCGCCAAAAGGACACCATGGCGCGCTTTATGGATGATCTTGAGCATTTGGAAGAGCTAGATCGTGACGAGCTCGCTGACCTGTCGCGCCGCGTACGCGAATATCGCCGACGCCAACGCTAGAACGGGCGCCGTGCGTCACGACGAGGGGGACTGAATATGAATATCACCGTGTATCTGGCGCCAGCGTCGGCAATGACCCGGCGTTTCTGCCTGCGGTGCAAGAGCTGGGCAACTGGATTGGCTCCAACGGGCACGCGCTGGTATACGGCGGGTCCAAATCGGGCCTGATGGGCGCGCTTGCCGATAGCGTGCTCGATGCTGGCGGGCATGTGACGGGCGTTGAGCCGAGCTTTTTTATCGAGGCAGAGTTTCAACACGAAGGTATTGACGACCTTATCGTGACGAGCGATATGGCTGAGCGCAAAGCCAAGATGATTGAGCTTGGTGATGCCTTCATTGCCTTTCCCGGCGGGACGGGCACGCTCGAGGAGATTGCCGAGGTCATGTCTGCGGTATCGTTGGGACACCTGAGTGCTCCATGCATCCTGTATAACCTGGACGGTTACTACAACGACCTCAAGGCGCTGCTCGGGCATATGATCGATAAGGCTTATCGAGTCCGCAGCGCCAGCAAGGCATCTACTTTGCCGACGATTTGCGCGAGATTGCCTCGATTATTGGGAGTTGAGGTTCGCATCCGTAGTGCCTGGCACTCAATGGTGTCGTTTGGGGCGCAGATGGTTGGCTCGTCTGGACAATGCTCGCCCTACAATAAGGCGTATCTATGTTGACTTTGACCACGGGAGGACCCGATGGGTAACCTGGCAAAACCCAAAAACCGTGCGCTGTTTTTAGCTAGCGTTGCTGTGACTGGCGCTTTCGCAGGCGCTGCGGTCTGGCTGTTCTTTTTTGCGATGGAGTACGGTATCGACTATCTATGGACCGAGATCCCGCATATGCTGGGCGTCGCTTCTCCCGAGCTCGCGAGCGGTCCGTTCGGTTTTTTACCGTACCCGTTTTTCGTCTGCCTGCTGGGCGGCCTGCTGATCGGTCTGTACGAAAAGATGACGGGCACCAAGACCGATGACCTCAACCAGGTGATGGCCAAGGTAAAGCGCGACGGCCGCTACCCGTACGACAACCTCGGCAAGCTATCTCTTGCGGCATTGCTGCCGTTGCTGTTTGGCGGAAGCATTGGACCGGAGGCTGGCCTGACCGGTGTCATTGCAGGTCTATGCAGCTGGGTCGGCGACCGCATGCGTTGCTTTGGCGCCGAGTTTAGGGAGCTCACGCTGCTGGGTACCCAGGCTGCTCTGACGGCGCTCTTTACCGCGCCTGTCTTTGGCTTTGTGGCGCCGCTCGCCGGCAGCGCCGACGGCCAGGGCGCCGACGACGATGAGGACTCAGCGTCCGACGAGATCACCATCAAGCTGCCCAAGGCGCAAAAGACCGTGGTCTACGGCATCGCGATTGCCGGCGGCTTGGGCACCTATCTGTTGCTCGGCCAGCTTATGGGCGGCGGTATGGGTATGCCGAGGTTCGAGGCCGCCGAGGTGGGCAACCTCGAGCTCGCCTGGCTTATTCCCCTGGCGCTCATCGGCACGGCCTGTGGCTGGCTGTACTTTGTTTCGGAGCACGCGAGCGAGGCATTGGCCCACGCCATAGGGGAGCGCCCTGTCATCAAGGCCATGCTGGCCGGTTTGGCGCTCGCCATTTGCGGCACGGTCCTGCCCTACACCATGTTTGCCGGCGAGACGCAGGCCGACGTGCTCATGGAGACCTATATGACCATTCCCGCTGGCGTACTCATTGCAACCGGTCTTGTCAAGGCCATGCTGACGCCCGCCCTTATCAACATGGGCTGGCGCGGCGGCCACTTCTTCCCGGTTATCTTCTCGGGCGTAAGCCTGGGCTACGGCCTTGCTGTCCTCACCGGCGCGATCCGGTCTTTTGCGTCGCCGTCTGCACGGCATCGACGATGGGTGCGGTCATGCGTCAGCCGGTCATGGTCGTGGGCCTGCTGCTCATGTGCTTCCCACTCAAGGGTATCGTCTGCATGATCATCGCCGCCGTTATTGCCGCTGGCATTCCGCTGCCCAAGCCGCTGCGCAAGTAGCACGATAGCGCGCAGTCAGTACAAACATCTCAAGTCCGGTGCGGGCGCTGTGTCACGGATTTGCGGGTGGACTGGATTTCGTTCGGTATCGGCGCTACTTCCAAATTGCAAGCGCGGCGGTGCCCAGTACGATGAGGGCGAGACCGATGGCGCTGCGTCGTGAGAGTTTTTCGTTGAATGCCAGACGCGCAAATAGTACCGATACGACAATCGATAGTTTGTCGATCTGCACCGCGACGCTCACCTGGCCTGCAGCGATGGCGTAGTAATAGAGCAGCACGATGCTCCGGTTGCGATGCCCGATGTTACGAGAAATGTGAGTTCGCGCCGGTCAACGTGCGCGACCTGCTCCAGTTTTCCCTTGGCTGCCACGATTGCCCATGCCATAACCAGTACCACGCAGGTGCGGATTGCCGTGGCCAGGTTTGACTCGACGCCTTCGATGCCGATCTTGGCGAGGATGGAGGTGAGTGCCGCGAACACGGCGGCGCCGAGGGCGTAAGCGAGCCAGGTCCGGTCTTGCTGCTGCTCGGGTCCGGCGGACTGCTTCTTCTCGATCATTAAAAACGTGCCGAGGGTGATGACAGCGGTTCCCACGAGCTTAACCGCAAGGTTGCTCGTCTCACCAAAAAGCGCGATGGCGACCAGCGCGGCGAGCACGGTGCTCATCTTGTCGACCGGTACGACCTTATTGACGTCTCCGATGCTCAACGCCTTAAAGTAACAGATCCACGAAGCACCTGTAGCGAGTCCCGAGAGGACGAGAAAGAGCCAGGATCTGGGTTCGATACTGCCAATGGTCCCAATGGATCTAGAAATGCCCGCCATTGCCCAAGGCGAAAACCGAGCA
>ENA-OQCE01000223-OQCE01000223.1-human-gut-metagenome-genome-assembly--contig:-NODE-223-length-27404-cov-2.230011_pt1 | contig 27404 bp, 26 predicted proteins | sample MGYA00242495_ERZ504572 | MGnify/ENA primary metagenome ERZ504572 (study PRJEB26092, sample SAMD00036228) | human gut metagenome | host: Homo sapiens | study: EMG produced TPA metagenomics assembly of... | reverse complement strand
TCATTCCCCGCATCATCACCGAGATGGCGCATAGTGAAACAGGAATCGATATCCATCCGGGAGCGGAAATAGGCGGTTATTTTACCATCGACATGGTACGGGTGTGGTAATCGGCGAGACCTGCATCATCGGCAACAACGTAAAGCTGTACCAGGGTGTGACCCTCGGTGCCAAGAGCTTCCCGCTGGACGAAGACGGCAAGCCCATCAAGGGTATTCCCCGCCATCCCATTCTGGAAGACAATGTGATAGTCTATTCCAACGCCACCATATTGGGACGCATCACCATCGGACAAGGAGCCACTGTGGGCGGCAATATCTGGGTGACGGAGGATGTTCCGGCAGGAGCGAGAATTGTACAGACAAAGGCGAAGAAATGAGAAGCTCAAACCTCGTTTAAAAGGCAATATTGCTGCATTTGTCAGGCACTTGTGTCTGTCACGTCAGACACAAGTGTCCAACACAACAAACACCGGTGTCTGAGCCAACAGACGCCAGTGCCTAACAAACGGGAGGCAAATTACTGATAAACAATAGAATAAAAACAGTAAAATAGTAAATAAATAGATGAGCGAACAATCTTTTGAAATGATTGCCAAAACCTTCCAAGGACTGGAAGAGGTACTGGCACAAGAGCTGACTGCACTGGGCGCCAACGAAATAGAAATAGGCCGCCGCATGGTATCTTTCAGTGGTGATAAGGAAATGATGTACAAAGCCAACTTCTGCCTGCGTACAGCCATCCGGATACTGAAACCCATCAAACACTTCACAGCCAAGGATGCCGACGAGGTTTACGAACAGATTAAAGCCATCCGATGGGAAGACTATCTGGATACGGACAAGACCTTTGCCGTGGACGCGGTTGTATTCAGTGAAGAGTTCCGTCATTCCAAGTTCGTTTCCTACAAGGTGAAGGATGCCATCGTGGACTATTTCCGCGAGAAGACCGGCGAACGTCCCGGCGTGCGTGTCAACAAACCGGACGTGCTGCTGAACATACACATTGCCGAAACCAAATGTACGCTGTCTCTCGACTCCAGCGGCGAATCGCTGCACCGCCGCGGTTATCGCCAGGAAGCAGTAGAGGCCCCGCTGAACGAGGTGCTGGCCGCCGGCATGATATTGATGACTGGCTGGCGTGGCGAATGCGACATGATAGACCCGATGTGTGGTTCGGGAACCATTCCCATCGAAGCGGCGCTGATTGCACGCAACATCGCTCCGGGCGTATTCCGCAAGGAGTTCGCTTTCGAGAAGTGGGTGGATTTTGACCAAGAGTTGTTCGACACGATATACAATGACGACAGTCAGGAACGCGAATTCACACATAAGATTTACGGTTACGACAACAACCCGAAGGCAAACGAAATTGCCACACACAATATAAAGGCTGCCGGCGTAAGCAAGGATGTAGTATTGAAGCTGCAACCCTTCCAGCAATTCGAGCAACCTGCGGAGAAATCCATCATCATCACCAACCCACCCTATGGGGAGCGTATCTCTACCAACGACCTGCTGGGACTTTACTCCATGATTGGCGAGCGTCTGAAACACGCCTTTACGGGCAACACTGCATGGGTTCTATCTTACCGCGAAGAGTGCTTCGACCAAATCGGGCTAAAAGCCACCTCCAAGATACCTTTATTCAACGGTGCACTGGAATGTGAATTCCGCCAGTACGAAATCTTCGACGGAAAGTACAAGGAATTCCGTGCCGAAGGCGAGGAGTTGAGCAAGGAGCGCAAAGAATTTCGTCCGGCTTCAGGAGAAAGGAAAGAGTTCAAACCCGGAGAAAGACGCGAATTCCGTCCCCGATTCAGTGGAGAGAGACGTGAATTTGGTAGCGAAAGACGCGAATTCAACGGTGAACGCAGACCAAGAGAATTCAAGGACGGCGAAAAGCGAGAATTCCGTCCGCGTGAAAGAAGAGAGTTCAAAGACGGGGAAAAACGGGAATTCAGACCGAGGGAAAGACGCGAATTCGGTGGAGAACGCAGAACAAAGTCGGGTGAGTCTTACCCGGAAAGAAAAAGAAGAGAGGCGGGAAAGAAGGAAGAAGAATAACACGAACAATGACAAGGAGAATGAATGCAAAGAAAATAAGTAAGAGCATTCTTGCACTGCTGATGGCAGTGCCTGCTCTGTTTACAACAAACGTCATGGCACAAGAACTGAAAAAGCCGACCCTGGAAGACCTTATTCCCGGAGGTGAAACCTACCATACTGCCGAAAACAAGTGGTACCAGTGGTGGGGCGATGCCGCTTGTCTGGAACTTGGCATCGACAATATAGAAGGTACATGGGCTGTCAAAGGATTAGGTGCCAAGCCCGGAGAGAAATTCACTGCCATCACATTGGAAGAAGCCAACGCGCTGCTGGAAGAAAAAGGACTTGGAAAACTGCGTCACTTTCATGCTGCAAAGGCTGTCAACGTACCCCGAGGCGTCAATCAGGGTATTCAAGTCCAAATAGACCCACTCCTGCTGCTGAACACCGGCAAGTACCGTGCCCTCGTCGACTGGAAGAAGAAAAAAGTCATCTGGAGCCAGCCTTGCCCCGCCCAAGCCGCAAATGAGGATTGGAACGAGGTAAGCCGCCATTTGGCTTATACTATCGGCAATAATCTCTATGTGATGACCAGTGACGGGCAAACCCTGAAAGTCACCAACGAACCGGAAGGTATCGTCTGCGGACAAAGTGTGCACCGCAATGAATTCGGCATTTCAAAAGGCACTTTCTGGAATCCTGCTGGAGACCTGCTGGCTTTCTATCGAATGAACGAAAGCATGGTCACCCCCTATCCATTGGTTGACATCACGGCAAGAATAGCGCTGGTGGATAAAATACGCTACCCTATGGCCGGCATGCTCAGCCATCAGGTAAAGGTAGGCATCTACAATCCGGCTACTCAAAAGACCATCTACCTGGACATGGGCGACCCAAAAGACCGCTACTTCACCAACATCACCTGGGCACCGGATGGCAAAAGCCTCTATCTGATAGAGCTAAACCGAGACCAAAACCACTCCAAACTGTGCCGATACGATGCTGAAAGCGGAAAGCTGCAACAAGTGCTCATCGAAGAGAGACATCCCAAATATGTGGAGCCGCAATCTCCCATTCTATTCCTGCCATGGGACAGCCACAAGTTCATCTATCAAAGCCAGCGTGACGGCTTCAACCATCTGTACCTATACAATACGGAAGGGGAACTGCTGAAGCAACTCACCTCCGGCCCCTGGCTTGTACAAGACATCGTAGGTTTTAACCGGAACACGAAAGAGCTCATTATCAAGAGTACGGAAATCTCTCCTTTGCAGAGCAACCTTTACGCTGTCAACCTGAAGAATGGCAAACGCAGCCTGATAGGAGACCCAACCGGCGTGCACTCGGCACAAATCTCCGGCTTCATGGGAACTTACCTCATCGACAATGCCTCTTCGCCCACTTGCCCCCGTATCATAAAACTGATGTCCACCAACCCGAAGAAACAACGGGAACACACACTGCTGACAGCCAAGAACCCCTACGAAGGCTTTGAAATGCCCAGCATAGAAGTAGGCACCATCAAAGCCGCAGACGGCAAGACAGACTTGTACTACCGCCTGATAAAGCCTGCCGACTTCGACCCGGCAAAGAAGTATCCCGCCATCGTCTACGTATACGGCGGCCCGCACGCCAGATGATAACGAACGGCTGGATGAACGATGCCCGCGGCTGGGACATCTACATGGCAAACAAAGGCTATATCCTATTCAGCCTCGACAACCGTGGCAGCAGCAATCGTGGACTGGAGTTTGAAAACGCCACCTTCCGCCAGCTGGGCATCGAAGAGGGCAAAGACCAGGTGAAGGGCGTAGAATTCCTGAAAAGCCAGCCTTATGTGGACGGAGAGCGTATCGGAGTGCACGGCTGGAGCTTCGGAGGACACATGACTACGGCGCTGATGCTGCGCTATCCCGAAATTTTCAAGGTAGGTGTTGCCGGCGGACCCGTCATCGACTGGGCATACTATGAGATAATGTACGGTGAACGTTATATGGACACTCCGCAGACGAACCCGGAAGGCTACAAGCAGACGAACCTGAAAAACCTTGCCGGTAACTTGAAAGGACACCTGCTCATCATACACGACGACCACGACGACACCTGCGTGCCGCAGCACACCCTTTCATTCATGAAGGCGTGCGTGGATGCCCGTACCTATCCCGATTTGTTTATCTATCCCACGCACAAGCACAACGTCCTGGGACGCGACCGTGTGCATCTGCACGAGAAGATAACAAGATATTTTGAAGAATATCTTTAATGTACAATGTACCATATACAATGTACAATTTGCTATGCAGTGCGGGCGTGCAAATAGGGAGTAGATGGTAGAAGAAAGAAGAGAATAAAAGAGAGAATAAATCATTAAGTATAACAATCTGTACAACTTACCTGATGTCCCACAGCACAGACAAATTGTAAATTGTACATTATAAATTGTAAATGAACCCATGAAAATATTATTATTAGGCTCCGGTGGCCGCGAACACGCTCTGGCATGGAAGATTGCCCAAAGCCCGAAAGTAGAGAAACTATATATTGCTCCCGGCAATGCAGGTACAAGCGAAGCAGGCGAGAATGTGAACCTGAAGGCGACAGACTTTCCCGCACTCAAGGCTTTTGCCCTTGAGAAAGAAATCGACATGATTGTTGTGGGCCCAGAAGACCCGCTGGTACAAGGCATCTTCGACAGTTTCAAGGAAGACCCTGCCACTTGCCATATCGACATCATCGGCCCCACCGCCAAAGGTGCCACACTGGAAGGTAGCAAGGAATTTGCCAAAGGTTCATGATGCGCCACAACATCCCCACTGCCCGCTACAAGAGCATCACCGCCGACAACTTGCAGGAGGGGCTCGACTTCCTCGCTTCCCTCGAAGCGCCTTACGTACTGAAGGCCGACGGACTGTGTGCAGGCAAGGGCGTGCTGATTCTCCCCACACAGGAAGAAGCTCAGAAAGAGCTGAAGGAAATGCTGGGCGGCATGTTCGGCGATGCCAGCGCCACGGTAGTCATTGAAGAGTTCCTCAGCGGCATCGAGTGTTCCGTATTCGTGATGACAGACGGCCGCCACTATAAGGTATTGCCCGTAGCCAAAGATTACAAGCGTATCGGCGAAGGCGACAAAGGCCTCAACACCGGCGGTATGGGCAGTGTTACTCCCGTACCTTTTGCCGACGAAACATTTATGGAAAAAGTACGCACCCGCATCATCGAACCTACCGTAAACGGTCTGCTGGAAGAAGAGATCGGCTATCAAGGCTTCATCTTCCTGGGACTTATCAACGTGAAGGGCGAACCGATGGTCATCGAATACAACGTCCGCATGGGCGACCCCGAAACCGAAAGTGTGATGCTGCGCATCAAGAGCGACCTGGTAGACCTACTCGAAGGCGTTGCCCAGGGCGACCTCGACCAGCGTACACTGGAATTCGACCCACGCACAGCCGCTTGCGTCATGCTGGTGAGCGGAGGATATCCGGAAGCCTACGAAAAGGGCAAGGTGATGACCGGATTCGAGAAGGCTGCCGAAACAGACAGCATCCTCTTCCATGCCGGAACAGCCACCAAGGACGGACAGACCGTAACCGCCGGTGGCCGTGTCATCGCCGTCTGCTCCTATGGTGAAACGAAGGAAGAAGCCTTGCAGAAAAGCTACCGCGTGGCCGACATGATAGACTTCGAGAAGAAATATTTCAGAAGAGATATAGGATTTGATTTATAAATGAGAACGAAGAGATTCCAGAACCGGATAACGGCAGGGCGGTTCACACTACCCGCCGCTATCTTGATTTCAGTATCCTGCTGGATACTGACTGCCGTTCTGTTGCCCGAGACGGAGACACAGCAAAGCGGATATTCCCTTTGGGAAACATTCTGCGACTTCTGCATCCCCACCTGGGCAAACCGTCTCTTCAGCTTTATTCTGTATGCCGTCATCGGGTATTTCCTGATACAGCTCAACAATACGTTCGCCATCATCCGGATGCGGGCATCGGTACAGACTTCTGTCTACTTCCTGCTGATATCCGTCTGCCCCAGCCTGCACATGCTGTATGCGGGAGACTTGGCATCCGCCTCCTTCCTGGTGGCACTGTTTTTCCTCTTCAGGAGCTACCAGCAGGCACGGCCCACGGGCAGTCTCTTCCACGCCTTTGTCTTCATCGGACTGGGCAGCCTGCTTTTTCCGCAGCTCATGCTGTTTGTCCCTATCTTCTGGATAGCGCCTACAACTTCCAGTCTCTCCAACCCAAAAGTTTCTTTGCTTCCTTGGTAGGATGGAGCGTACCCTACTGGCTGTTGCTGGGACACGCCTCTACTACGGGCAAATGGAACTCTTCTGCCAGCCCTTCCGCGAGCTGGTGACCTTCGCTCCCATCCGGTTCGACTATCAGCCGTGGAAACTCGCCACCCTTGGGTATCTCCTTGTTCTGTTCATCGTCAGCGCGGCACACTGTCTCATTGCCGGCTATGAAGACAAGATACGCACCCGGAGCTATCTACACTTCCTCATCCTGCTGAATTTCTGCATCTTTGTCTATATCGGACTGCAACCGGCATTGAGTGTCCACTTGATGTCCTTCCTGCTCATCGGTGTCAGCATCCTGGCGGGACACTTGTTTGTACTGACAAATAGCCGCAGTTCCAATATATTCTTCATTTGTGCATTTATCGGATTATTCATTCTATTAGGATTCAATATATGGACGCTTTTGTAGATACACTCGTACAGCTGCTGATTGACTGGGGATATGTCGGTCTGTTCATCTCTGCCCTATTGGCAGGAAGCATCATTCCGTTCAGTTCCGAGATAGTGATGGTAGCACTGGTCAAGGTCGGTCTGAGCCCGGCACTGTGCGTACTCTCCGCCACCTTGGGAAATACGCTGGGAGGCATGACGTGCTACTACATGGGACGTCTGGGACGTATAGACTGGATTGAGAAATATTTCAAGGTAAAAAGGGAAAAGATAGAACGGATGCAGCATTTCCTCCAAGGGAAAGGGGCACTGATGGCTTTCTTCGCCTTTCTGCCTTTTGTGGGAGAGGCCATAGCCATTGCACTGGGCTTCATGCGCAGTAATCTGATGCTGACCACCACGTCCATGTTTGCAGGGAAACTGGTGCGCTACATAGCTATGCTGTGGGCACTGCAAGGAGCCATTTCGATGATGAATTATTGACATGTAGTGAGTTTGAGCAATAGATGTATAGATACAACGCGTTGGATGTATAGATGCAACGTGCTGGATGTATAGATGCAGCACGCTGGATATATAGGCGCAACAACACGCTGAATCACAGAGAATTAAACTAAATAAAAACATTCAACAAAAGCAGAAGTGATGCAACGAATCATAGAGAAGACGGAAGACGGAAGTGCGACACTGTTTGTACCGGAACTGAATGAACATTATCATTCGGTAAAGGGGGCACGTACAGAGTCACAGCACATCTTCATCGACATGGGACTGAAAGCATCCGCTACTGCCCGCCCGCATATCCTTGAAATCGGTTTCGGCACCGGACTGAATGCCCTGCTTACACTGGAAACTGCCGAAAAGGAAAAGAGACCTGTGCACTATATCGGTATTGAACTCTATCCGCTTGCATGGCCGGAGGTGGATGCGCTAAAATATAGCGACAATCCTCTGTTCGAGGAACTGCATCGGGCTGCGTGGGAAGAAGAAGTTGCCATAACTCCTTATTTCACACTGAGAAAAGTGCAGGCAGATGTCGAAACAATAAACATTGACAGTTTGTTAATGATTAATAAATCTCCGTTTGATGTTGTCTACTTCGATGCCTTTGCACCCGAAAAGCAACCGGGAATGTGGGAGGAAAAAGTCTTCCGGAATATCCATGCCACCATGAGCACTGATGGCGTGCTGACCACCTACTGCGCCAAAGGAGTAGTACGTCGCATGCTGCAAGCCATAGGATTCAAGGTAGAGCGTCTCCCAGGTCCCCCCGGAGGAAACGGGAGATACTGAGGGGAAGGAAAGAGGAAGTGATAATGGATAAGGAATAGTTGATAATGAATAGTTGATGCCCCCTGCCACAGCGCAGCCAAATTGTAAATTGTAAATAGTAAATTGTAAATGAAAAAGTTTTGTTTTTTACTCCTCATAGCCACCTTGCTCTTCTCGTGCAAGCAAGGAGGCCAACAGAACAAGAAGAATGACGATAAACCCGTGATTACCGTCACCATCGAGCCGCTGCGGTATTTCACCGAAGCCATTGCCGGCGATGAATTCACCGTCGTCAGCATGGTGCCCAAAGGTTCAAGTCCGGAAACTACGACCCACGCCCCAGCAGCTCGTCGACCTCGCGCAAAGTAAGGCCTATTTCCGCATCGGCTACATCGGTTTCGAACAGACATGGACGGAAAAACTGACGGACAATGCTCCCCACCTGCAATTCTTCGACATGTCCGAGAATGTGGAACTTATTCTGGACGAGACCCATGCGCATCACCATAAAGACGGACATGTACACGAAGGCCATACGCACGCCGGTGGTGTGGAACCCCACATCTGGAACTCCACCATCAACGCCCAAATCATTGCCGGGAACATTCTGAATGCACTCTGCACCATAGACAAAGCCAATGAAAACGCCTACATGGAACGTTACAACGCACTCATCCGGCGGATAGAGCATACGGACAGCCTCATCTGCCAGATGCTTTCCAGTCCGAATGCCGACCGTGCCTTCATGATTTATCATCCGGCACTTTCCTACTTTGCCCGCGACTACAACCTGCACCAGATTCCTATCGAGGCAGGTGGAAAGGAACCCTCCCCCGCCCATCTGAAGAACCTGATAAACTCCTGCAAGAAGGAGAAGGTACGCGTCATCTTTGTACAACCGGAATTCGACCGCCGCAATGCCGACCTTATCGCCCAGCAGACCGGAACCCGGGTGGTGGCTATCAATCCCCTCTCATACGACTGGGAGGAGGAGATGATGAATACCGCCAGAGCGCTTGTAAAAGAGTAAACGATGATTCTGTCCATTTAACGAAGAAGAAGCTATGCCTGCATCCCCCATTATAGAGATAAAGAACCTCAGCGCCGGATACGATAACCGGACCGTACTGCATGATATAAACCTGATTATCTACGAACGTGATTTTCTGGGCATCATCGGTCCCAACGGTGGTGGAAAGACTACCCTTATCAAATGTATACTGGGACTGCTGAAACCCACCGCCGGGGAAATTCTATATCACCCCTGCCCCCCATCCCCCTCCGAAATTGCCAATTGTCAATCATCAACTGTCAATTGTCAATTATCTATGGGTTACTTGCCCCAGTACAGCAGCATCGACCGGAAATTTCCCATCACCGTAGAGGAGGTCATCCTTTCAGGACTCAGCAGCAAGAAGCCGCTGGCTTCACGCTTCACCGCCCGGCACCGCGAGAAAGCCTCTGCCGTGATAGCCCGCATGGGGCTGGAAGGCATGGAGCAGCGTGCCATCGGCGCTTTGAGCGGCGGACAGTTGCAACGTGCCCTCCTGGGCCGTGCCATCATCTCCAACCCGCAGGTGGTGATTCTCGACGAACCCAGCACATACATCGACAAGCATTTCGAAGCCCGCCTCTACGAACTGCTGGCAGAGATAAACAAGGATTGCGCCATTATTCTCGTCAGCCACGACATCGGCACGGTGTTGCAGCAAGTCAAGTCCATTGCCTGCGTCAACGAAACCCTGGACTACCATCCCGATACCGGCGTTACGGAAGAATGGCTGGAACGCAACTTCAACTGCCCGATAGAGTTGCTGGGGCACGGGACACTGCCGCACAGGATATTGAAAGAACACAAGCATTCTCACGGATGACTGGAAGCAAAGGAGGCCGGCCCATTGTAGAACCGACCTCCCGTTACCCTTCCGAATAACTATCCGACAATCTTCTTACCCGTCATTTATATTGGAAAGCCTTATACGAATGGGGCAGTAATGACAAACGGAAAGAGTTCTTTGGTGTCACCGGACGCCTGCTCTGTACGGGTTCGGCAGGAAGGGGAGCCAGAATATCCCCATTCTCCAGATTTTCCAACTTCGTCACCTCATCATCGGTAACAATACGCACTTCCACCGGTTCATCATTGAAGTTCTCCACCACCAGTGTTTTATTGTCATACACAAACAATCCGACTTTGGAGGGAGCCTCCAGATAGACATCCATATCCTTACTCATAATGCGGCGAATCTCATTCAAGGCTTTTGCCGGGAAATCATATAAATTTCCCATATCATCGGGAATGGTCAATACATATAGATTGCCGGCGGCATAGGGAGCTCTCAACAAAATAGGATACCCCGATACTCCTCCCGTCAACGGACGGCCCGCACTGACTACTTCCCAAGCATCATTCGTATAATACTGAACCTGCGGTATCAATAAATCGCGTCCGGCTTGTCCGTATCGGCCAAAATCATTGACAAGAGCTTTCAAATCGGTACAACGCAATTCCGCTATTTCGGCAATTTTTTCAGGAATGGCTTTCAGCAAGCCGCTTGTAATCACCACATCCCGTCCGCTTTGCAATTGCTTCCTAATGTCGGTCATGAGCTCCGGAGCTTGAGCCGCCTGGGCAGTCAGCAGCACCACTTGTTGGTCTTTCGGAAAAACGGGACGTATATCCATCGGCAAACCTATCATGCCAGATAATTCTGCAAGAATCATCACCCGCCACATGAAAAGGCTTGTAGGACTTGATGCCAATGGGGTTACCCAACTTACCTATCAGTTTATCAGTCTGTTTCAATACAACATCGCAATGCGTGCCATGGTGGTAGGCTCTATGGAAGTTCCGTCCTTCTGCCGGATAGGGGCAGTCATCTCATCATAATTAAAGCTGGTGCCCATGCCCTGCCAAGGGGTACGGAACCTGGGAGACAACTTCACGCCCAGAAGCTGGTTATAGGCAAAGAGAATGATTTCGGGAGCTTGGCAAGCATGGTCAGATGCAGCTGCTCAGCATAGCGGTCCATGCCTAGATTCAGTCCACCGGAGTCCACCCATCCTCCACCGTTGTAGCCCGGACGCAGATTATCGAAATAGCGGATAATATTATAGCTTAGATAATTCTGCAGATGCTGGTTGCCGGCAGGGTCCCTTGTTTCGGTACCCGTCCAGACACCGTCAAAGAGTTGGGGACCTTCCTCCAGATTAAAGCCCAAACCTTGGAAATGGTCGTACCAGTTGGGATACTTGATGATTACCTTTACACGAGGATTCACCTTCTTGGCAGGTTTCAGCACAAGGTCGCGCCCGGCTTCAGTCATCAGCTTCAAACGGTATTCCGTCCAGCTCTGCGCACCTTTGGCTTTTATCTCTATGTCCGACTTGCAACTGGTGAAGAAAAAGTCATCCAGAATAAACTCGTCAAAGTGCTTTGCCGTATGTTCTGCAATCTTTCGCACCATCTCACGATGCTCGGGATTGGAATAGCAGAACGTCTCGAAACTGTTTGCCTCGTTGATGGTGTAGGTAATTCCTCCGGCAGTCTCTATTCCCCGGTCATGGAAAAATTTCTTAGCTTGCTCCAGGGTGGCGTCATCCACAATCAGTAAATCACGATGTGTTTCCAGATAAATCTTGTCCACTTCCAACTGTTGTGAAATCACATTCCAAGTCGAATCCAGCCAATGGATGTCCTTCATCTTGTCTACCTCGTAGGCACGTACATAGACCGATACCTTAAAATTGTCATAAGCTTTTGCCTGCATGGCCATAGTGCAGACCATGCAGAGCAGAAAAGCTACAATTACAAACTTATCTACCTTTATTTTACTGTTCATTACCATTCAATATTTTCTGAGATGCCAATACCATATACATAAACCACGTAGCATGTCCGCCCAAACAGTATTCACCTTCCTGCCATAAGAACGGGAAATGAAGTAATTCGGGCAAGTCGGGACGAATCAGATTTGTACCCGGAGACACTCCACCCGGAATATAAGACCAGTCGGCACGGTTGACACCATAGGCAGCTTTCATCGTTTCGGCACCGACTCCCGTTACAAACGCTGCCTGATTACGTCCCGGATGCATACCGAGCAGGTATTGGACAGCATTGAAAATATAGTCCGGTGCAAACAAGTCAGGATAGGCAGCATGCAGGTAACAGTAATTGTAGCCAGATGCTGGGGTTCCCATGAACCGGAAGAACGGTTACCTCTGTCATGCGGCACTCCATACGGAGTTTTACTGCTATACTCCTGATACATAGCCTGCAACTCCGGCAGTGCTTTGCGAACAGCCTTGCTGAAACGTGCATTTCCCACAGCTTTGTCGAAACGTCCGATGAACCAACCCGTCTGACGGATATTCTTGCAGATGAAATCCTGCTGCTGCAAAACGAAATCACGGTACTCCACTTCCTTTGTCGCCAAATAAAGTTCTACGGCAGCATGTACCTTGGCTGTCAGCACCCGGTTGTTGTCGCAGCGGGTAATCCTGAACAATTCACGGGCTATCTCCAGACAATCCGCTCTCAATGCATCGTTATGTCCCTTCAAGACACGTGAAATACCTGCCAGCCAGGCAGCCACCTGAAGTTCCCTACCAGGGTTGTCCTCCGTAAACACCCAGCGGTCGTCGGCAGTCCCACTGACATGGTCTGTATGGGCCGACGCATCACCCAAGTGTGCATACTGGCGTACGGTAGGACACAGAATCCCTCTGTAGAGACGCCCCAGAGCCTTCCAACCCGCCACTATCGTCAAAGCACCGTTTTCCACCTGCTGCAACAAGTCATTCTTTCCATCCGGCTGGTGAATCTCGACTATCTTCTTTTCAAAATCTATGGAAGTCTCGTCCCAATAGGCACCAAAGTTCTCACAAGCCATGGCAAGTATATAGGCCTCGCCTGCCTGGGATTCCACACGCAAGTCATAGTCCCCCGCATCGTGCCATCCACCACATTCAGCCTGGAACCAAATCACCCGGCTGGTACTTACAAAGAGTAGAGGTTCCCTGAGTATATCCGTCTATATGGTTGATATCGGTTTTGGCCATACGTGCATCGTCATGATGACAGAAGTCATGCCATACACGGTATTTTTCGTTCACACGCATGTGGCACATCTGTACCGGCAAGAAGTATTCCACCTCTGCCTGCCAGATACCCTTGTCCCACACATCTTTGGCAATGCGGAACACCGGAGAAGCAGCATCGCCGTACATCACCTGATAGAGCCCTTCTTCCGTCACTTCCGTGAAGTCGAACTGCAGATAGTGGTAACGTTGGAAATCTCCCCAATCCTTGGCAGCCTGCTGCTTTACCAGTTTCCTGCCATCGGCAACAATGCGATAAAGGCAGGTTGCTTGAAGTCTGTATCCCGTTTGTCCAACTCTATGACAGCTACTTTCTTCTGTCCAGGATGGTAACCTACTTGAGAGGCTTGCACCACCGGTGCATAACGCCAGTCTTTAGTGACTGTCGGACGGATTATCCATTTCACCGCACCTTCCTTTGTCCCTACCGGGAACTCCGAACGGAGCACAAACCAACCGTTGTTATGATTTATCCTTCCATCATACAGCAGCAAGTCTCCTTTCTCACTTTCAATCGTAATCTTTGCCAAATCATCCTGAGGATTGAGTACAAACTTTTTCCCTGCGGCCAAAGGAGCAGAGACGATATCATCGGCAATCATCGGGTTATAAGTCTTTCTATCCAACAGCAACTGGTCCAAATCAGCTTTCCCGCCAGTTGAAATCTCCGATATGCTCCATGTTGGAAGACTGTTTCATGGTGGGCCCCATCGCCTGGTGGGGAAAGACTCCCGTCCGGTTGTCCATAATCCACGGCTTGCCCAGCAAAGTGGAAGGTACCAATTCCAGATTAAAGCCCAACTTGCCGGCAAACCGCTCGGGCACCGGTTGGTCCAAATCAACGGTCAATACCAGATAATCCTTCTCGCCTTTGACCTTAATGGTATAGCCAAAAACAAAATCCGGATAAATCATCGGATTAAAGCCTGCCATATGTTTGGCCGAATCCGGATAACTCAATGTGACACGGATTTCATTGTCAGCCTCATCCACCACCCGGCTTCTCATCTTGGGCAATCCCTGCCACTGCCCTTGCGAGATTTCAAAGCGCACATCTCCATTGGCAGCCCTGCGGTCTCCATTCAAAACAAGGGTCAGTCCTCCCTGGTGTCCTTCAGGGTAGACGTCACTGAACACCATCACATTGGCCCCGCCATTCTCAAAATATCCCGATGGATTGATTCTGAAATCCTGGGCGTGCAGCCCCATACAAAGCATCAGTGATGCTGCACCTGCTATAAATTTCTTCATAAATACTATTTTTAAACGATTATGTATTTCCACTCCCAAGCGTACCGTATGATACGGGCAACGCCACATACTCACTTTGGGAGTATCCTTCTTGGGTTCTCCATCAAAACAATCACTGTACCATTCACCGTATTCCCGGTCTATCATACAGTCCTTTACGAAAGTCCAAACCGTATCGGCCGATTGCAGATAAACGTCATTCCCGCTGATTTGCCAGGCATTGACACAAGCTATCATCGTTTCAATCTGGCCCCACCATGAGCATGCCCGGTTGTTCTTCCGCCCTTCTTTTCATACATCATATACCTTTGTCACTCAGTCCTTCCGCCAAGCAAGCATCCGTCACATCCAGCGCAAGCCGATTCGCCCTATCCATCAGTTGCCGGTCTTCTAACACACGGGCAGCCTCACAAAGCAGCCATCCCGCCTCCACATCATGCCCATAAGAGTCCATCTCAACCAGACTGTTCCATGCATTATCAAAGAACAAATTAAAATGCCTCCTTGAAGAGTCATAAATACGGTCCATAAACAACCCGGTGCAGAACTTGAGTCGTTTCCTCAGTCCGTCGTCTTTCCAGCATTGATATAAAAGGGTATAAGCCTCCAGCACGTGCAAATGCGCATTCATAGTCTTGGGTGCATTGTTATCATAATTATCCAGTTGTTTCCAATCTTCAGTAAAAGATTCCACATAACCGTCATATTGCGATTCACGGCCTTTCTCCTCCAAGGTATGATATAAACCGACAGCCATATCCAGACTCTCGCTGTTACCTGTTGCCAGATAGTGTTCAGCCAGCCCATAGATGGCGTAGGTCATGGCATACGTATATTTGGAAGCATTCAGCACCTCACCGTCAGGATTGACCAGCCAATATACCCACCATGTTCCTTGTCTATAAATGTATCAATGAAGTAGCGTTGCGATTTATCCGCAAGCTTCAGATAAGCCTCATCCTTAAACGTACGGTATGCGGCAGAAAAACTCCACAGAATCCGGGCATTCAGAACCCCTCCTCTCGGAGCATCCACTACCGGAGTACCATTCCGCAATACAGTTCCATAAAAACCGCCGTCGGGAGCCACTGCATAATCCATCCAAAACGGCAACACGCTGTCTCTGACATTCGTGACAATCTCTGTACGCATGCGTGTCTGCATATCTGTCTCCCCTGAATGCGACCGCAGCCTGCCAGACAAGACGCAACCAGCAGTGCTATCCAATAAAACATCTTCCTTTCCATAATTATTCTCTAAAACCATCAAACTTTTCCTTGTATAATTCCCCGTTTATCAGAGACTGGTGTTCGTCGTCTCAAGTACTGGTGTTTGTCATGTCAGACACCGGCTTTCATCACGACAGACGCTGACGTCTATCACAACAACTACTGGTGCCTGACATTTCACTCACAAATATTTTATTATTAAGTGTTTATTTATAATTTATCAATATCCCGGATTCTGGTCAGCCTGATTGATGAGCGGGTTGGTCAGAATCTCATTCGTCGGAATCGGGAAGATTTCCTGATAAGCCTCGTGCTCAAAGAAACGGAATGAGTCACCAGTCTGCAGACAAGCCTCTTGTGAAGAGTTGGCTGCTGTCTTCGGATATTCGGCGGCAAACCATTCTTTGCACATACCCATACGGCACAAATCATGGTAAAGCGAGAACTCGGCATTGAATTCATGGCGACGCTCTATAATCAGCGCCACCTTCCATACCGGAGAAGTATAGCCTTTGGCTGCTTTATAGCTTGTATAATAGGTCTCTGCATCCGGCACTTCCACCGTCTGGGTATTCAACATGTCGGCGGGTAGGTCAATCATCGTCGCTCCCATCTCCAAATTACCCCAAGCACGGTTACGTATCTGACGTATCATGTTCCATCCGGTAGCGTTGTCACCTGTCTCGAAACAACATTCTGCATAGTCGAGCATGATGCCTGCATAACGCTTCAGAGTCAATGAAATAGGATTGAATACTTTGTTGTTCTCACCTGGCTTGCATCTCCAGTATTTCAAGGAATAAACAGTAGGCATATTTTCGGAGCCTTGGAAAAGACCGTCAAAACCACTTGTCACCCCTACAGTCTGCCCGGTAATGGGATGCGTATCCCCTTTGGCAACAGCAGAGTACTGGCGGCGTTTGTCACCCGGTTCAAAGGAACGTACAAACTCCCAAGAAAGACAGAGAGAACCCCAGCCTCCCCATTCGGGTGCCGCGCACATATATCCGTACCACATCATGGCATCTGAAGACGAATCGGCTCCCCAACCCATATATCCTTGTTCATGATACATCACCTCAAATACGGACTCTTTGGTCCAATGTGTATCCCAGGCATGAAGGTTACCGAAGCAGGCTCCAATGAATAGGTTCCACTGTCCACTATATCCTTCAGTTCCGTCTTGGCTTTCGTAAAGTCTTTCTTCAACATATACAGCTCGGCCAAATAAGCTTTGCAGAACCCCTTGGTTATACGTCCGTATTCACCATTCATGGGTAACCAATCCAGATGGTCGCGTCCAAAAGACAAATCTTCCTCGATAGCCGCATAAGTCTCATCCACGGATTCCGGGCGTGCCTTTCCTACCGAAGTAGTATAGGTTTCACCGGTAAGCAACATCGGTACCCTTCCGAAAAGTTTCGTCAGGTAAAGGTAGTTATAACCGCGGATGGCACGTGCTTGCGCTTCATAAACGGTCTTGGAATTGCTGTCCGCAAATATAGAGGCATCCGCTGTCTCCAGGCCAGCCAGGAAACGGTTTGCACGGTCCACTGCACGATAACTCATCCGCCATGCAGTCTCCAGGGAACTTATCGGGTTTCCAGGCATGACGCTGCCATTCCGCATCCCAACCGGAAGCCTGACAGTCCATCGTAGAATGGTTGGCAGCAAATACCTGAGGCTTGAATCCCCATGTCTCGTCATCACCGGAACCGTGCTGGTCCGTATAAAAGGTATCATAAAGTCCGTTCAATCCGGAAAGGACATTCTCCTCCGTTTTAAACATGAAATCTGCCGGAAGAATATCGTAATGATCCACTTCCAAATAATCGTCACAAGACGTTACGGTGCTTAAGGCCAGCACACCGATCAACAGTTTATATAAGTTTTCATAATCATATTTTTTATCCGTTAGTATTAGAACTGTACACTCAGACCGAAAGTAACCGACATCGGGAACGGATAACGTCCTCCGTCAAATCCCGAATACAATACATTGGAGTCACCGACTTCCGGATCGCCGAACTTATTGTACGAAGAGATGGTACATACATTGTCGACACTGGCAAATACGCGTGCATTTTCCATTTTCACCAGCTTCAGCACATTCTTCGGGAATGTATATCCTATCTGAATATTTGAAATCTTCAGATAATCCCCCTTCTGGATGTAGGCGTCGGACACACGCATGTTCTTATTATATCTGTCTTGGTGATACGCGGATATTTGGCGCCGGTATTCGAAGATGACCATGCATTATTGATATATTCCTTCAGTACATTCTGATAACCGCCGTCGGGTGCATAGACTGAGGTCAAGCGGGCCGAAGAATAAGAAAGGATATCCATACCGGCTACACCGTACAAGTTCATCGAGAAATCAAAGTTTTTCCAGGAAGCGGTAAGGTTCATTCCGTAAGTGAACTTGGGATATCCATTGCCTATAACAGTACGGTCGCATCGGTAATCTGCCCGTCACCATTCAAATCAACAAACTTATAGTCGCCGGGCTGGGTAGTCTTGTCCTGATATACACCACTTTCAACTCCCTTTTCAACCGCCAGCCTATTCATTTCATCAATTTCGGCCTGGGTTCTGAAAATGCCTTCTACCTTCCAGCCATAGTAGGAACCTACAGGATAGCCGTTCTGTGTAATGGAGTGGTTGTCCCAGTTGTCGCCATCTTGTGCTGAACCTGACTTGCTGAATATCGGATCGCCGACTTCAATAGCCTCGTTCTTCAGGGTAGACCCATTCAGTCTTATGCCGATATTCCAATCGCTGAAGCTCTTGTTCCACGCAGCAGTAAACTCGAAACCTGAGTTACGGATATGTCCCGCATTAGTATAGACATTGGAGAAACCGGTGGAAGGACGAATCTGGCGATACAGAAGCAGATCCTTTGCGTCACGGATAAAGTAATCGGCAGAGAAAGAAAGCTCATTGTTCATAAAGGCAAAGTCAATACCGATATTTGTCTGCTCATTGGTTTCCCATTTCAGGTTGGTATCAATTTCTTTCTGCTGGGCAATACCGGCACCGTTAATCACACTCGAACCATTAAAGAACCAGTACATTGCATTTGCCGAAGACAACTGTGCTATGGACAAGTTGGTACCATTGCCCGCATTACCGGTCTGTCCCCATCCGGCACGCAACTTCAAGTTACTGAACAGTTCTAAATCCTTAATGAACTTCCTCGGAAAGACGCCAAGCTACAGAAGCGGAAGGGAATGTACCATAACGATTGCCGGCACCAAAGTTCGAAGAACCGTCGCGGCGTACCGTTGCAGTCACAATATAGCGGTCGTTCAAAGTATAAGTCAGACGGCCGAAGTAAGAAAGGAACCTTGTCTTCAAATCCAGCCCACCATCCGTTTGCTTAGACGATGGGTCATTGGTCAATGAAATTTTGCGGATGTTGTCTGCCGGGAAATCGTTGGCACTGGAATTCAGCCAGGCACCGTTCGTATCGCTGGTAGAGAAACCGGCCATTGCACTTACGCGGTGATGCTCATTGGACCAGTCATAGTTCAAGAACGCTTCCAGACCGAGTGAAGTGGACTGGCTCTGGTTCAGCGAGAACGAGTCCTTACGGTCTTGAGTTCCAAAGGTTCTATCATTATAGGCTGTATAGCATTATAACCTTTTGTATAATAATTATAACTGGCAATAGTCTTGAAAGTCAACCCTTTGTACAAATCGAGTTGTAGGAAAGCACTAGCAAGCATACGGTCCCATTTATTAATACTGTCGGCAGTCTTGGCAGCAGCAACCAGATTGTCAGCTCCCTTGTTCACGTCTCCATTGCCTTCTTTCTTGTAATGTCCCCAAGTACCGTCGGGCAACACAATAGGCATGGAATAGAAAACACCGTCCTCTACATAATCCATGGTTGGAATGGCTTGTGCATAGTTTCTCAGGTTGCCTCCTCCCATCTTTTCCGAATGTGCATAGTTCAAGTTCAAGCCTACATGCAGAAAGTCTTTCACTTTGTGAGTGATATTAGCGCGTGCCGTCAAGCGTTTAAAATTCGACTCAATCACGATACCCTGGTTGTTCAAATAACCCAGAGATAAGTTGGCTTGGGTATTTTCGCTGCCTCCCGAAGCAGAAAGGTTATAGTTCTGCTGTAATGCCGTGCGTGACATTTCATCCTGCCAGTCAATGCTGTTCAGTCTGCCTATGTAATCCTCGCCATATGCCAGATTGGTCATGGCAATACCGTCATTCTTGACGGCGGAACGTACAGCACTTGCAAACAAGCCCGCATCAGCCACATCAATCTTATTCGAATTGAACTGGAGGGCATAGTTGGCCGAAAAGTTCACCTTTGCCTTCCCCTTACCACCGTTCTTGGTAGTAATCATAATGACGCCATTGGCACCGCGAGTACCATAGATTGCCGTAGCCGAAGCATCCTTCAGAATTTCGATGGACTCTACATCATTAGGATTCAAGAAATCGATAGAAGTTCCTACCTGCACACCGTCCACTACATAGAGTGGGTCGGCAGAACCATTCACGGTTGCCACACCGCGGATACGGATGGAGAAACCTCCTTCCGGGTCACCGGAAGAACGGATGACAGATACACCTGCCGCAGCTCCCTGCAAACCTTGTCCCAAGTTCACCGGATTCCGCTTCATCATTTCCTCCGCATTCACGGAAGCCACAGAACCGGTGAGGTCGGATTTCTTCATCGTACCGTAGCCCACAACAACTACCTCATCCAAGGTTTCGGTATCCTCCTTTAAAATAATTTTCAGAGCATTCATATTCCCGGTTACTTTGACCGTTCGCGCTAGATAACCGATGTAACTGGTCTTCAGCGTAGAACCTACGGGACACTGCAAGGAGAAGTTACCGTCCAAATCGGTAATCATACCGTTTGTCGTACCTTCACAATGACATTGGCACCGATGATGGGCTCGCCTTTCTCATCCACCACTTGGCCCTTCACAGTAACTACACTCTGCTGTACGACAGTGACACCTGCAAACGGCTGTACGCTTGTTGCAAAGAGAGGTCCGGCACATGCCAGCGATACTGACATGATACCCAAATACTTCATCACATTTCTCATAAATACTAAATACTTAGGTTTAACAAATACCCCGGTCATAAGCACATCGGGAAAAAGATATGCGACACAATTTTGTGCCACTATAGAGGCACTGCCGTGCCATTGGAAGGCACATCTGTGCCACCCTAGTGGCACAGATTTCGGTAACTATATCCCTTTCTCTTCCATACCGGCAGGGGTGAATTCAATATAGATTTTCAAAGATTAAGTTCAGAAACTCAGGGAAGTGCCTTCAACCTGGTTCAACAGTTGCGGTTTGGCCTTTCCACAATCCACTTTCACAACCTGAATACGGTTGTCGGCAGGTAGACAAACCAATCCTTCCGCCTGCTTCTTGTCAGCACTGTATACCTTCAGGTTCATTTTGCTCCAATCCATCTCAGCAGTGGACTGCGCCAACTTCAGATGAGGAAGTACCGAACCGTCACGTACCAGCATGATTATCGGCAGACTGCCTGCTTCAATTCGGTGCCATCCACCTTCGTAGACTTTCTCTGTCTGGTAGTCTATCCATTTTCCTTCGGGAAGGTAAACTGTGCGGCCCGTCATACCGGATTCAAGCAAGGGGGCAACCAGAATCTGCGAACCGAAGAGATACTCGTCATCCACTTTCCATGCTCCCGGATCATCGGGGAATTCTACAAACAAGGCTCTTAGCATCGGTAAGCCCTTTTCTGTACATTCCTTAGCCTGAGCATACACATAAGGCATCAGACGGTACTTCATCTCTGCACTCTTGCGGAAGACATCCTGCACACGCTTGCTGTCGTACAACCACGGCTCTGTCGGAGGTGCCCCATGCGCGCGGGTATGGGAAGTAAGAAAACCGAACGGTATCCAGCGGCAATACAAGTCCTCCGGAGTGGCTTTTACAAAGCCACCCATATCATGGCTCCAAAAGGAGAAACCGGACAAGCCGAAGGACAAGCCTGCACGAAGCGTACCTAGCAGTCCCGTGTTCGTAGTTGCAGCATCACCGCCCCAATGCAATGGATAACGCTGGGAACCGGCCCATGCGGCACGTGCCCACATTATATTCTCGTTGTGCAACTTCTTGGTTATCTCGGACACTGCCATATCATAACGCACCGGATAGAGGTTATGCTCATACCATCCGCTCTTGCCGGAAGCGTAAATACCGTTCAGTGGAGCAGCCTCGCCGAAGTCTACTTTAATGGCACTGACACCGATATTCAGCAATCCCGCCAGTTTGTCCTGATACCACTTTACGGTTTCCGGATTGGAAAAATCGAGCACCACATCTTCGTAGGGAAGTTCACCATTTCCATTTTTCACATACATGTCTTTCTCTATCAGTTCAGAGAAATAACGATTTTTAGGAGTGAAATAAGGCAACTGCCACAAACATACATGGAAACCTTGTGACCTCAAATCCTTCAACATCTGCTGTGGATTCTGGAAACGGTTCTCGGAGAATTTATAGTCACACTGCCAGTCCACATCAAACCAGCCGGTATCGAAATGGATAACATCGCACGGATACTTGTTCTTACGGATATTGGCCGCTACATCATAACCTTCCTTTTCACTGAAATAGGTAATACGGCTCATCCACGTACCGAAAGACCACAAGGGGGGCATGCCCGGCTTTCCTACCAAATCGGTGTACTCGTCCAGAATATCTTTCGGCTCGCCGAAGAAAACGAACAAATCCAGGTTCTCGTCACCCATGAACATTTTGTTCAGCCCAATATAGGTAGCACCAAAATCACAAGTCACGGGAGCGGATGTATGCATAAACATGCCATATCCCCGGTTACTCATAAAGAAAGGAATCGGTTTGTACATCTGGTCCGTCTCAGGCCCTTGTGGGTCTGTAACAAACAAGTTCACCTTCTGTCCGGCCTTGTTCAGCCAGTGGCAGACTCTCCGCAACCAAAAAATCATTTCATCCGCAGTCAAGGTAAATACCGGATTGATGCGGCGGGCATTGTCACTTCCCCGCTTCACAAAACAGAACGGTGTATATTTTACCTGCGTAGAGTCCGCATCACTCAAAGCGGCAGTCTGGCTCAAGATACGTCCGGCTTTATCCTTCAAGACGATTCTCCAGGGATTCTTGTTAATCTGAATGGTTCCATAGTCACTGGAATAGACAATCTTGTCATTCGTCTCGGTAACTTTCCAGCTTCCATCCCTGCCCGGTTCCTTTGCCAACATGATGGAAGCGGCAGGTTTAGGTTCCACCGGGGTCGTTAGCATACGGATACGTACCGTACGCGGAGTTACAAAGTCAATCTTGAATTTGAGGTTAGGGTCATTTTCATAGGCAGTGAAAGGAAAATCGAGCATTCTCATTTTCCGGGGCTGTGCACCGTTGGTATTGAAGGCTTGACGGGGCATCAGATGCCCGCGTTTCCAGTTCACCAGCCTTCACCCGACTTGGCATCGAATGACTCCAGGTGATCTGCAAAAAACAAAGTATTACTCAAGTCACGGAAATCGGTACTCATGTCCAGAGGTTGGTTCATCAGATACGAGGTACCGTCATTGACATGTGGCTGTGCCAACAGATTGCCGCCGGCAAACAACAGCATCGCCACTGCTAAAAGTTCTTTCTTCATACTATTAGGATTTAAATGATCTTGCCTGCAAATGTATTTTTCTTAAAGGAAACACAGATGCCTTAAAAATGTCTTTTAATATCCGGTTTTGTTTCATAGAACCCATATAGGATCATTGGAAACAAAATGCATACTATTTTTCACCAAACGGAGGATATCATCCCACGCGAATACGCAAATCTTCCCTTGCTCGTTCGGAGGATTATATTTAAGTTTGCAGTTACAATATTGTTAATCCTTCTAATAAAGAAAATACATGAAACAACTGCTCCTATTCCTTATATGCAACCTGACCTTTCTCCTTACTGTTCAAGGTAACTCAACGGAAATCCCGCCGGCTGTCATGTTCAAGCAGCTCTCTACAACAGAAGGACTCTCCAACAACAGTATCCGAAGCATCTACAGAGACAATAGGGGATTCCTCTGGGTGGGGACAGAATCAGGACTCAACAAATACGACGGCTACTCCTTCCAGCAGTATTACCAGAACAACTCCAACCTGCCGGACGATGCCATCAGCGAAATTTTCGAAGGACCGGACGACAATGTATGGATAAGGACTTCCAGCGGCTACAGTATCTATAATTATAAGACCGGTAAATTCGACAATGACTATAAACCCATACTCGATGGGCTGCAAATCCCCAGTAAAAACATTCTGAGGATGGGAAAAACCTCCAAGAATGAATTTTGGGCCTACGACTATTCCAAACTTTACATACGAAGCATGGACAACAGCTCCATCAAAGCCTATCCACTGGCAGTTGAAAAGATTTCAAGCTCTATATAGGTGTCCAGTTCATTTATATAATGTACTCCAACGGTACCCTATACAGTATCAGCAAGCAGACTTCCGAAGTCAAGGAAATAGCCATTCCCGCCATCTATAGACCTTTGCTGGAGAATCATGAGCCACACATTTACATAGACCAAAACGAAAACCTATGGGTATACACCTTCCAAAACAGCCTGCTTTTGCACAAGAACAGTTTTACACAGCAATGGGAGAACATCAGCCTAAACAATAACACCCACATACAGTACAATCGCGTGCAACGCATCCTCGACCTGGGAGACGGCAACGTATGGATACTTACCAGCCATATGGGGCTGTTCGTTTACAACACCCTGACCAAATCGCTTACCAACTTGGTGCACAATCCATTGAAACCGCACACCATTGCCAGCAACAATCTGAATACCATTTACCGGGACAAAGACGGAACCATATACATAGGGAATTTCAAACACGGTATTTCCTATTATAGCCCCATGTCTCAAATCATACTATGCAACAAATCCCTGGAATATGATGATATCCTAACCTTCTGCGAAGACACAAGCCAGGAATCCATTTACTACGGAACAGACGGTACGGGACTAATCCGACGTTCACTGGTGACCGATTCATACGAAAAGATAGCAACTCCCGCCAATATTGTAGTCGACTTATCCATCGACTCCAAAAACCGCCTATGGATAGCACCTTCCAGAAAGGACTGCTATGCTACTCGAAAGGCAAATCAAACAATACACGGTAAGCAACAGCCAGCTTCTCGAAAACAATGTGTATACAGTAGAGGTGGACAAACACGGATACATCTGGATAGGTACCATGAAAGGATATATACAGAGGTTAAATCCGGAAACCGGGCAGTTTGACACCATCTTGTACCGTCCGGGAGAATTCTTTGTCCGTGATATGTACTATGACAAAGACAGCACCCTTTACGTAGCAACCAGAGGAGGACTCATTATTATCGATACGGAAACCCAAGCCTATAATATATACGCCGAAGCCAGCCGTTTCAAGGAGAACAATATGCTCACTGTCTATAAGGACAGCCGGGACCTTCTTTGGATAGGACATCCACACGGACTGAGCATATGGAACCAGAAGAACGACTCCATCTACTTTCTTGACCAGAAAAACGGGCTTGCCGCCAATCTCGTCAGAGCCATCACGGAAGACAACAACAACCAAATGTGGATTGGCACCGGCAACGGCATCTCACGAATCAAAATAACAAACGATACATACACCATCGTGAACTACTCCGTAAGCGACGGACTGATATGCAACGATACCAATGTCCACGCCATCCTCAAACTGCAGAACGGCAATATACTGATAGGTACTCCTCAAGGTTACCAGACTATCATTCCACAAGACATCCTGACCACAAGTTATGATGCCAACATTTACCTTACCGGTATTGAGTTCAAATCCGGAATGCCCCATCCGGACATCCTGAACGGCAGCTCACTTGAATGTGCACAACACCTTTCCTTCACTGAAAAGGAAAATTCATTCACTCTGTCCTTCTCCGCTCTCGACCTGGTGGAAACGGATAAGATAAAATATGCCTATAAGATTCATTCCAACTGGATTTATGCCGAAAACAACAAAGTAAACCTATCCATGCTGACTGCCGGAAACTATACTTTATCCGTCAAGGCATGCAACTCACAAGGCATATGGAGCCCCAACGTCAAGGAACTGAAAATAAAGATGCTCCTCCTTGGTGGCGCACCTGGTGGGCCTATACCATATATACCGGTATCATTTTGTGTATCCTTCTGTCCATTATCCGCAATCTGCGCTTACGCCAAAAGCAGAAACAAATCATGCAGGCCATCGAGGTGGAAAATGAAAGGCAGCAGAAAATCAACAATATGAAACTGCAGTTCTTTGCCAACATAAGCCACGAACTGCGGACTCCCTTGTCACTTATCATCAATCCGCTTGAAGAGTTTTTCGTAGACCATCCCGAATATCGTAAAGGCATTCTGGATATAGTCAAACAAAATGCCGACTATCTGCTGGAATTGATTAACCAACTGCTGGATTTCAGAAAGCTGGATGCCAAGGCTGAAACCCTGAAATGCAAACATGACAACATCCTTATCATTCTGAGTGAAATATTCCACTCTTTCGATCCGATAGCACAGAAACGGAACATCAGCTATAGCCTTACCGCTCCACAACATTCTGTATTCATGGATTTTGACTATGGCAAGATACGCAAGATATGCACAAATATCCTGTCAAATGCATTCAAGTTCACTCCCAATAAAGGAAGCATCTCACTGGATATTGCCGTAAGAGGCACAAATCTGGAACTGACCTTTACCGACACCGGTTGCGGCATAGAGGATGAAGCCAAGGAGAAAATATTCCAAAGATTCTATCAGTCGAGCAAAAACCAGTCGAGCAACGGAGGCAGCGGCATTGGACTGCACATTGTTTCCGAATACGTAAAGATGCATCAGGGTACTGTCTGTGTCAGGGATAACCAGCCTTGTGGTTCTGTATTCCTGATTACCCTACCCCTGCACCAGAACAGTAATGAAACCAAAAACGGAGAACCGGTCGAAGAACCGGAAATAAAGGAAGAATCCCATCCATTCACCATACTACTCGTAGATGACAACTACGACTTCTTGAAATTTCTCTCTGAAAGTCTTGCCAGGCAGTATCATGTATTAAAAGCCACAAACGGAAAACATGCACTAAATGTACTGGAAAAGGAAGATATTGATTTAGTGGTCAGTGACATCATGATGCCCGAGATGGATGGTCTGGAACTATGTTCAACCATCAAGAATGACATACGCTACTCCCATATCCCCATTATCCTCCTGACAGCTAAGGCAAGTGAAGAACACCAATTGGAAGGGCTTAGCGTTGGTGCAGACGACTATATCACCAACCTTTCAATATGGAAGTCCTCAAGCTGCGCATCAACAAGATTATCGAGATGAACGTCAAACGTCAGGAAATATTCAATCAGGACATTAAAATCGAGCCAAGCCGTATCACCATCACTCCCCTTGACCGGCAGCTGGTGGAAAAAGCCATCCAGATTGTAGAGGACAATATCAGCGAAACCGAGTTTTCCGTCGAGGAGCTGGCCAGCAGCCTGAATATATCACGCAGCTATTTCTACAAGAAAATGATTAAGATAACGGGAAAGAAACCCATCGAATTCATCAGGACCATCCGTATGAAACGTGCACAACAACTCTTGACAGAAAGCCAGATGCAAGTTTCGGAAATTGCATATACTTGGTCATAACTTCCCCCAAGGTAATTTCATCCAAACATTTTAAAGAAAGAGTTCAA
>ENA-OQCE01000222-OQCE01000222.1-human-gut-metagenome-genome-assembly--contig:-NODE-222-length-27410-cov-2.364293_pt1 | contig 27410 bp, 37 predicted proteins | sample MGYA00242495_ERZ504572 | MGnify/ENA primary metagenome ERZ504572 (study PRJEB26092, sample SAMD00036228) | human gut metagenome | host: Homo sapiens | study: EMG produced TPA metagenomics assembly of... | reverse complement strand
AGACCATAAGGACGGTGGAGCCGCGTGGATCAGTTCTTTGATCCTTGCGAGACTCTTTTTCCGGAAGAATTCATCTCCCACAGATAACACCTCATCCAAAATCAAAATTTCTGCCGCACCTGCCACCGTTGCGATGGAAAAGCCCAGCCTGGAAACCATACCGGAAGAAAAATTTCTTTACTTTTTCTTCATGAATCCCTCTAATTCCGCAAAATCTACGATTTCCTGATAATGTTCGTCGATAAATGCTTTGGAGTAACCAATGATTGCTCCATTTAAATACACGTTTTCCTTTGCGGACAGTTCAAAATCAAACCCGGTACCAAGCGTAAGAAGCTGAACCTTCCTCTGATCCACAACCACTCTTCCGGAGGTTGGATTGAGAGCACCGGATACAATCTTTAACAGGGTTGATTTTCCGGAACCATTCGTTCCGATCACCCCTACAATTTCTCCACGATATACGTTAAAGTTAATATGATTTAATGCATACAGTTCTTTGTATGACATCTGTTTTCGAAGGGTCTGTATCAGATATTCCTTAATACCTGACACATTATTGGTTGCAATCCGAAACCGCATAGTAAGATCCTCTACACAGATAACCGGTGGCTCAGATCTTTGCTCTTTTTCCTTTTCAAGGTATGGCAGGATCTGTACCGACCACTCTTTTGCTTCCTGTTCTTTCTGTTCCCGGAACTTTTTGTTTTCTTCCGTGTAATCAACAACCGGACGTTGTTTTTCTATTTTTTCATACACCATTTGTAAGATGCAGCACTTACGGCCATGACACCAACTGTTTCAAACATTGCAATCCTCTTTATCTATTTTGCTTTAAGGCTCTGCCTTAAATGTGTTACATACTTTGCCATTCTTGCGGATCTCAGATTTGAAGAAATATGTTTTCCCGCATTGACGATTGTCCCTTCAATCCACCCGCTTTCATGGATTACCTTTTTTGACAACCCCAACATGATACATAATTTTGAAAGAATTCTCAAGTCTTTAATTTCTCTCTGCGTCAGGCGATTGGCGATACAGCGCATATGTTCATCGGACAGATCATCCGAAAACAGCTGCATACCATAGTATTTTGCTTCCCATCGATTTGGTCTGGACATGATGGTTTCATACAACTTTCCTGCTATATCTTTCTGACATAGCATGGCTGCTTTATGTTCCGGCTGCTTCGACAGATGATCCATAAACATCCGGAGTAACTCATTGTTTTTCTTTAGCTGCTCTGTGTTTGGATTCTCTACTTGCGAGAATACCGGAATATATCGTCCGGCTTCACAGCAATAAGCTTTTATCATCGGACAAGGTTCACTGTACATCACTTCAAAAAGACAGTTACTGAATCCTGCCTTTTTTCTGACATTCCCCTTTGGCATGAAATAATATGCCTCATATCTGCAATTGTTTCGGTTTACCGGATACTCATATAATCCAAAATAGTATCCTGTCAAAGTAATTCCGGGTTTTTCCTGTGCCAAAAGTGTCTGCAGGCTTTTCTGGATGGTTCCTACCCATCCACTGTCAACAATTGCATAACGGACATTGTCAAGCAGGCCTTCCTGCCGCAGATATCCAATGGTAGTCTCATATGCTGCGTCTGACTTCTCATAAATCCTCTCCAGCAAATGTGTCGTTCCTTCCGCACAACATTTTTTTTACCCGTTCTCTTAAATTGAAAATTTCTTTCCGATTTAAGGTTGCATGTAACGATCTCTGATAATTGATTTCCCTGCATACAGCATCATCTCTTCTTCACTGAGTGCCGCACGGTTTAAGATTTGATAGAAACTGATATCAATCCCCGAAAGAAATATGCGGTCCAGACACGCATCCCCGAGGAGATGATATTCCGGAATACGCAAAGCATAACGGGATACTCGCAGATAACAGATTTCTACGGGAATATGTAAATATTCCACCATTTTCTTTGCGACAAGATACATCGGATATGCATCTCTTGCCAGAAAATACAGTCTTTTCTGTCTGTTTTTTTGTGCTCTTCCAAAACCCATGCTACATACTGTACCAGTGCCGGTGCCCATAAGGTGACATATATCTGATCCTCCGGTGCACACAGCTGCTTCAGGCACTCCTCTGCAGCACCGGACAGAAATGTATTCTGTTTTAACAGCGTACGGTACGTTTCCATTCGCGGTTGCATCATTGCCTGATGTTTCATAAGTCTGCCATACGCTCCTTTTTTCTCACGATCATGCTGGACGGTACAAATCTGCTGACCATCGGACGAAAAATATAGAGCCAGCCTTTCGGCCAGAGGATTCCAAGACCACGAAATCCTTCATAACGCACCTGGCCTTCATGAAACCGGTTTTTCCATGACCGATTGTGATAATTTTCCCGGTCTACCCGGTAATCAAGCAGGCACTTCTGGATGTTATAACCTTTGTAGCCCAGTCCGAACAAACGCATAAACAATTCATAATCCTCGCATCGCGCAGTCTTTTTTCCTTCATCGTACCCAGCCACCTTTTTGAACAGGCTGGCACGGTACATGACGGTTGGGTGAATATACGGCGAATATTTCAGGTAATCGTCCGTACCCGGCTCCTCCGGGCGGACTCCCTCTCCCCATATGCCTCTGTCATCAACCAGCTTGCAGTTTGTTCCGCACCACATATATTCGGGATGGTCTTTCAAAAAACTGATTTCTTCTTCAAATCGTTTTGGATGGGAAATATCATCGGCATCCATCCGTGCAAGGTATTTTCCCCTTGCACTGGCAATGCATTGATTTAACGCATACCCCAGTCCATGATTTGCTTTCGAACCAATGACGCGAATTCTTGAATCTTTATTTTCCAGTTCTTTCATATATGTGTTTACTTTTTTGATAGAAGATCCATCGTTGTATATTAAAAACTCAAAATTCCGATATGTCTGTTGCAATACAGAATTTACTGCCTTTTCAAAAACCTCAAGATCCTGTTGATTGTAAACTCCCATGATCACCGATATCATGGGTCTCTCCCGGTCATTTTCTATAGTAACTTCCGGTACCTTCGGCAGTTTCTGGTAGATCTGACTCATTTTTGCCGCAGACTCATGGAGTGAAAATTTTTTAACTGTATTCTGCGCCCTTGCGGCATATCGTTGTCTTTGTTCTTTATTTTCATATAAAGAAAGAATTGCTTTTGCAAACTCGTCTGCAGAAGCAGCATTACAAACCAGCCCATTCTCCTGATCTATAAGATATTCTCTGGTTCCCCGATTATCTGCTGCAATTAATGGAATTCCACTCGCCATTGCTTCTAATCCTGCCATTCCCATACCTTCACGCAAAGACGGAAATACAGAAATATCCGCGGTTCTCCATATTTTTGGCATATCATTCCGATATCCCTGCAAGAAAACCCGGTCGGATAACCCGTACTTTTTAATCTCTGTTTCAAGATTTTTTCTATTAGGACCTTCTCCGCAAATACTATAGTAGATGTCCGAACGTGCAAGTTTTGCAATTGCTTCAATTACTACTCTGTGATTTTTGTTTTTATTGATTTCACCTGCAGATACAATATGAAATGCATGCTCCGGAATTCCGAGATCTTTTCTTAAGGTATCCCGTTCATGAACTTCATCTTCTTTTAATGGATAAAATTTCTCAAGTATCTACACCAACTCCCGGAATCAGTGCTGCTCCCCCATCTTTTTTATAATGAAATTTATCTGCTCTCGTATAATCCTCATGATTTATGGTAATGATAATATCTGAAAATTTTGCCAGAACTTTTTCTACCGGATAATAAAACAACCAGTTTTTTACCGGTGCTCCCTGAAAAAAGTGAAATCCATGTGCTGTGTAAACCACAAATGGCTTTCTTTTACTGAGTACGGCTGCAAGACGCCCCAATACCCCACCATTTGGATTATGACAATGGACAACACTGATCGCTTCGCGGTCTATAATCCGTATAAGTTCCCGCAATGCCCATATATTCTTTTTTATTTTAAATGGATTTTTTTCAATACTGATATGATGCAGTACAACCCCCATATTCCGGAGTGTCTCATCTTTGACCTCATAGATTGGTACACCAAAATTTGTTGCGTAATGAACCTGATATCCTTTTTCCTGAAGAAGTCTGACATTATTTAATTCGAACTGCGACAAAAAACCACTGGTTGTGGTTATAATCAATGCCTTGTTCATCCCTTTTTATCCCTGATCTTTCGTAAACCAAAAAACATTTTCCACTTTTCTGATACTCATCATAAGAGTATCACGATTTTATCGTTTGTCAAGTATTAGTATTTATATGTGATAAATAATAATATACACCATGGTATAGCATCAGGTCAATTGTCACTTATCCCAAAAAATCATTATTGTTTTCATCCTGTCTTATAATATATACATAAATTCACAAATTTTATAATAATTGGGAGGGTTTTAATGCCACGATCTTCGCGAACGATCCGGACTGACACAGAGTGACCTCGCGATCCAGCTGGGTATGACAAGATCCGGTGTCAATGCCTGGGAAATGGCATATCGAAACCTTCTCTTGAAAATCTTGTAATTCTAAGCAGAATCCTGCATACAACCACAGATTATTTACTTGGAAATAATAATGAAGAAACAATTGTGATTAATGATTTTACTCCCGAAGAGAAAGAAATGGTCATGCGTATGGTGCATTATATAGAAGAAGTGCACCAGCTGAAGTGTAAAAAAACAGCCCTCCCGTCAAATAGGAGGCTGTTTCGTTCCTCGATCAGGAATCTTTTTTTCGCCTTATCAATCATATAAAGAATATCTGCAAGCTCATCTTCCGGAATTTTGACATAATCCGCAAGTTCTTTCTGCGTTGGCTGTGCACCGTTCTGTTTTTTCAGATAGTTCACCGCTTCACTTACCAGCGCAACTTTTCCAACCACAGAATTTTCATTCTCATCCTCACCGGTCTGTTCCCGGATGCAGGATTTCATCGCTTCTTCCACCGCGGTAAGAAGTTCCTCTTCCACATCCACTTTTTCGTGGCTGCCGCACAGCTCGCTCAGGCGCAGGAAAAGTGCCATATTTCCTTCCTGCACAATATCCTCAAATCCTTCCGGGGAAACTGCCAGTTTCTTTGCTACTTCCAGTACGTTGCGCAGCCATGCATTGGAGAGCGCGTGTACCATGCTCTCTTCCCCTGCCAGCAGCTTCTTATACATATCAATCTGCTGCTCCTTGGTATACTCCGGAATATCTTTCAGTTCCTCCAGATACATCTGAAACATGGGAGAAGTGGAAATGTTGTCTGTGACGGAATCTTTTGCGGATTCCTTTTTCGCAGAAGATTCTTTGGTTTCTTCTTTCTCTGCGGTCTCCTCATATTCCGCTTCCTTTGTTTCCGGTTCGTTCTCTTCCGGCTGCGGATCATCATGTGGTGTTGACAGAAACTCTAACACCATCTCTTCCTGCTGTGCATTCAAATCCATATCCTTAAAATAGGAAAGGATCTCCTCTCTTGTCATCGGCTCCGCCGAAGTGCGTATAATATCCTGTACCGCACGTATGGTTTCTGTAAATGTATTCTGGTCTAACATATCAGGTCTCCTGTTCCTCATCATAACATTCGCTTCTGATCCGCGAACTGATCTCCTGCAGACATTCTATGAGGATCGGATTAAACTGTCCGCATTCCCCATGCAGGATCATTTCCAGTACCTTTTCATGCGGTACTGCTTTCTTATAAACACGCTCACTCGCCAGCGCATCGTACACATCCGCTACAGAAACTACCTGTGCGGAAATCGGGATTTCATCTCCCACAAGTCCATCCGGATAGCCTTTTCCATCGTAGCGCTCATGATGCCAGCGGCAGATCTGGTGTGCGATCTTTACCAGCGGCTCATACTGATAAATACCAAGCTGTTCCAGCATTTCTGCACCGATGACGGTATGCGTTTTCATAATCTCAAATTCTTCTTTTGTCAGTTTTCCCGGTTTATTCAGGATTTTTTCATCCACACCGATTTTTTCCGATATCATGCAAAGAAGAAGCAAGTGCGATCATGGCTCTGGTATCCCCATCCAGATGATACTTTTCGGTTTTCTGCGCCAGTCTCTCCAGAAGCATCTCCGTGAGCTTGTGAATGTGAATCACATGGCTTCCGCTCTCTCCGTTTCTAAACTCCACAATATGACTGAGAATATGAATCAGCATCTCACTGTTTTTCTCTTTTTCGTTGATCTGCGCAGTAATCAGGGAAGTCAGCCGACGCTGCTTCGCATATAATTTCATGGTGTTCGTCACACGCTGATAAACGATCTGTGCATCGCATGGCTTGCTGACAAAATCCACTGCACCAAGTGCATATGCCCGCTTCACAGCCTCCGGGGCATCGGCTCCGGACATCATAATAACCGGAATATCCTCAATCCAGTGATTTTTATTCATATATGTCAGGACATCAAATCCATCCATCTTCGGCAATACCACATCCAGCAGAACCAAAGAAATACTATTGACCTGCTGTTCCAGTATTTCTATGCATTTTTCTCCGCTCTCCGCCTGCAGGACATGATAATCCTTGGAAAAAATCATATCCAGAAGCGTCCGGTTGACCTCCTCATCATCCACTACAAGGATCTCCGGAATCATCTTTTCCGGTTGCTTCTGTGCGTGTATCTTTCCCTCATGATCAATCATGTTATTCTCGGTGATGGCCATGTTTTTCTTATTTTTTGCCTGATACATCAGTTTATGTGCGCGAAGCATTGCATGCTCAACAGATTCGTTCTGCGAAATCACGGCACCCATACTGACAGAAAGCTGAATATTGGAATACCCCGGAATCACTGCATTCTGGATCTTTTCCTGAATCTCCTGCAGTTTTTCTACCAGCCCATCTTCCTTTATCTCCGGCAGCACAAGAACAAATTCATCTCCACCATAGCGCACAAGCGTATCCTCTCTGCGGATACAACGCCAGATCACACCAGCAACCGCCGCAAGTGCATATCTCCGGTCAGATGTCCGTATGTATCATTGCAAAGCTTGAAATCATCCACATCAATCACAACAATTCCGGCATTTCCCGTCCACATTTTTATCTCTTCCTCAAAATACAGACGATTATAAACTCCGGTCAGGACATCCTTATATAATTTTTCATTATATCCGGTCAGTTTATTGATCAGCTTTTCTCTACAGGATATGTCGATTAAGGTGTCGTCCTCCAGATGATTGATCAATTCCATGACGTATGGCTGTCCATCAATTTCCATATACCGGGAGATTACCTGATAGACTTCTGATTCAAGGAATTCCAGCTTAATCATCTGCTTCTTTTCCCGCAACGCTTTATAGGAACTGCAGTTTTCGCACTTACCGTTTTTCTTCCAGAGACTGTAGCACGGACATCCATCCTGCACATTTTCGCACGTTCCTTTCCCTTGCTGGTAAAATGTCCGCTCAACATCTTCTCCTTTTAACAGACGTGCTACCTGAAAAATCTTCTGATAATATTTGATTTCCTGTTCTGCTTCCTGCATGGTCATCCCGTTACCGGATTGCATTACACCTCATCCTCCTGGCATTAGAAATTCAAGTCAATTTTAATCCCCTTCAGATCCTCGTTTACGAGATTGTTCTTTTTAAGAATCGTCTGGATGTGCTGCTGCGCCTCCTCCAGCTTACTCGTACCCGTCTGATTCACCGTTACATCTGCCTCCAGCCTGTCTGCCTCGACAGAACCCTCAATCATCTTCTCCTGCTGCTGTTTTCCTCTTTCTTTTCGTCATCTTTTCCTGCTGCTCGTCTCGCTTCTCCTGCGCTTCCTCTGCTTTCTCTTTCTCTTCTTCCTGTTTCTCGTCGATGTGATCTACCGCATCCTGTATCAGCATGCCAAAAGCATCTTTATCGGAAGCATCCAGCAGTTCATCCGCTGCATCCTGCGCTTTTTGCATATCCTGTGATTTCAGCTGGTCGAGCTTTGCATCTGCCGCTGCCTCAGTCAGAGAAGTCACGTTACGCTGCGCCCTGTCTTTCTTGTTCAGAATGACATCCTTTTGTGCATTCAGCTGTAATGCCCTGGTCTGATAATCGGTCAGAGGGGTATTCTGCAGTTCTTTCAAACGGTCTATCTCTTCCTTGGAAAAGTCATCCGTCTGCACACCTTTCTGATAATCCTGATATTTTTCTAGCAGTTCTAAGTCTTTCTGCTCCTGGGAATCCGAATCCACCCCATAACTCTGCCGCGCGATTTCTTTACTCTCGCGAATCTGTTTCAATTCCTCGTTACACTCACGGACTTCTTTGAGTTTTTCCTCTTTCTGCTGTGCTATCTGATCCCGCTGGCTTACCGCCTTGTTATCACTGTCCCATGCGTCCCGGATCAGCTTCATCGCCTGTTTTCTGGCACTTTGTTTCTTGTCGCTTGCAGCATTGCCTGTGGTCTGGGCGAACTGCAGATCTCCGGCATATATGGTTCCTTTGTCGGATACTTTATTTTTGCGCGTTTCATCGTCTCCGATTTCGTATGCATTCATGTTAGCATGTGGTGCCTGAATCGTCAATGACATATGATAATTCCCCCTTTATTTTTTCATAATATCATCTTATATATCGAACATTTTCTGGAATTTCTCCATATATCCGGCAAAATATTGTTAATAGGAACTGCTGTCTTTATACTGCTGCTCATCCACCAGATTCTGTCACACGCTCTTTGTCGGAAGACGCAAAATAATATACCGAAGCATCCGACTTCTGCAGTGTTTTCAGATAATCGCCAATCTCTTCACAGACATCTTCCACCACCTGTTCAAATGCATCCAGATCCGTCTGCTTTGCACCGCTTTCATATGCCTCCTGTTTGATTTCTTCCTCCGTCTGCGTTCCTGTCTGGCTGTCTATATACTTGCGCACCGCAAGATTCTGACGAATAACCGACTCCATATTCTTCCAGTAAGCACTCTCTCCACCGAATCCCGCATAAAAATCGCGGATTTCTTTCCGGTTCTCCGCTTTGTTCATCTGTGTCTTCAGCAGTTTTGCATAATCATCATATTCCTGATCCGACACGGTGCATCCGTTCTTTTTTGCAAGTGCATACAACGTCTTTTTTGTAATAATATCTTTTATAACCTCTTTTTTTGCGGTTTTTACCGTTTCTCCGTTTTCCACACGCAATGCCACTCCTGCCTGAATTTCCTGCTGTGTTACCGGAATTCCCTGGATACGGTAAACCACCTTTGCAGCCTTCCCCGTAAATCTGGAAACAATTGTTCCAAGCCGGAAAAAGGAAGTTCCTCCCCCTACGGACACCCCGACTCCCGCCAAAACAAGCATGGCAAGAACTGCTGCAGCTGCTCTCCATTTAAAAGAAGCCTTTCTTTGGTGCATGTCATGTTTTGGCTTATATGTATACGCTTCCTCTATAATGTCATTACTGATTTCACCGATTGCATCGGATAACTTTTCGGATTTTCTCATAACACCACACCCTCCTTCTCCAGTTTCTTTCTCAGTTTTTTGCGCAGACGCATCAGTTTTACGGACACACTGTTTTCTTTCATCCCGAATGTTTCCGCAATCTGTGCAACAGACTCCGCATACCAGTACCGTTTGACAAACATTACGCGGCTGCCGGTATCCAGTTCCCGTAAAAAGCGTTCCAGACTTTCGTCACCTCCTGTTCTTCCCACGCTCCTGCTCCTGCGCTGCCGGAATACATTCTTCCAGTTCCGCAAGCGATACATCGTAATAGCTGTTGCGCTTTGCCGCCATGTTATGCCGCAGCCTTTTGACGGACAGATTGCGGGTAATCCTGCAGACATAGGAGACCAGCGGATTCGGGGTCTGCGGTGGGATGCTGTTCCACACACCAAGCCACGTATCATTAACACATTCTTTTGCATCCTCTTCGTTATTTAAGATCCGGCGGGACAGGCTCTGACAGAGTTTTCCGTATTTCTGCGACAATTCAGCAATTGCCTGCTGTGACCGCTCCTGAAATAAGTGGATGATTGCAGTATCATCCATGATGATTCCTCCTTCTGTTGGATGCCAGTCCTTTTAAAGCCGCCTGTGGCTGGGACTGGAGCATCTCTTATCTGTATACTACCGGTTTCTGGCGGGATGTGACGGGCAGATGTGTTTTTGTAAAAAAATAGCATCTAACATTTCTGTTAAATGCTATTTGGACACCAATTTAAATTATATATTACACTGACTTCTTTTTTACAATCTGTAATTCATACCCGAGAGCATCTAAGATACGACTAAATGCCCGAATTGTCGGGATACTTTCTTTCCTTTCAATCCTTGATATAACCTGTTGTTTATTCCCTGTCAGCATAGCTAATTCCTTTTGTGTAATTTTTTTCTTTTTACGTAAAGAAATCATTTCACCAATCAATCTATACTCTGCACGGGACTCATCCCATATTTTTTTAAACTCCGGATCGTTCTCTCTTTGCTTTTGAATTTCCTGCTCTACATTTACTTGCAAAAAAGGCATATTGACCACTCCCTCTAAATAACTTCCTGACCTAACATATTTCCTAATTCTTTTGCCCGCTTCCGTACTATATTTGCATCCTTTTTTTCTGTTTTATTTTTTTGTTTTCGACAGGAATGGAGCAGATATATATTTGCCTTATCTACTGTAATATAGAATACACGGTTATTTTTCTGAAAATATACCTCATACACTTTCTTTTCCCATCTTTTAAAAAGAATTTTATCAAATTCTCCTTTTTCCATATGCTGCAGTACGGTATAACCATCAATTTTTTCAGCTTCCGGAAGACTATTAATGTATTCATATATTAAATCTCTTCCCGAATTCGAAAGATAATTGTGTAATATCATATGCTGTCTCCACTTTTGTTTTGTAATTACAAAATACAGCATATATGTTGTATTGTCAAGAGTTATTCTCTGTCTTATATATCTTTTTCACTTAATCTTACTACGGTTCATCATTTCTCCTTCGAACAGTTATTCCTAATCAAGTCCTTCCCCAAGAAGTCCCAGCCCCTTGCAGTCCGCAAGACTCTGTGCTCCTTCTTTGACTTCCTCCTTGGAATAATTATGTTCCTCAAGAAATTCCTCCGGAAGTTCATTCAGATAATCGTAAATCCGAGTGCTACTTCAAATGTGCCCTCTTCATCTCTTTCTAATTCTTCATACAAGCGGTTTTCCGCTTCATTGATTTTTCCTGCATCGACCAGTGCAATCAGCCGGGCATATAAACTGTCCGTTGCTGTATGACGATCCTCTTCCTTATATTCATAGGTCGCGGTGTTTTTCCCAAATAAAATTTTTGCAAGCATGCGGGTCATGTCACGTACCTGCCGCATAATAATATCATTCTCGTATGCCATGATTGTCGATTTCCTTTCTTTTTTGCTGTTGTGTTTCCGGTTATTGTGCCTTTTTAGTAGCTGTATATTTTTCAGAAAACAGCACCTTTTCTATCGCTATATCTTTTGGGCTATTATAAGTTTCCTGTAATTATAAAATTCACGATGTTTGTGCTGGCAAATGGCAAATATGTTTTTTGCTGGTGGATTATGTCCTGCTTTTACTGGCTGGTGGGACTTTTTGCAACACTTTTTCTGCATATGTCCTGCTCTTGCTACCTCGAGGGACTTTTCGCGCCACTTTTCCTACATATGTCCCACACCCCTCATATTCTTGAAAACCCGGCTTTGATAACCACACTTATTCACTCTTTCTCATCTTATTATACACACTCTCTATATATTATCAATCGTCCTGCATACTTTGACCTATATATTTATACTGTTGTCCCAATCATATAGAAAAAACACTTTTAATCTTTACAAAAAAAATATGCCCCCCCCTATTTATGTGAAGCCCAGCAAAAAGAAATTTTTTTGCAAAAACCGATACAGTTCCTCATCGCTCCGTATATTTACCCGTTCTGCCCGCAGATACTCCGGCAGACTGTTTTCCTCCGGATACATCCCACAAATATCCACTCCGATCACATCATATTCCGTAACCAGCGTTTTTAATATCTGTTCCAGCATTCCCATTGACATTTTTCCCTGGTGCCAGTTTGTCACTGCATATTTTTCGTCCAGCACATCCTTGTCGATGGAAATATAACAGGGACTTCATCCGGCAGTTCTTTTATTTTTTCATGTGCTTTTCCGTTTTTTAATTCCTCGTAACTGATTTCAACAAGCTTTCCATCTGTCTCCTGCTGCCTGGCTCCAGACTGTAACTTATCAAGCGCTTTCTTCTCCTGCCCGATCAAAACCAGCCTTTGCAGATACGGATTTTCCTGCAATACCTTTTTCGCCCAGTTTCCGCAACTTAAGATATCTCCGCCCAGACTTGCATCCTGCATATCCGTGTGATGGTCAATTAACACCAGCGTAAACGGCTCCTTGATAAAATCCGTCATAATTTTGGAAATATAATGATAATCCCCCGAATCTATAAAATGAATTCCGGATACTCCGGCCGGCGCAATCAGCGCTTTTATTTTTTCTTCCGCATCTCTGCTGCAATACAGACGGCTGCCTCCGATCGCACTGCAGTCATGCCACTCCAGTCCCGGTTCTTTTCGCTTTGGATAACATTGTGTAAAATCAAAGATCATGTTTCGGTTTTTCAAACTTTCATCCTCCCTTTTTCACAGACATTGCAAAACACGTGCGGCACATGCGCATGCTTTGCAATCGCCTGCGATATATTATAAGAAAAAAGGGGACAGCCTCTCGACTGTCCCCCTTCTGAATAATTAGCCTTCAATAGAAATATACTTCTTTTCTTCTACCTTGGTGCTTCCTCTTTCTTTGGAACTTCCAGTGTCAGAACACCGTTTTCAAATTTTGCTTTCACGTCATCCTGCGTTACTGCATCGCCGACATAAAAGCTTCGGCTGCAGCTTCCGCTGTAACGTTCCTTGCGGATGTACTTGCCATCCTTATCCTTCTCATCGTTATTCTTACTGGTGGTTGCGGTTACGGTTAAATAACCATCCTTTACCTCACCTTTGATATCTTCCTTCTGGTATCCCGGAAGATTCATTGTTACTTTGTATCCTTTATCTGTCTCAGACACATCCGTCTGCATTGTTCCGTTTGATTTGTATGGGAAACCACCAAAGAAATCATTCATAAAATCGTTACCAAAAATACTAGGCATTAACATAAGTCATCTCTCCTTCCAAATCTTAATCATCTATTTTATTATCAAAGTTTCAAGAGATTATTCATTTCTCTCAACCTCTTTTCCCTTTGTTCATGATATGTTATACCACCGTTTTTAGCACTCGTCAAGTATGACTGCTAACAATTTTTGTGAAGATTTTGTGAATTTTCTAAATTATTCTGAAAATTATATTATTTTAGCAGAAAGAGCCATCGTTTTCATAGCTCATTTTCATGTAAAATATGCTGCATTTATGTTACATTATATAAATATATGAAAAAAATAAAAAATGCTGTAACGAAACACCGTATTTTTACATCAATAAATGTAACCCATATAAATTCCAGAAAAAAGGAGGTCGCACATGCAGGATATGGACGCAGTCTACCGTCAGCATTTTCGCATGGTGTATCAGTACCTGATGTCACTGACGCACCAGCGGATGTTGCGGAAGAACTGGCACAGGAAACTTTCTGCCAGGCTGTCAGCAGTATCCACCGCTATGACGGAAGCTGCAAGATCACCACATGGCTTTGTGCCATTGCCAAAAATCAATATCTGTCCTATCTGCGAAAGCACCCACTGCACGAGGATCTGACAGACACCGAAGCGGAACTTCCGCACACACCGTCTGCAGAGCAGGAGGCGCTTTCCTCCGCCGTAAAAATGGAATTGCTGCAATGCCTGCACCAGTTCCAGGAACCTTACCGGGAAGTGATCTATCTGCGGGTATTTGGAAATCTCTCGTTCCGGGAAATCGGACAAATTATGGGACAGAGTGAAAACTGGGCGCGCGTGATGTTTTATCGCGGCAAGGAGCGCCTGCGAAAGGAGCTGAACCAACATGAAAAATGATTTGACCTGTGAGGTCGTACAGGATCTGCTGCCAAGCTATGTCGATCACCTGACGAGTGACGTCACAAATACGGCGATCGAAACACATATCCGGGAGTGTGCCGACTGTCGCCGGATACTTTCCGATATGCAGACTCCGGAACCCGTGCCGGCAGAAACGGCAACGGATGCTTCAACTATCGACTTTTTAAAAAAGAGCAACAAAAGGAACAAACGCCGGATTCTTGCCGCCATCCTGATCGTGACACTGTTGCTCGGCAGCATCTGGGGATATCGGACGTATTTCTACCCTGCACCGCTGAAAAATACCGCACTGATCGACTATGCGGTTACCGTAAAAGACAATAAAACCATTCAGATTAAAGGATCTTTAACCGATCAGACACTTGGTGTTGCCGGAATCGACTACTCCTGTGATCCGGATCACCCGGAAACCGTCACAATCAATGTCAAAACCAACCGCATATCGGCAGCCGGGCACAATACATTTTCCGATAAAAAGACAGAAACCCATGCCGTAAAAAAAGTATATGTAAACGATCAGATTGCATGGGAGGACGGCACCTCTATTCTGCCGAAAGCAGCACAGATTTATGCCACGATCCATCCATACGTCGGTGATATGTCTGCCAATGAAAAAACACTTGCGCACTTGGCATCTCCAATGTATTTTCGATTGCAAACTTCAAACTGCAGACCACGGAAACCCCTTACGGCTGGACCATATATCTGGATGACGCATTTACAAAAAAACAGCAGACCACAGTTGAAAAAACCATGAAAAACTATGCCATGGTCATTCTCGCCTGCACCAAAAATCTGGGAAGTGTAACGTTTTCCTACACATTGGTGGAAAAAACGACAGATTTTACTTATACGAAAGAACAGGGAGAAAATGAATTTCTTGGCACCTGTAACTACTTCCGCAGTTCTGCCACAGAGTTTCAGACACTGCTTGCAAAAACCGGCATCTTAAGCGATCCCGTCTTTTCCAGACTGTCCGGAAACCAGGATACCGCCTGACGGAGCAGCTCAACAATGTTCCGGATGCGGAAATTACCGGGACGATTCAAAACGAAAAACAAAATATTATTAAGCAATATGAAAGTTATCTGCCGACCAACAGCTGGTCGCCGGGATCAATCAGCAAATCATTTTCTTCCGAAAAAGATGCACTCGCTTATATCGGATACAAAAATCTGCGGTCATTTGCCCTCCCACAGAAAGCAGACAGCATTTCCGTCAACGCAACCGCGGATAAAAAAGGAAACATCTGCTACATCTCGCTTTCCGAACTATACAGTTGTGCAGACGGACAGATCAATGTGACGGCCGCCGCCGATCTCTATACAGAATCATCCAACACCGGTTCCTATATCGATATGGACTATCCATCGTATGAGGAAACGCCGGATGCCGTATCCACCAACGAACTGTACACCACGGCTTCCGGCGATACCTGGCAACTGATTACGACCACCTCTCAGGGTGATGATTTCAATGATTCCATAGACGCTTACCGGACCGAAGACACGATTTTATATGGCATTCACATCGGTTACCCGTCGAACCTGAAAGAAAGCGCACAGGCAGAACTGAAAAAAAATTTTAGAAAACGGCATCGGCCAGAACTAAGGGATTTATAAAAAATTAAGAAACCTTTTTCAAAAAGGTATTGAGCCAGAAGAAAATGTTCATTATAATCCATTATAAAACAATAAGGTGAATACCCCGGCCGTATCCGGGAGAAAGGAAACATCCCATCCAGTCTGACTGGATGGATGAACATTGATAAACATGAAATGGATGATAGCATCTGATATCCACGGCTCAGCATACTACTGCAGACAGCTGTTAAATGCATACAACCGGGAACAGGCCGACCGTCTGCTGCTCCTTGGCGATCTTTTATACCACGGTCCGCGCAATGACCTGCCGGAAGAATATGATCCAAAACAGGTGATTGAACTGCTCAACGCAAAAAAACAACATATTCTCTGTGTCCGGGGCAACTGCGATGCCGAAGTCGACCAGATGGTACTCCAATTTCCCATTATGGCAGATTACTGCGCCATTGCAGACGGTGATACACTGATTTATGCCACCCACGGCCATACGTATAATGAACAGAACCTGCCTCCACTGCATCGCGGGGACATTCTGCTGCACGGACATACCCACGTCCCGGCATGCGTCCCACACGACACATATACCTGCATGAATCCCGGATCTGTTGCTATTCCAAAAGCGGGAAGCTGGCACGGCTACATGATTATGGAAAATGGCCGTTTCCAGTGGAAAACAATGACTAACGAAGTTAAAATGGAGTTTGCAGACGGAAAACGCATTCTCTAAACAAACTCTTTTACGGAAGCATAAATGCCTTCTGCATTCAGACCATACTTCTCAAGCAGTGCCACTGCCGGACCGGACTCGCCGAAGCAGTCCTGTACACCGATGTTCTTTACCGGTGTCGGTGCCTTTCTCGAAAGTGTCTCACATACAGCGGAACCGAGACCTCCGATGACGGAATGTTCCTCAACGGTCACGACTTTCCCGCATTCTTTTGCTGCGGCAACGACAAGATCCTCATCGAGCGGCTTGATCGTATGGATGTTGATCACTTTTGCATCAATGCCGTCTGCTGCAAGTTTTTCTGCGGCTGCGAGCGACTCGGACACACATAAACCGGTCGCAATGATTGCCACATCTTTGCCTTCCCGCAAGGTCACACCTTTGCCGATTTCAAATTTGTAATCCGGACGGTCATTGATGATCGGAACTGCCAGACGACCAAAACGCATGTAAACCGGGCCTTCGTGTTCATATGCGGCTTTTACTGCAGCTTTTGCTTCGATATCATCACTCGGATTTAAGATGACCATGCCCGGGATGGTGCGCATGAGCGCAATATCCTCATTACACTGGTGCGTTGCACCGTCTTCACCGACGGAAATTCCGGCATGGGTTGCACCGATTTTTACATTCAGGTGCGGATAACCGACAGAGTTTCGCACCTGCTCGAATGCACGTCCTGCTGCAAACATGGCAAACGAACTTGCAAACGGAACTTTACCGGTTGCGGCAAGGCCTGCTGCAATGCCGATCATGTTACATTCTGCGATACCACAGTCAATGTGGCGCTCCGGAAATTCCTTTTTGAAGATTGCAGTCTGTGTTGCCGCTGCAAGATCTGCGTCTAAAACATATACATCATCATGCTCCTTTGCCAGCTCTACGAGAGCGTTTCCGTAGCTGACACGGGTTGCGATTTTTGTTACTTCTGACATAATGCTTCACCTTCTTTCTTCAGGTCTTCCATTGCGATCGCATATTCTTCATCGTTTGGCGCTTTTCCGTGCATCCTACCTGATTTTCCATGAAAGAGACACCCTTTCCTTTGACCGTATGCGCAATGATTGCGGTCGGCTGTCCCTTGGTGTTTCTTGCCTCTGCAAATGCAGCGGCGATCTGATCCATGTCATTGCCGTCTGCAAGGTCAACCACATGAAAATTGAATGCTTTGAATTTCTCGTTGATCGGGTACGGAGAGCATACCTGATCCACCGGTCCGTCGATCTGCAGTCCGTTGTTATCCACGATCACAACGAGGTTATCCAGTTTGCGGAATCCGGCAAACATGGCAGCTTCCCATACCTGTCCTTCCTGAATCTCTCCATCTCCGAGCAGTGTATACACACGGTAATCGTCCCCGGAAAGTTTGGCGGACAATGCCATGCCGACTGCTGCGGAAATTCCCTGTCCTAAGGAACCGCTCGACATATCCACACCCGGAATGTGCTTCATGTCCGGATGTCCCTGCAGATACGAACCGAGGTGACGCAGTGTCTTTAAATCCTCGACCGGGAAATAGCCGCGCAGTGCCAGTGCGGAATACAGTCCCGGTGCAGTATGGCCTTTGGACAGTACAAAACGGTCTCTGTCCGGTTTCTTCGGATCTTTTGGATCGATATTTAATTCTTCAAAATATAAATAAGTAAAAATATCAGCTGCGGAAAGCGATCCGCCCGGATGTCCGGCTTTGGCTGCATGGACGGCAGTCACAATGCCTTTGCGGACTTCATTTGCCTTCAGCTGAAGCTCCTGTTTGTTCATGGTTATTCCTCCCCAAAAACTGCCTTATAGTCTGCCTGGAATTTTTTCGATTCCCTGATCGGTAAGCGGATGCTTTGTCATCTGCTCGATTACCTTGTAAGGGATGGTCGCAATATCGGCACCTGCAAGTGCGCAGTCTGTTACATGGATCGGGTTACGGATGGATGCTGCAATGATCTCTGTGTCATATCCGTAAATATCAAAAATCTCTGCGATCTGGCGGATCAGTTCGATACCCGGCTGGCTGATGTCATCTAATCTGCCAAGGAATGGGGATACATAAGTAGCTCCTGCGTTTGCTGCAAGGATTGCCTGATTTGCGCTGAAAATCAGGGTAACGTTTGTCTTGATGCCCTCGGAAGAAAGTACCTTTACGGCTTTAAGTCCTCTACGGTCATAGGAATCTTTACAACCATGTTTGGATGGATGGCTGCAATCTCACGTCCCTCTTTGATCATGCCCTCTGCATCTACCGTTGTTGCCTTTACCTCGCCGCTGATCGGTCCGTCAACGATGGATGTAATTTCTTTGATGACTTCTGTAAAATCTCTTCCCTCTTTTGCGATCAGGGATGGGTTTGTGGTAACTCCACAGATAACCCCCATATCATTTGCTTTCTTAATATCCTCTACATTTGCTGTATCCACGAAAAACTTCATAATAAAATACCTCCATTTTTATTTACGTTTGTTTTTATCTGTCAGCCTTAATATAGCACAGTTCAAAAGCAAACGCAAGTATAAAACAAAAGAGAATAAAAGTTAGTGCAAATAAATAAAAGGCACGGATACGGTTCTCTGCCTTTTGACAGAAAACGTATCTGTGCCTTTTTATATCAAAACAGCTTTCTTTATGATGGAAACCTTTTATATTCCAAGCACTCCTGCAGCACTGCGCAGTTCCGCGGCTGCCCGCTGCAGCTCAGCCGCCTGCTCTTCGGACACATTTCCCGGCTTTGTACGGCTGACCAGTTTCTTTACATAAGAAAGGCTGCTCTTGATCTGGTGACGCGCACCACTGTCGATGGTCTTTTTCTTCTCTTTATAAGCTACTTCCACCTGACGGATCAACGTGTCGGCCTCGCTTCGCGCATCAATATAAGCCTTTCTCTGCCCGTCTGTTGCTTCATATTCCGCGGCTTCTCTTATCGCGCGGTCAATCTCTGCGTCTGACAAATTGGAACTTGCCGTGATTGTGATCTCCTGATGCCGTCCGGTTCCCAGATCCTTTGCGGAAACCTGTACAATACCGTTCGCATCAATATCAAACGTTACCTCTATCTGCGGCACACCCGCCGGCGCCGGTTTAATGCCCCGCAGCTGGAACCGCCCAAGCAGCTTGTTGTCTCTTGCAAACTGACGCTCGCCCTGCAGTACTTTGATATCCACAGATGTCTGGAAATTTCCGGCAGTTGTAAACACTTTACTGAACCGTGTCGGAATCGTGGTATTCCGGTCAATCAGCTTCGTCGAAACACCTCCTACCGTCTCAATAGAAAGCGAAAGTGGTGTGACATCCATCAGGATAATCTCTGCCGCCTGTGATCCTGCCATCAGCGCACCGCCAAGTTTTCCACCCTGCACAGCCGCTCCCAGTGCCACACATTCATCCGGGTTTAAATTGCGTGAAGGTTCTTTTCCTGTCAGTCTGCGCACTTCCTCGAATACCGCCGGTACACGGGTAGAACCACCTACCAGAAGTACCATGCCAAGATCCGCTGCCGTAATTCCCGCATCCGAAAGTGCCTGCTGCACCGGACCTGCCGTGCGCTCAATGAGATCCATCGTCAGTTCCTCAAATTTTGCACGCGTCAGAGTCATTTCCATATGCTTTGGCTCACCCTTTACGGTCGCAATAAACGGCAGGTTGATGCCCGTTGTGGAAGAGGAGGACAATACCTTTTTGGCCTTTTCCGCCTCCTCACGCACACGCTGCATAGCCGTCGCATCTTTCCGCAAATCTACACGCTCCGTGCGCTGGAATTCCGATACCAGATACTCCGTGATACGCGCATCGAAATCATCCCCACCGAGGTGATTGTCTCCCGCGGTGGCAAGTACTTCGATGAGGTTGTCCCCGATTTCAATAACCGATACGTCAAATGTGCCGCCACCAAGATCATACACCAGAATTTTCTGTGGCTCCCCGTGATCCAGTCCGTATGCCAATGCCGCAGATGTCGGCTCGTTGATAATCCGAAGAACATTTAATCCGGCAATCTTTCCGGCATCCTTTGTCGCCTGTCGCTGGGAATCACTGAAATATGCCGGTACGGTAATCACCGCATCCGAAACTGTTTCCCCTAGATATTCCTCCGCATCTTTTTTGAGTTTGCGCAGGATCATGCGGAAATCTCCTGCGGCGTATACTGTTTGCCATCTATTTTTGCCCGGAACGCACTTCCCATCTCACGCTTAATGGAGAAAAATGTCCGGTCTACATTGACAGCTGCCTGTCGTCTGGCAGCATCTCCCACCAGACGCTCTCCGTTTTTGGTAAATGCCACAACCGATGGTGTGGTCCGCGAGCCTTCCGCGTTTGTGATCACAACCGGCTGATCATTTTCCAAAACAGCGACACAGCTGTTTGTCGTTCCCAAATCAATTCCTATTACCTTACCCACGGTCTTTTCCTCCCTGTCTATGTGTATCCACACATCTCTTAATTACAAGAGTAAGTCGGGAAAGCCCCTGCGTCAAGGTTTCCGGCAGATATTTCACTTATTGTTTATACTTTTCATAATTCCTTCTGAATTACCACATCTCCGTGATACATCAGGAAGCGAAGCCCCACGGTCTTTTTGAGATCTCCATGTCCATGGTGTTTCATGTTTCCTGCCACAACTGCAATATTGGCATCTCCCTCTGTATTTGTACGGTCAAATGTAAACAGCGTGGAATTATGGTATTCCACCACCTCCGTATCCACTCCCAGATAATCCGATAATTCCGCACGCGCCCCGATCCGCAGGATATGTCCTCCTGCAATTGCCACACCCCCGTCAATTTCTTTTTTGCTCTGTGGGATTACCACACCGTCGCAGAGTATGATCATTTCTGCATCCATAGATTCGCCTCCTTTTCGACTCTTTTTTCGTTATATAAAAGAAGAGCTTCCTCTTATCCGAGAAAGCTCCTTTGCTAATCACCTGTTCTGTTTACGCCTACTGTAGCAGAAAACGATTGGAAACGCAAGTACACTCCCGTACCTTTTTCATACTACAAAAATACCAACTGCCAATATTCTTCCTGTATACTCTCTGTTCCCGGCAATCTTTGGTGCAAACCTGAGTGCATACTTTTTATCTTTTATTTGTGCAATAGCCTCATCCGGTGTATGATCTATCTTTAATTCCAGAATCATACAATCAGCAGTTTTATCACTTCTGTGTTATGGGCAAATAACGTCAAAAATGTATTTACCACAAACAGCGAACCCTCATAAATTCCTTAAAATCAGGCATTCGCTGTTTATGTCCAACAATCTCACACGTGGTTTAGTAAATGAAACTTACCTGGTCAGTTAAAACTGCGTACTTGATAATGTTTTCTTACTGTTTATTGTGTCAGGCACCACATGTTTCAATATTTCTACAACTTTTCGATGTCCGTAACCAGCATATCAACCTCGTCCTCCGTTGTTGCCCAGCTCGTACAGAAACGCTGCGTATCACCTTCGTCTTCAAAATAATACTTTTGCGCAAGCTCCTGCTTCTGCTGCTCCGTCAGAATAACAAACTGCTGGTTGGTAAAGCTCTCCACCGCAAACGGAACACCCTTGTCCTCAAACGCTTTCTTAATCTGCATCGCAAGCGCATCGGCGCGCTTCGCAGCCTCAAAATACTCGCCGCTCTCCAGCATCGTTGCAAACTGCAGTCCCATCAGCCAGCCTTTCGCAAGTACTGCACCATTCTGCTTCATGTAGGCCTTAAAGCGATACTTCAGATCCTGCGCAGTGATAATGAGCGCCTCGCCGAACAAAGCGCCACACTTTGTTCCGCCAATATAAAATACATCCGTCAATTCCGCAAAATCCTTCAAAATAAGATCATTTTTCTCCGATCCAAGTCCATATCCCATGCGCGCGCCATCCACGAAAAGATACATCCCATATTTTGTGCACACATCATGGATCTCCTTAATTTCCTTCTTCGAATAAAGTGTACCTTTTTCTGTCGGGAAAGACAGATATACCATCTTCGGTTCGGTCAGATACTCCGGCTCGTCCTGATCGTAATATGCCTTGGCGCAAGCGGCGATCTGCTGCGCGGTAATCTTGCCATCTGTATTCGGAAGTTCCAGAATCTTGTGTCCGGTGTTCTCGATGGACGCCGCCTCGTGACAGTTGATATGTCCGGTATCTGCAGCGATCACGCTTTGCACCGAAGATAATGCAGCAGCGATCACGACGTAATTCGCCTGCGTGGCTCCCGGAATGAATTTGATCAATGCATCGTCATCATCGACCAGCTTCTTTATGATGGTTTCCGCTTTATCGCACCACTCATCTTCCCCGTATCCGGCGTAGCTTGTGCTGTTCGTTGCGCCAAGTTCCTTCAATATGGATGCAAATGCTCCATGGTTGTAATCGTTATTAAATCTTATCATTTCTTACATACTCCTGTTCAATTAGAAAAGGCATCAAATAAAATGGTTTCAGTAACAAGTTTTCTTCCTTTCCAACATCCTTCTGTGACAATAAATATATATCATGCACATTTTTCGAAAACTTTTTATCGAATACCTTTATCGACTCATGTTTTCCAGATCCAGATGATTTAATTTCGAAAGCGTTCACTTTGCTTCCTTCCGAGATCAGGAAATCCACTTCATAATAATGCGTACTGCCTGACTTTTCCCATGTGTGATAGAAAAGCTCTCTGCCAGATGCCGCGATCATTTGTGCAACCAGATTTTCATATAAGAATCCGAGATTAGCCGGTAATTTGTCAGAAAGCAACTTTGCGTACACATCATTTTCTGTCACCGGTCGATCCATAAACATCAATGTAACAAACAATCCTGTATCTGCGAGGTAGAGTTTGTAACTGTCAAAATCCTTTGTGTCTGCTAAACTCACACGTGGATCGGTTGAATTATAACACGGCAAAATTGTTTTTGAATCAATCAGCTCATATAATAATTCCTCTGTTTTTGCTTTACTCTTCTTCCCGATTGCTGTTGAAATCCGATATTTTTTTGAATCTTTGGCGAGCTGCGCCGGAATCGAATGATACAATGCAGAAATTCTTCCAGACGCATCAATTTTCTTAAAATCATCTTCATACAATGATATGATCTGTCTCTTGACCATATCAATTTCCGAGAAATTCTTACCTTCCGTGTATGCTTCTACCGCCTGCGGCATTCCCCCAACAGCCATATAAATACGCAGATCTCGCATTAATTTTCGATTCGTTGCCTGTCCGATTGCAGATCCTGTACCATAAATCTGGCGCAAGAGCTCATAATTACCTCCTGTGGCATCACAAAATTCTTCATAGTCCATCGGATATACCTGTATCTTCATCTCCTCCGACGGAATCAAAATGTCTTTTACATTTTTCGTAATCGAGATTAGAGATCCCGTTTCCAGATAACTATATCTGCCATCTGCCACCAGATGCTTGATAGCCTGCCTTGCCTGTGGAAAAAGCTGCACTTCATCAAATATGACCAATGATTCATGTTCGTATAAAGTCACTCCTGTTTCGGCCTGAAGACGCAAAAAGAACATATTTAAATTTCCCACATCCTCAAAACAACTGCGTATATTGTCCGTTGTCTTTGAGAAATCAATCAAAAGATAAGACTTGTATTCATTTTGCCCAAAAGACTCCGCGATCGTTGATTTACCGACTCGTTTGGCCCCCTCTAGCAAAGCCGCATATTTGTCTGAGTATTTTGCTTTCCATTCTAACAATCTGTCATATGCTTTCCGTTTAAAATACATCATTACCTCCCAAATATATCCTTGTTATAACATGAACCGGGCATTTCTTCAAGATTATATTTTGCGTTTTTGTCCGTTTCTTCAAGATTTTCATCAAAAAAAAGCGCCCTTGTCTGATATGATACCTCTAAAGTAGACAGATTAAATATAAAAAATCTGTTACTTTGGAGGTATTTTTCATGTCTAGAAAAGAAAGATTTACTCCTCAAGAAAAAGAGCAAGCTTGTATTGACTATATTGAGGGGAATCGTTCCAGATCCGAAATATGTAGAGAACTTTATATTTCGACTAGTACTATGAATATTCCTGTGCGGCGGGTTCTTCCGCACGAGAATATTCAAATGGTAGGTTTGACAACAACTGAGCTATCGAACAAAACTTCGAACAACTGGCTTAATGGCATTGCCTCTGACAACAATGTGATCATTTCTGCACCATAGATTCGCCTCCCTGATCCTTTATGATTTATACAGCAAAAAGAGCTTTCTCTTATCCCGAGAAAGCTCCTTTGCTAATCATCTGTTCTGTATAAGCCTACTGTAGCAAAAAACGATTGGAAACACAAGTACACTCCCATACCTTTTTCATACTACAAAAATATGCCATTTCTTATTCTTTTTCTGATAACTTTGACATCATTTATTTTCCTTCGACGGTAAAACATGTCCATTCTTCATCCAATATACCTCATCACACAGTGATTGGATATCCTCCGGATAATGGGATGCAATAAGAACCAGCTTTCCACGCTCCTTTTCCTCCAAAATGCGCTTGCGGGCCTCCTGCACCGAATCTGCATCCAGCGCGCTGAGCGGTTCATCCAGTATCAATACTTTCGGATCTTCCAGAAATGCCATGGAAAGTGCAAGCTTTTGCTTCATACCGAGCGAATACTTTCCCACCGCCTTCTTATCCGACGGGTCTAAGCCGAACATCTCCAATACCGTGCAAATGCGCTGATCATCTGCGACTTTCCGATAGGCCGCAATGATTTCCAGATTCTTTTTTGCTGAATAATATGGTATGTACTCCGGTCGTTCAATGATGAAACCAACATCCTGCATCAGATCCTTCTGTTCCCTGCCATCTACCAGAATGGTCCCCGGAAGTCTTGTGACATCAGTACCCATAACACCCTTAAACAATACCGTTTTTCCACTGCCATTATCTCCGACAAATCCATAGATATGACCGGATTCCAGTGCCAGGTTGATGTCTGTCAGAAGCGATACACCCTTTATTGTTTTGTTAATATTATTCATCTCGATCCTCATCGCCCAAATCCCCTTTCCTGTAATAAAGCATAATTCCTGCTCCGGTGATGACACATAAAAGAATGCCCGCAATAATACCATAGCGCATCCATGGCATAAATTCATCCGATTTTAGACAGGTTGTAAACAATGGTGTTATGGTAGCCTTTGATATACGAATATAACTGCGTTTATTTCCAATCGGATGTGCTGAATTCCAATAAGTAAATACATCATTCATATATAGTTTTACATAGCCTGCAATCGCTGCCAAAAGAATAACAATCCCCATTCCATTGCGCGTTTTACCAGTAATTAATGTTACCAGTAAAGCCAGCAATCCCAGAAAAATAAACCCAATCGTACTTCGCAAACAGATTAATCCTGCCACAAGCAGTGTTGGATATTTGCCTGCTCCAACCGGTATATTAATCCATGTAATTGTAGATAATCCATTGGCTGCAAGCTGTCTTTGCTGGATATCCATAAATTTAGGCCATGCCAATGAAAAGTCATGAAACCAGATCCCCCCAACAAGGATGGTAAGCATTACAAACCAAATAACATAAAGAATCGAAAAGGCTATAATTTTTCCTATGGCATACTTTGCCGCCCGCATACGGGACTGACACCGCATCATTGTCTGCCTTTCTATAAATGCATCCTTAACAATATCCGGAATCAATAATATATATCCAACAAAAAAGACTGAAAGATAAAATGAAAAATAACTGAATGTATGCATTAACAATAAAATAACCGTCATTCTTCCCACTTGTTGCCCGGATGACTGAATATAGTTATTGGATACCTGTTCAATCAACGAAACAACGAAAAGTAGCGAAATAGCAATTAATTTTATTCGAAACACCGGTTTGCGAACAACCGCCCCTATGGTTTCTCTCATACCTGTCTGATCTCCTCTCCGAGATAATACCGAACTACTTTAGATTCCATCCCTTTTCCAATACATAGCATTAAAATAATCAAAAAGATCACAATGCACCGGCTTAATAAGTTTCCAAATGAAATATATGCTCCTGTTATGTTATAAAAATATGCCAGCACATTTGCGGCAACAGAATCTCTTCCAAACAACAGGGAAATTGCATAAAGTCCCCCACACCCGGTCTCCATAATGATCATTGGCATTGCATATACAAGAACCCGTGCATCTGATACAAATGCAATTATCGCTCCTAACAACCCAAACAAACATCCCGTCAAAAAGAAGCTGACCATTCCCAACAATACAAGTTCAACGTGTCCTGCTGATTTTGTAAGAATATGGATGCCAAAATAAACCGTCTCGCTTTCCGATCCAAATTCGGGTGTAAGATACACTTGTATTGCATCTTTCCATAATGGATTTTGTCCTATCCCAATGTCTGTCAACAGATATAAGCTTATAAGAATAGCTACCGCAAGAAGTCCCCCAAGCAGTCCACTTGCGACAAAATGACTCCAGTAATAGGAATGAAACCCTCTTTTTTGTATAATCTGATAACAATATCCGTCTTTTCGCTCATCTATTATCGTTCCAGCATATGCTATTACTCCAATAAATGGGAAAAAAGTAATAAACAGATCCATTGATAAAATACCGATACGAACAGCAAATGGAGCCATCGAAATTGAGTCCAATTTCCAGTCAAACGTTCCATACCCATTATAATATTTTTGTAATGGATATATGATGTCAAGTGTAAGAAACACTACAAAAACAATTGTAAACTACCCCAACAATGCCCCAAAACCGCTTACTGCAAAATCCCCTACGGATATCCAGCCACAGCATAGAAGCAGTGGAACCTTCTTTTTTCATTATTATTCTCCTGTGTTTGAATGTTGAATTACTTGTTACATTTTCACGTTTAGCATATTCGATTGTGTATGTCAACTATATTTTAGTTTTTCTATATATTGACTTATTATCTTATTTAATTTACAATACACTCAAAATAAGGAGAAGCCTATGAACAACAAAAAGTAACTTCCGGCGCGGTTCCGTTTGAATTGTTAATTTTGCATCTGCTTTAGCCAGCAGGACTATTATGGTTATGAAATATCAACT
>ENA-OQCE01000221-OQCE01000221.1-human-gut-metagenome-genome-assembly--contig:-NODE-221-length-27418-cov-2.783848_pt1 | contig 27418 bp, 32 predicted proteins | sample MGYA00242495_ERZ504572 | MGnify/ENA primary metagenome ERZ504572 (study PRJEB26092, sample SAMD00036228) | human gut metagenome | host: Homo sapiens | study: EMG produced TPA metagenomics assembly of... | reverse complement strand
TTTTTTTAAAAACGACGATACAAAGTCACGGGCATTCAATGCCTTAATTTGTCGGTATAAGTTCAGGACGCAACGTATCCTGAGCAAGGTTTTCCTTAATTATAGCTGTCACGGAATCCATAAACTCCTTATCTTCCTGATGGATCAACTGGCCGCCGGACTGCTCATAAGCGCTTTCCGGAGAATAATAATAGTCTTTCAGTTCTTTTTTATTCGCCATCAATCTGTTCACAACGGAATGGAGCACTACGGATGAGAATGGCTTGGTCAGGTATACATCGGCACCCAGATCCAATCCTTCCGCCTGTTCGCTTTCCGAGACTTTTGCCGATACTACGATTAAAGGTATATGCCGGGTGAACTTATCAGACTTGATACGGCTGATCAACGCAAACCCATCCATACTCGGCATCATGATATCCGTAATAATCAAATCAGGAGTTTGCTGGTCCATCAAGGCCAAAGCCTCTTCTGCATTAAATGCCTCCCGAACGGCATATTCGGACGATAAAGTTTCCTTAATCAGCCAAACGATATCCCGGTTATCATCAACCACCAAGATAACCGGATTACCGATATTCCCAGTGGTTTCGGCAGTGGCTTCGGCAGCCACTGGTTGTGCAACCGGAACCTCTTCATCGGCTTGTTCGTCTAAATCCATTTCCTCGACCTCCAGATAAGGCAACGTAACGATAAATCCGGCAGATTCCCCCTCCTTGCTTTCCACATTTATCTCACCACGAAGCAACTGGACCATACTATGGCAGATGAAAAGTCCTAATCCGTTTCTAGAAGTCATCTGAGTATAATTATTTCCATCCAAATCTCCTAAGATATGAAAACGATCAAAAATCGTTTTCAAGTCAGCTTCCGCTATCCCCTTACCCGTATTATATACCTTTATTATCAGAGACTCATTTTCTATCCGGACAGAAACATCAATCGTACCTTTCTGTTCCGTGTACTTGAATGCATTCGACACCAAATTGCGTATAATCTTTTTCAAACTGGGTACATCCGTATTCCAATAAACCGGTTTATCAACATCACTGAAGGTAAAATTGATCCCGTTCTGCTCCGCAACAGGTATAAACGATTCGCATTGCTTCCGGATCAAACTGCTTACGGACACCCGTTTGATCTGTATATGACTGAATCCGACCTCCTCGATCTTTCTGATATCCAAAATTTCCTGGATCAACTCATTCAGATTTGTGACATTCTCACCCAGGATACGGGCATACTTCTCCAATTTCCCATCAGCCAATCGGTCAGCGGATATCTTGATATAATCATTTACGCCATTAATCAAAGTCAAAGGCGTACAAAGCTCATGCGTGATGTTGGCAAAGAAATTCAACTTCGCTTCATATAGTTTTTCTTTTTGCTCTTCTCTGATTTTCCGGGCGACTTCGGCCTGTTTTCCACAATCCGGCGGCGCAGCAATACACGATACCCAAACATATGGTCACCAGTACCAAACCATAGGCAATCATGGCCCAAGAACCGCGATACCAGGGAGGCAACACCCGTATATGCAAAAAATACTCCTTGGCATCCGAATCGAACACATCATTCTTGTAACGGACTTTCAAAACATAATTGCCATAAGGTAACTTCGTAAAAACAACCTCGTTATCTTTCTGCAGTTCGGTCCATGATGTATTATAGTTTTCCAATAAGTACGAATACTCATAGTTTTCCCCGTGTATATAGTCGGTTGCCACAAAAGAAATCGAAAATGTGGATATGTTGGGGGGAATGGTCACATATCCGGTTTTCTGATCCGTATAGTCATACAAACTATGCGTTTCATGCCCCATCTTCATTTCAAAAAAATGTAAGGCCGGCTTATAATTCTCCTGCCGGTCGTTTTGCGGATCTACCATATCACCCCGTTAATCCCACCGAAGAACAGTTTTCCCGTGTAAGGGCACTTCCAATAAGCATCATCCGAGAATTCCGTCACATCCAGATCAGGACTTCATAATTATGAAAAAAACGATTGTGAGGATTATATTTGGTAAGTCCCTTATTCGTACTCAGCCAAACACAGCCGTCAGAATCTTCCAGAATACCGTGAACCATATCATTCTTGATACCGTCGATCCTGCTATATTGCGTACTTCCGCCGGGTTCCCAGAATGTAATTTCATCTGTGTCATACCAGAACTCGCCCCCAGATAAAAAGTAGAATCCTTGCTATAACACATACAAAGCACATCCCCTACCGCCCGGTTACCGGCATTATTCATCGGAATAAATTCGTATTTCTTAGTCAACAGATTAAAACGAACCAATCCATATCCCCCACGGCTCCCTAAATAAAGAAGAGAAGCCTCATCATCATAACTCATAGAATGGAACTCATTACAAATCTTTCCATCCTTTTCAAGGATAAAAGACTTTACATATTTAATCACAAGCTCCCCCCCTTTTCTACCAATAACAACTTCCAGCAAACCATCTCCGGTCGTTGCCATCCATAACGTCGAATCATTCACTTCACGGATGGCATGGACATATCTGATCTTTGTATCAACAAGACTTGCCATCGTATGGACTTTCTTGTCCACTAAGGAATAATATGACAACCCCGGTCCTTCTGTCCCGATCCACACCCAGGGATAATAGTTACTTTTACGGAAACAATAGACACGATCACTAGACAAGCCGCTCGATGTTGTGAAGTGTTTGACTTTCTCGGCTGGTATTTTTCCTTTTTCATAGGAATCATAATCTTCCACACGCACAAAACCATTTCCTTTAGTTCCGAACCAAATTGTTTTCTCATCCTCGGTATAGATCGAACGGACCGGATTCCGCACGACAATCGGCAAACTCTTGAGTTGAATCCCTGAAAATCGGTTATACTTGTCATAATACATCCGGACTCCCTGCCCGTCCGTCCCCACCCATAGGATATCCTGCTTCCGGTCAGGTAAAACACAAAATAGCCCGACATCAAACCTCAATGCCTCTTCCTGATTATCGATGTTTAGCAAAAGCCCGTTCCTGAAAACCAAGTAGGGGACGGAATGAAACAAAGCGATACGGGAAAGCTTTCCATATTGCTCCATCCAGCCGGTAAGGTCGGCCAGATACTCTTTCCTGCGATCTTTCATCCGGTAAGAATAAAAGTGGTTTTCCATATCCACATAATACAAAGTGCCATCGAGGTAATAAGCACGGTCAATTTCCTTTTCATGAATCGGAGTTTTCTTTATGTCCAATACCAAGGGAAAAGACTCAAAATCCGGACAAATCTCAAGCAGGCAGCCATCGGCGTCAAGAATAAAGAATTGCCTTTCTCCGTTTGCAAACAAGACTTTGGATACTTCTTCATTCATTCCCTGTACATGTACATCCTGAAAAGAGCCGGTTTCGGGAGAATAGCAGGAGATAAAATCTTTTTGCTTTATGAGCAGTGTATTACCTGCCGAATCAGACACCACATTCAAACATTCGGGATATTCCGTGTAGGACTCCGTCACCTTCCGGTCTTTCAGCGAGAACCGATTCAATCCCATAGAAGTCGATACCCACAGAAATCCATCCCCACCATACACGATTTTATTGATGATATTACTGCACAAGGTATTCTTGTTATTCGGTTCAAAGCGAAATACATATGTATTCTTGCCGTTATACAGATTCAAACCGTCGTAGGTACCGATCCACATATAACCGTTCTCATCCTGATACATGTCAAGGATAGCATTATTTGACAAATCTATATTATTTGCCATATGCAGGGAAATCCCCGCAGACACCGGACAAGAAAAAAGGAACAAACAGACAATAACAGCCCTTACAAAACGAAAAAACGCCGCATATCTGGTATCTATATAGGATAAATTCATAATAACGATTATTAGCCACAAATATAGCAAATAATGTGTCAATTTTTTCTTACTTTTGCACCAAACGTCTGTAACTAATAAAGTATTAATCGTTTTAATACATAAATATATGAAAAAGTATCTTCCTATCGCCGCTTCCGTCCTGCTTCTTGCAGCTTGTAGCGAAAAACCGGGTTACGAAATTACCGGTACCGTTTCAAACAGTGATTTGAATGGTAAGTATGTATATCTCTATGAATATGGGGTAAAAGATGCTGCACCATTGGACAGCGCCTTAGTACAAAACGGATCTTTTGCTTTGAAAGGCACACAAAACGCTCCTGCCCTCCGTACTCTCCGTTTTTCGGAAGAAGTGGTTGAACCGGTGCGTGTCGCTCCCGGAGAAAACGCTCCGTTCATGGCAACATTCGTACTTGAAAACGGAAAATTAGCAGTCGTGCTGGATTCTACTTCCACTGTTAGCGGTACTCCCGAAAATGACGCACAAAAAGAATTGCAGGCCAAAATCAAAGACTTACGCTCTGGTATAGACAAATTGGTCGCCGATATGAAGTCAGGCGATGAAAACCTGATAAAACAGGCGGAAGCCAAATATGAAGAGATCGACCGTAAGATTACGGAAACCGTTGTCAACTACATCCTGCTCATACAGATAAACAGTCTGCCGCCAAGAACCTCTACGATTTCCGTTACAACATCGACGAAGAGCAGCAAAATGAAATCATCTCCAAAGCAGATTCTTCTTTCAAGTCCGTTCCGGGAATCAGCTATATGATCGATCATCTGAATGTTTTGAAAAAGGTAGCCATAGGACAGAAGTTCACTGATTTCGAAATGCCGAACGCTAAAGGTGAGGTGCACAAACTTTCCGAATACGTCGGTAACGGCAAAGTCGTCCTGATTGATTTCTGGGCATCCTGGTGTCCTCCCTGCCGTGCAGAAATGCCGAATCTGGTCAAAGCCTACAAAGATTACAAGGACAAAGGATTCGATATTGTCGGTATCTCGTTGGACAGCAAAGCCGATGCGTGGGCCAAAGGCGTAAAAGACCTAAACATCACCTGGACACAACTGTCCGACTTGAAAGGTTGGCAGAACAGCGGTGCCGCTCTTTATGGTGTCAACAGCATCCCTCATACCGTACTGGTTGACAAAGACGGTACAATCATCGCCAAGAACCTGCACGGTCAGGAGTTGGAAGATAAAATTAAAGAAGTTTTGAAATAACCGGTCCTGTTGCACGGCTGAATTTTAAATTTTATCTTTGTGCGGTCTTTTAAAAGCGATCTTACATTAAAATTAGCATAAAGTTTTATTATCACTTTAATATAATAAATTAGCGATTATGATTTATTCACATGAAGTTCAACACATGTGTGTTGTAAAGAAGGGAGCTAACCACCAGTGTGCTCCGATTCCTGAAGAAGGAAAGTGGGTTAGAGCAACTCAGATTTCTGATATTTCTGGTTTGACACACGGTATCGGTTGGTGTGCACCGAAACAGGGTGGATGTAGCTGACTCTGAACGTTAAAGAAGGAATTATCCAGGAAGCACTTGTAGAAACTATCGGTTGCTCCGGAATGACTCACTCTGCTGCTATGGCTTCAGAAATCCTGCCGGGCAAAACACTGTTGGAAGCATTGAACACTGACCTTGTTTGTGACGCTATCAACACTGCAATGCGCGAATTGTTCCTGCAGATCGTTTACGGTCGTACACAGTCTGCTTTCTCTGAAGGTGGTCTGCCTGTCGGTGCCGGTCTGGAAGATTGGGTAAAGGTCTGCGCAGCCAAGTAGGAACCATGTTCGGTACATTGGCAAAAGGTCCTCGTTACTTGGAAATGGCAGAAGGTTACTGTACTCGTATGGCTCTCGATGCTGACGATGAAGTAATCGGTTATGAATTTATCCACTTAGGTAAATTCATGGATATGGTGAAGAAGGGTATGGATGCTAACGAAGCACTGGAAAAAGCCAAAGGCTCTTACGGTCGTTTCAAAGAAGCTGTAAAATATATCGATCCTCGTAATGAATAAGAAGACACTGACACGCGTCCTTCTCGGGCTGATCGCTATCACCACAGTGGCAACGGTTATCGCTTACTTCGTGATTAAGCCGGACCGTCCCTGGATGGCTTTTTATGTGGCCTGCTGCGGCGGTGTACTTGTTTTCAATTTTCTGATATCTTTATTTCTGGTAAATAAGAATTTAAAAAAGTAAAAAATAATATGGCTTTATTTGAAAGTTATGACCGCCGTATCGATCATATCAACGCGGTTTTAAAAGAATATGGTATCAACGGTATCGAAGATGCAAAGGCTATCTGCGACGCTAAAGGTATCGACCCTTATACAATGTGTAAGGAAACACAACCTATCTGTTTCGAAAATGCTTGCTGGGCTTACGTTGTAGGTGCTGCAATCGCAATCAAGAAGGGCTGCACCAACGCTGCCGAAGCTGCTGAAGCTATCGGTATCGGTCTGCAGGCATTCTGTATCGCCGGTTCTGTTGCCGACGATCGTAAAGTTGGTATCGGCATGGTAACCTGGCAGCTCGTTTGCTTCGTGAAGAAACAAAATGTTTCGCATTCCTGGCTGGTCACGAATCTTTCGCAGCAGCCGAAGGTGCTATCAAGATCGCTGAAATGGCAAACAAAGTTCGTAAAGAACCGTTGCGTGTTATTTTGAACGGCCTAGGTAAGGATGCTGCTAAAATCATTTCCCGTATCAACGGCTTCACTTACGTTCAAACTCAGTTCGACTATATGACTGGTGAAGTAAACGTAATCGAAGAAAAAGCATACTCAAACGGTCTGCGTGCAAAAGTTAAGTGCTACGGTGCTGACGACGTTCGCGAAGGTGTTGCCATCATGCGTAAAGAAGGTGTTGACGTGTCTATCACAGGTAACTCAACTAACCCGACTCGTTTCCAGCACCCGGTTGCAGGTACTTACAAGAAAGAATGTATGGAAAACGGTCACCCGTATTTCTCTGTAGCTTCAGGTGGTGGTACAGGCCGTACCCTGCACCCGGATAATATGGCAGCCGGTCCTGCTTCTTATGGTATGACCGACACAATGGGCCGTATGCACGGTGACGCTCAGTTCGCTGGTTCTTCATCCGTACCTGCTCACGTTGAGATGATGGGATTCCTGGGTATGGGTAACAACCCGATGGTAGGTGCTACGGTTGCTGTAGCTGTTGCTATTGAGGAAGCTATGAAGAAGTAATTTAAGTTATTTCTAAATATATAAACTCCTGTAATCGTTATGGTTACGGGAGTTTTTTTGTTTATTGAAATATCTTATATGCTTCTTCTTTCTTGCCCAATCAAATACTTCTTTAAACTGGTTATAAGAAATACTCAAAATTTCTTCTATCACCTTCTTTTTCCCATAGGAAAGATTCACCGTTTTTCCTTTCTGAAACGAGTAAAATTGAAGATATTTTGCAGCCAAATCACAGCCATTTTCCATTTTTCCCAAAATGGCTGCAAATTTTAACATAACAATCTAACACATAGCATTATACAGATTATTCAAAGGACTTCTAAATGTCTAATTTAAAGATTAAACAAATGGTTAGAAGTTCATTTTCCACTCTCTTTTTTATAAGAGAAAACAGAGTTAGAAAAGACGGTACTACAATTATTGAAGTATTGATTACCGTAAATGGTGAAAGATGTGGCTTTTCTACTGGCAAAAAGGTAAAAGCCACATCTTGGGATAAAACCAAACAACAAGTAAAAGGTAAAGATGAGGAAGCCAAAAGTCTCAACAACTACCTGAAAGCCGATAAAAGCCAAACTGTATCAGAAAGAAGCGGAATTGTTGGGTAGAGGTTTTATCATCACTGCTAAACTTCTATGTGAGGCATATCAAGAAAAGATCGAATCTCTGAAAGAGAAAAGTTTGTTTGAGGTTTTTACAGAACATAATCACGAACAAGAAAAATTAATTGGTAACGGAGGCTGTAAATTAAACTGTGTTAGCAAAGTTAATACTTTGTTCCTTGCTGACACAGTTTAATTTACAGCCTCACGCAAGCTAGTTCCTAACCAAAGTATATTTATATCCTGTTTCCGAGCAGTCTTGCAGGATAAGAGTGTCTCCTTTGATAGACACAGGATAGGCAGGGTTGGTCTCGTAGAAGACATCCATCAGATAGGCTTCATATCCGGCCCCCGTATCCGCTTTGCGCCAGTTCAAAGCCCCCGGTTCGGCTTTGCCGTCCTCCGTCCAGACATATTGGTCGTCTGCAAACTTGATGAAAGTATTCTCATATTCGCAGAACTCACGGGCGTTCTTGCCACTCACCAGTTCCCATTCTCCGTTGACCAGCGTCTTGATCTCCGGCAGATCCTTATCGAACAACGTTACATTCACGCTCTCCGCATCCTTCTTTTTATTGCTCTGACAAGCCGTACCAAACAGCAGGACAACGACAAGCAGCAACGGCAATACATCCATCAGCTTCTTCATATCACTCACTTATTTACAAATGTTCCTTTATCAACTTTCCAGCAAGCGGATCGCCCAATTCTTTTAGCTTTGTTGAATGCTTCGCAAGCCTCTGTTTTCTTCTTCAAACGGACGTAACAAACGCCCCGTAAACGATAACAGGCTCCGAAATCTGGAGCAATCGCGATTGCCCTCTCTATACTTTTCAGTGCATCTTCATACTTCTGCTGGCGAACATAGATGGAAGCTTCTTCCGCATAGTAGTCGGGCGTGCTGGGACTTCCCTGTATAGCAGCCTGGATATCCTTCAAAGCTCCCTCCAAGTCACCCGCACGGAACTTGGCTTGTTCGCGCAGGAAGAAGAAGTTCGGAAGCACCTGTCCACCAATCAGTGTATAATAGAGGTCATAATCAGCGATAGCCTCCGTGTATTGTGCAAGGCGCAGGCGCCAATTGATCCGTTCCAACACATAAGCTGCCGCCTCGGCATTCATATTTGTCCCACATTTCTCGATCGCCTTGTCGAGCAGGTCGATAACATCACCGATATTAAAACCGGTAACCCGTTCCTTTGCCTTTGCAGCCAAATAATAAGAAGAAGCAGAGGCGACATCGCTGTTGTTAACGATCATGTACTCATCGAATGCCTGCTGGAACTCTCCTTTATTGAACAGGATATCCGCTCTTAATTGGTGATAGGCTGGCAGGTTATCCTCTTCGATCGCCTTGTCCAAAGCCTCCATAGCGGCTTCGATTGTCCAAGCTGGATCAGTCAGCGTACTATCGGCCGAAGCAACACCGTAGATCAACTTAGCCTGATTATACCAGAAATCACCTTTCTTATCGCTACATTTAGAAGCGGTTTTTATGTCGTCCAGTGCCTTTTGCAAATAGGTTGCCTGTTCAGCCATAGAGTTAGCCAATTCCGCACGATTGTAGGCATAAAGATCAGAACGGTTCAGATAACCGTCGGGAGCATCCGGGAAGGTGGTGATAAAATCGTTGACCGTTTCCAAGCGTGCCTTTGCGTCCTGCGTGCCACTGATCAAGTAAAGAGCTACGGTTGCTTGGTCCAGTTCCTTCGGCCATCCTTTCGGTATATTGATATTGCGGTATGCAGAACTCAGATAATCAGCAGACCCTATTGACAAGCTACCTGCATATCCAGCAGAAAGACCATAGCAAATATCTTTCTTTCCACCTGCATCCGCTTGTGCCAGCCCGAACACTTCACCTTCGGGAGTCAGCAACGGAGCATTGAGTTCGTTTTCTTCCAATGCGACTGCCATCTTGTAATATTTATACGGATCTTTCAGCTTACTTACTTCGGTAATAGCACCAGACTTAAAGGTGGCGTTCTTGCCGGTAGAGTATAATAGCAGATAGGCATTCGTCCCGTTTGCCACCGGCTCAGCAGCAATCGGCAGGAAAACAGCTTTCTTCGGCACTTCAACCTGAAACTTTACAGCGTCATACAGTTCGTCTGCACCCAGGATATTCTTAACCAGAAATGTTTTTCCCTCAAAGTCTGTGATTGTTGCTTTCTCGGCACCCTTAAAGATATTGTATGCAGAGACAGCCTCGCCTGTTTCGGAAATAAAGAATCCCGTACTAGTTGCGAGCTTATTTCCATCCTTTCCATAAGTGGTAATTGTAAAGACCGCTCTCTTGGCTTTGTTCATCCATTTAGGAGCGTTTTTCTGTGCTGCCGCCGAGAGGCACAAACAACTGATCAAAATCAAATGTAGTATTCGTTTCATTTCTTTTTCATGTTATCAGATACAGACGCAAAAGTAAGTATTTATCTTAGAATATACGCATCATGGTGTTAAGAAAGCTAACTTTAAGACTTCAAGGAACGTGTAAAAACAAATTACATGGATCAACACGGTTTGTCTGTTTTTTGTTTTTATAGACAACCTATAATAGGATTTTTCAACACACAGTCAACCTATCTCAGGACGAGACAAAATTATAAATAGAGAAACAGGTTGTCATTATATAATTCAAAAATCACAAATCTTCTTACCTTTGTACATAAAAAGTAAGAAGATTTATGATCGATCAACCTACCATAGACCGGATACTGGATGCTGCAAACATTGTGGACGTTGTTTCCGAATTCGTTACCCTTCGGAAACGAGGCATAAACTATGTAGGGTTGTGTCCTTTCCATAGCGACAAGTCCCCCTCTTTCTATGTGTCGCCAGCAAAGAATATCTGTAAATGCTTTGCCTGCGGCGAAGGGGGTACGGCTGTTCACTTCATTATGAAGCATGAGCAGCTTTCTTATTATGATGCGCTTCGCTTCCTTGCCAAAAAGTACAACATCGAAATACAGGAACGGGAACTGTCGGAACGCGAAAAGCAGGTGCGCAGCGACCGCGAAAGCATGCTGATCGTCAATAGCTGGGCGCAGAAATACTTCACGACCCAGCTCTACGAACACCAGGAAGGCAAAGCCGCCGGCCTACGCTACTTTGCCGAACGTGGTTTCCGGGAAGATACCATTCGCAAATTCCAGTTAGGCTACAGCCTCGACCAACGGGACGCCCTGTATAAAGCCGCAACAAAGAGCGGTTACAAAAAAGAATTTCTCGAAAAGACAGGTTTGGTGATCGCCTACGACAACGGCGGGGTAAACGACCGTTTTCGCGGGCGTGTCATTTTTCCGGTCCATACGCTCAGTGGAAAAGTCGTCGCTTTCGGAGGACGTGTCCTGAAGAAAGACGAAAAGACAGCCAAATATGTCAACTCGCCCGAAAGTGAGATTTACCATAAGAGTAACGAGCTTTACGGGATCTATTTCGCCAAACAGGCGATCGTAAAGGCTGACCGCTGCTTCTTGGTGGAAGGCTACACGGATGTTATTTCCATGCATCAGGCAGGGGTCGAGAACGTGGTCGCTTCATCGGGTACAGCCCTCACACAAGGACAGATCCGCCTGATACATCGCTTCACTAGCAATATCACGGTCTTGTATGACGGTGATGCAGCCGGTATCAAAGCTGCCTTGCGTGGTATCGACCTGCTGTTGGAGGACGGCATGAATGTGAAAGTGGTGCTCCTTCCGGACGGAGAAGACCCCGACTCCTTTGCCCGCAAGCACAACGCGAGCCAGTTTGCCGAGTTTATCCGGCAGAACGAGACCGATTTCATCCGTTTCAAAACGCGCCTGCTATTGGACGATGCAGGAACGGATCCGATCAAACGGTCGGCGCTGATCTCCGACATTATCCGGACGGTGGCCATCATCCCCGACAATATCGCCCGCTCCCTTTATATCCGGGAATGCAGTACGATGATGGAAATAGACGAGATGCTCCTGTTGAACGAAGTGAACAAAATCCGCCTCAACAAGGAAGAAAGGCAAGCGAACACTCCGTCCTCCCCCATTCCGGCTACTCCCGTCAATATCCCCGAATACCCGGATATTCCCGGTTACCAGCCCTATCCGGAAGAGACGCTGGCGGAACAACCGCAGGAAAGTCCCCTGCCTCCTGACAATACGATCCCGCCCCCCCCACCGGAAGAATACAGTCCCGATAACGGAGGAGGCAGCATGCCGCCGCCAGCGCCTTTCACGCCGCCGGCAAACATTCCGGTAGGGCCGAAGCGTTCGCCTTACGAGGCATACGAAGTCGCCCTGCTGCGCTACATCGTGCGTTACGGCGAACGTATCCTGTTCCAATATACGGACGAAGAGACGAACGAGGATGTCGTGATCCGCGTTTCCGAATATATCCGTTCCGAGCTGGAACGCGACGACCTGACCTTTTATACTCCGCTCTTCAAGAGTATGATGGATGAAGCGGCCGATCGCTGCCGGTCCGAAGGTTCATCGCGAACCGGTATTTCCTCGCCCATCCCGACCCGAACGTGAGCCGCCTTGCCGCCAACCTGATCAGCGAAAAATATCAGCTAAGCAAGTATCACACCAAATATCGGGAATTGGAACAGGAAGAAGACAAACTCGACCAGTTGGTAATCCGGGAGTTGTATGCTTTCAAGGATGCCTATGTACTCTCTCAAATCAAAGAGATACAGGCACAGATCAAAAATACACAAAACAACGAAGATATGGAACAGGTGTTCGAGCTGATGAAAAAGCTCACGCGCCTGAACGAAATAAAGAATATATTAAGTAAAGAATTGGGAGAAAGAATCATATTAAAAATGTAATGCCTATGAATTTTTTAGAAACGGAAGACGTGGTAAAACAATATGCCAACCACCTCGCCCTCGACAAGGTCAGCATCCAAGTTCCCGAAGGGAAAGTCTTCGGCTTATTAGGGCCGAACGGAGCCGGCAAAACCACACTGATCCGTATCATCAACCGCATCACGGCCCCCGACAGCGGCCTTGTCCGTTTTAACGGACGTGAATTTCAGCCGGAAGATATCTACCAGATCGGTTACCTGCCGGAAGAACGCGGCCTGTATAAAAAAATGAAAGTCGGTGAACAAGCCATCTACCTAGCACAGCTCAAAGGGCTCTCCTACCAGGAAGCTCGCATACGGTTGATACGCTGGTTCGAAAAATTTGATATCATGCCCTGGTGGAACAAGAAACTGGAAGAGTTGTCCAAAGGGATGCAGCAGAAAATACAATTCATCATCACCATCATTCACGAACCGAAACTTCTGATCTTCGACGAACCGTTCAGCGGATTTGACCCAGTGAATGCCGAATTGCTGAAAAAAGAAATCCTCGAACTCAAAGATGCCGGACACACAATCATCTTTTCCACGCACAACATGTCGTCTGTTGAAGAGATTTGTGACAATATCGCCTTGATCAACCGTTCTCAAGTTGTGCTTTCCGGCAATGTGACAGAAGTGAAAAGCCGTTTCCGGACAAACAATTTCACCCTCCGTTTCCATACCGGATCAGGGAAATTGCAACCCATCCCGGAAATGTTCAGCCTGCTGACGGAAAAAGACCTGGCCGGAACAAGCGAGGTACGCATCCATAAAGAGCCGGTATAACCAACTCCGCCCTCCTCTCTGCATTGGCGGGACAGACTGAAATCATTTCTTTCACGGAAGAGATCCCTTCGATGAACGACATATTTATTAACACCGTCTCCGGTACAAATACTACGCAAGCATGAATAAGATAGGACTTATAATAAAAAGAGAATACCTCCGCCGTGTCAGCAAAAAATCGTTTCTGTTACTGACATTCCTGACACCGTTCCTGTTTGCCGCGCTGGTGTTCGTCCCGCTTTGGTTATCCACCATCAAAGGAGATGATGTCAAACAGGTGGCGATCAGCGATACGACAGGCAAATACGCACCGCTGTTTAAAGACACAGAAGAATACACCTTCATCACCGAAAAAGGTTCCAGCCTGGAAGAATATCGTAAAAACCCGGATAAAGAAATTTTCGCTTTCTTGAATATAACAGACGACTTGTTACAAAACCCAACCGCAGCAACACTCTATTCGCAGAAACAAATTCCGATGGGACTGAAAAACACCATCGACAAAACACTGTCCGAATACTTGAAAGACGAGAAACTCGCTTCTTACAACATCGACAACCTGAAACAGATCATCGAGGACAGCAAAATCAATTTCAATATCAAAACCATCAAATGGGATGAAGACGGAAGTGAAAAAAGCACTTCGGCCGAGGTTGCCTCTATCTTAGGCATGATATTGACTTTCATTATCTATATGTTTATCATCATGTACGGTGGAATGGTCATGCAAGGAGTGATGGAAGAAAAGACAAACCGTATTATCGAAGTGATGATTTCGTCCGTTAAGCCATTCGACCTGATGATGGGAAAAATCATTGGCATCGGTTTCGTCGGCCTAACACAAGTATTCCTGTGGGGAATCCTGACAACGGTCTTGGTATCGGGGAGCCTTTTCTTTTTCGGTGGCAACACGTCACCTGAAGATATGATGACAGCACAGATGACGGCACAAGGCATAAACGATGTGGCTGCCGGTTCTTCCGATATCAGCATCCAGGTGCAAGAAATTATCAATTCGATCAACTTCGGTATGATCGGCACCTGTTTTGTCCTTTATTTTATCGGTGGCTATTTACTGTATGCAGCTCTATTTGCTGCAATCGGAAGCGCTCTGGAACAGCAGGAAGACACTCAGCAGTTCATGACTCCGATTATGCTTTTGATGGCGTTCAGCTTGTATGCCGGAATCTATAGCATGAATAATCCAGACGGCCCGCTGGCATTCTGGTGTTCGATGATCCCGTTTACCTCCCTATCGTGATGATGGTCCGCTTGCCGTTCGACATTCCGGTATGGGAATTGGCTCTTTCGTTTGCTTTGCTGTTTGCCACAGCTATACTTATCATCTGGTTCTCGGCCAAAATTTACCGTGTAGGTATTTTAATGTATGGAAAGAAACCGAGCATCAAAGAAATGATCAAATGGGTAAAATATAAATAAAACTACCACGGCGATCGTAACGATCGCGTGATAACGTAAAATATATGTATGAAAAAAGCCTGTCACTCAAAAGAATGACAGGCTTTTTTGTTGTTCAACCAGGGCTCGAACCTGGACTAACAGGACCAGAATCTGTTGTGCTACCATTACACCATTGAACAATTTCAATTAAGCTTGTCAACTCTCTTGTTGTTAGCGAGTGCAAAAGTACATACTTTTTCAAAATAAACAAACGATATGGTAATTTTTTTTCATTAATAAACTTTTTTCTTTTTCTGCTTGTTTTGATTTTGCAAGTATATACATATATTAATAGAGGGAAATCACCCACATAATAAATATAAGAAGTATATTTGCGACTTCGAATATTACTCAATAAAAAATAATGGATCAAACAGAAGCATTAGTTAAAACGATTGTAGAAGGCCTACAGGAAAAAAAAGGCAAAAACATTGTAACCGTAGACTTAACCCAATTATCCGGCTCGATCTGCAATATATGATAATCTGCGAAGGAAGTACACCTACCCAGGTTTCCGCATTGTCTGATTCAGCTTGGGATTTTGCCCACCGCAAGGCAGGAGAAAAACCGCTTTCGATAGATGGAGCACAGCGTGCCGAATGGATCGGGATGGACTATGGCACGGTTCTTGTACACATATTTTTACCGGAACTTCGCGAGTTCTATAATCTGGAAAATCTTTGGTCAGATGCCAAAGTGACTCAGATTGTAGACCTCGACTGATGACCGATCTTACATAGTATAGAGATAATCACATATGGAAAATAAAAACGACATGTTTAACAAAGCACCGAAGAATAATAAGCAAAAGATGTTCAAGTTTAATCTTTATTGGATGTACGGGCTCATCTTCATAATGCTTTTTGCTTTGTATCTGACAAACGACTCTTCGGCATCTAAAGAATTAGGCTGGACCGAGTTCCAGAAATTAGCACAGGAAAACGTATTCGACCGGATGGTCGTCTACAACAAAAAGAATCTGGTTGAAGCAACTGTAAAAGACGGACGGAAAGGTCTGGTGTTCAGAAAAGACAGTGCGACATTGGGTACAAACCCGAAAGTGTATGTCAAAATACCGTCGGCCGATAAATTTTCAGACTTCTATGACAAATCCGTTGCCGAAAATCATATCACTACGCAAGTCAGCTTCGAAGAAGGCGACGACGCGATCTGGAATTTTCTTGTTTCGTTCGGTCCGATCCTGCTGATTATCGTCGTATGGATCTTTCTGATGCGACGCATGTCAGGTGGTGCAAGCGGTGGTCCCGGCGGAGTATTCAGTGTGGGAAAAGCAAAAGCACAGCTTTTCGATAAAGATAACGACCGAAAAGTGACCTTCAAGGATGTCGCCGGCCTTGCAGAAGCAAAACAGGAGGTGGAAGAGATCGTTTCCTTCTTGAAAAACCCCGAAAAATATACGGAATTAGGAGGTAAAATACCTAAAGGAGCCTTACTCGTAGGCCCTCCAGGAACCGGTAAAACATTATTGGCTAAGGCTGTGGCAGGAGAAGCAGATGTTCCGTTCTTCTCCCTGTCAGGCTCGGACTTCGTAGAAATGTTTGTCGGTGTGGGAGCATCTCGCGTACGTGACTTGTTCCGCCAGGCAAAAGAGAAAGCTCCTTGTATCGTATTCATTGACGAGATCGATGCCGTCGGTCGTGCCCGTGGTAAAAATGTAAACATGAACAGCAACGATGAACGTGAAAACACATTGAACCAGTTACTTACAGAAATGGATGGTTTCGGTTCCAACAGTGGTGTTATTATCCTGGCAGCTACGAACCGTGCCGATATCTTGGATAAGGCTCTACTTCGTGCGGGACGTTTCGACCGCCAGATTCACGTGGAATTACCCGACTTGAACGAGCGTAAAGAGATATTCGGAGTGCATCTACGTCCGATCAAAATCGACGAAAGCGTCGATGCCGAATTCTTGGCACGCCAGACTCCCGGTTTCTCCGGTGCCGACATTGCCAATGTCTGCAATGAAGCTGCTTTGATTGCCGCTCGTAACGGTAAAAAGTTTGTTCAAAAAGAAGACTTCATGAATGCGGTCGACCGTATTGTCGGAGGTTTGGAGAAACGAACTAAAATAACGACTGCGGATGAACGTCAATGCATAGCCAACCATGAAGCAGGTCACGCAACCTTGAGCTGGCTGCTAGAACATGCCAATCCGTTAGTTAAAGTTACAATCGTTCCGCGAGGCAAGGCATTAGGCGCCGCCTGGTATTTACCGGAAGAACGCCAGATTACCACCCGTGAACAATTGCTGGACGAAATGTGTGCCACGCTCGGCGGCCGTGCGGCTGAAGAACTTTTCTTGGGAAAAATATCTACCGGAGCATCTAATGACCTCGAACGGGTGACTAAACAGGCTTATGCGATGGTCGTCTATTTTGGTATGAGTAACCGATTGCCGAACTTGAACTACTACGATTCAAGTGGACAAGACTGGGGTTTCACTAAACCGTACAGCGAGGAAACAGCTCGGATGATCGACCAGGAAGTACAGGCCATTATCAATGAACAGTACGAACGAGCTAAAAGTATTCTGAAAGAATATGCGTCAGGCCACAATATGCTGGCTCAGGTATTGCTGGAACGGGAAGTAATCTACACGGAAGATGTCGAACAGATCTTCGGCAAGCGTGCTTGGGTTTCCCGCTCGGAGGAGATTCTGGAGCTGCAAGAGAAAGCAAACGGTAAAAAGGCCGAAGAAGCAAAAGTTGCCGAAGCTGACAAGCAGTAAGATAACATAAACAATAAAAAATTCCATGCTCACTAAATTTGAAACAGATGGGCATGGAATTATTATTTTAATTATATTTGTACTTGAATAAATCAATAAAAAAACACTATCGTCTTGAAAAATTTGATTATACGGGCGTTAACCGGCATTATATTCGTTGTGGTACTAATCAGTGCCATTTATATTCATCCGATTTTTTTCCTTATTCTTTTTTGTATTATAACAGGATTGACCCTTTGGGAATTCGGAGGTCTGGTCAAACATTATGAAAATGCGAATCTGCAACGGACCGTGAATGTGCTCGGAGGAGTATATCTGTTTATCGCCACCTTCGTTTATGCAAACGGGTTGACAGACGGAAAGATATTCCTTCCCTATCTACTATTTATCATGTTGACAATGATAGCTGAACTCTACTATAAGGCACCGAACCCGATTAATAATTGGGCATTTACGCTCTTTGCCCAGGTTTATTGTGCCGGCTCCTTCTCCATATTGAATTTCATCGGCGCAGAACCGGGGACACCTGGTGTCATGAGCTACACGCCGCTCTTTATCATGGCGATCTTTATTTTTGTCTGGCTGGACGATACCGGAGCATACTTGGTCGGCTCCTTGATCGGAAAACATAAATTATTTGAACGGATTTCTCCCAAGAATCATGGGAAGGCTTTTTTGGCGGATTGATCCTCTCCTTGGCTTCCTCACAGGCATTCGCCTGGTTCGCCCCGGAAATAAACCGGATGAATTGGTTGGGACTGGCAGCCACGGTTGTCCTGTTCGGAACCTGGGGAGACTTGATCGAATCCTTGCTGAAACGTACACTCGGAGTAAAAGACTCTGGCAATGTATTACCAGGCCACGGAGGAATGCTAGACCGCTTCGACAGCGTTATGCTAGCTGTTCCCGCCAGCTATATCTATATCGAACTATTCATTCGAAATTAAAGGTGAGCGTCACCATCCGGGAAGTTGCTTTAGACAAGGAATTCGGATACTTGATCAATTCCGGATCTGTCAGATCACTTCGGTCTTTCTCCAACAGGTCTACCAGACCGAAACTAAACTTAAGTTCCGGACATAATTTGAAAAACGGAAGATAAATATCACATCCGATACCAAACTCGACACCGAAATCCGTTCCTTTCAACAGGATCGGATTTCCTTTTTTACGCCCCAGATCGAAAGCACCATAAATACCGCCAATCAGATAAGGACGATAGTTATTCACACGAAAAGCGCTATACTTCACATCGAGCGGAAACGTCAGATAGTTGGAACGGACAGAAGTGGAATACATGCTTACCACCGGATTTTCATCTGTACCCTCCACTCCTTCCATTTCAGGACGGCGGAACACAAATTTCTTGTCACCGAAATGGATAGTCGGCGTAAAACGCAGATTGAAATATGGATTCAAGTACATATCCCCGATGACCCCGACACTAAAACCGGGCGAATAGCTCGGAATCTCGGCATACCAGGTTTCACCGTTTGTTGCCACACCGGTATTAGTCAATATCAAATCCTGCGCATGCAGACCTACATGAAATCCCAAATGAAACCATTTCAAATCCGCATAGCTGGTTCTTCACCTTTTCTTTCTGCGCCATTACGGCAGTTACAGACAGAAAGAACACACATATAATAAATAGTAGACGTCTCAATTCTTTTCGTAATTTTGAATTTATAACGGGAAAGAGTCCGACTTATTGCAAAAGAGCATTTATTTGTAAAAAAAAGGAGGAGTTCTTTTTTTTAATTCAAAGAAAACTCTTATTTTTGCACGAACTAATAAGTTATCAATTTAAACGTTTAAAAAAATGGCTTACGTAATTAGTGACGATTGTATCGCTTGCGGTACTTGTATTGACGAATGTCCGGTAGGAGCAATTTCAGAAGGCGATAAATACAGCATCGACTGAAATGTGTACAGATTGTGGAACTTGCGCAGATGCTTGTCCTACTGAAGCAATTCATCCGGCAGAATAAACCGCAACATCGATAGGTTTCCTTTACAGGACCTATAAAGATAAGGGGCTGTTTCCTTTCGGAACAGCCCCTTATTATTTTCTCATTCTCTACCGACTTCGTCAAAATTCGATATTCAGTTTGATCTCATCCGAGTCGCTTTCCTGCCGACCTTCATCCGACATCGTCTCCTCCGGCCTTTCATCAGCTCTACATCGTTTAATGTAACTGATTACATCATTCATTCCATCCATGAACTTGTCAAAGTCTTCTTTGTACAGAAAAATCTTATGTTTCTCAAAAGAAACCTGCATACCATTCTTCGGCTGCACTTTTTTACTCTCCGTCACAGCCAGAAATAAATCGTCTTTCAGATTCTTCTTTACATCCAGATAATAAATTCTTTTTCCTGCTTTAATGGTTTTAGAGTATAAGATCTCTTTGTCACCACCTTCAACCTGTATTTTCTTCACCGAGTTTTCCATTATAGCAAACATTCGTTAAACACCCACCCATTTATCATAACTTGCCTCAAATATGTGCATTTTTTTTTAAACAACAACTATTTTAACGCATGAAAATGCATATAAAGAATCGGAATATTATGAAATAATAAATAACACACATAAAATTAAGCGAAGCGACGAACTTTTATCAAAAGAATGACTAACTTTGCAGCCAAATTTATAACAAGTAGTTCCTTCAAACGATGATCAACAGAATTTTAATCCGCATTAAAGTTTTACAGATAGTATATTCTTACTATCAAAACGGAAACAACGACCTCAAAGTAGCGGAAAACGAATTGCTTTTCAGTCTTAGAAAGTCTTATGACTTATATCATTATTTCCTTCTTCTAATTGTCGACGTCACAAACTTACAAAGACGTATCTTGGATGCCCGTAAGAACAAGTATATGCCGACAGAAGCCGAATTGAACCCCAATACCCGACTGATAGACAACCGTTTTGCCGCACAAATAGCCGAAAATGAAGCACTTCGGAAATACGTGGCCGAACAGGGGCTTTCATGGGATAATGATGAAGATTTCATCAAAATGGTACTCGACCTGATCTTGTCGTCCGAACAATACAGGGAATATCTGAATAACGAAAATGATTCATACGAGACAGATAAGGAATTCTGGCGCATCGTATTCAAAAAACTAATTTGTGGCAATGAAGCGATCGACGATTATCTGCAAGATAAAAGCATTTATTGGAACGACGACATCTCCATCGTCGAAACTTTTACGCTGAAAACAATCAAACAATTCGAAGAAGCAGCCGGAAGCAAACAAAAATTGCTGCCGATGTTTAAAGATCTCGAAGACCAGTCTTTCGCCATTAAATTATTCCGCCAATCATTGATGAAAGGAAGCGAATTCCGTGAACGTATCAACAAACACATGAAGAACTGGGAAACCGAACGCATAGCCAATATGGATCTTATCATCATGCAGGTTGCACTGGCAGAAATCATGACGTTCCCGACAATTCCCATCAACGTAACGCTGAATGAATATATTGATACGGCCAAATACTACAGTACCCCGAAAAGCGGAACATTTATCAACGGTATTTTAGATTCTGTAGTCAACGAGTTAAAAAAAGAAAAGTTATTGCTCAAAGATTAATTATTATCCTTACATTTGTGTCAGTATCGAATTGATATTAACTTATTAATGTTTATAGTTATATGAGCTTACTTACTATTTTACTTCAGGCCGCCGGCGGAAGTCAGCAATGGTCTGGTATTTTAATGATGGTTGTTATTGTTGCGATCTTCTATTTCTTTATGATCCGTCCGCAACAAAAGAAACAAAAAGAAATTCAGAAAGCCCGCGAAGCCTTAAAAGCAGGAGACAAAGTGATTACTGCCGGAGGTATCTACGGAAAAATCAAAGAAATCGGTGACACATATATGTTGATTGAAATTTCTGATGGTGTACGCATCCGTGTAGACAAAACATCCGTGTTTGCATCTGTAGAGGACGCACAGCAAAAATAAACAACGGAACATATGTCACGACTTGGACAAATCAAACAAACATTCAAGTCTGTCCGGATAGAGATTAAGGCTTTTCTTCGCCGTCAACAGTGGAAAGAAGCCTTGATCTTTTTCTGTTTTATACTGTTGGCTTTCGGCTTCTGGCTTCTCCAAAGCCTGCAACAGGAGTATGAAATAGATATCAGGATTCCGGTCAAGTACAAGAATGTGCCGCCAGATATATCTTTCACGGAAACACCGCCCGAAGCCATTACAGTCAAAGTGAAAGACAAGGGGAGTGTATTGCTGAACTACTCCTTCGGACGTTCGTTTGCCCCAATTGAGGCCAACATGAAGACACAGTCGGAAAAATCCGGTAAACTGATCATTAACCGGAAAGATATCGAAAACGAAATAAAGAAACATCTGATTGCGACCACATCCCTGCTCAGCTTCGAACCCCAACATATCGATGCTGCTTACAGCAAACGCATCAAGAAGGAGATACCAGCCGTATTCGAGGGAGTTGTCCAAACAAATGCAGGTTTCAAAGTTTCAGGTGACATATCCATTACTCCCCGCAGCATCAACGTCTATGCCAGCGATGTCGTTCTGGACACTTTGAAAGAGATAAAAACAATCTATACCGAGATCAAAAAAGGAAACAAGACCGTCACACGTACCGTCCAACTGGAAAAAATAGACGGAGTCACTCTCGAACCGACAAGTGTAACCGTTACGATCCCGATAGAAGAGTATACAGAAAAAACGCTGGAAATACCTGTTATCTGCACCAATCTGCCGCCCCATTACACCCTGCGCATGTTCCCGGCTGTCGTGAAAGTGAGCTGCAACGTCCCTCTTTCGCGCTTCAAGGACGTCTCGGCAGATGATTTCGAAATACGAATCTCTTTTGCAGATTTAGAACAAAGCGCTTCAGGAACATTGCCTTTACAACTGAACAAAAAACTGAGCTGGGTGGATGTAGCTACAATTTCACCAGACCGGATCGAATTTATATTGGAACAAACAAAGTCAAATGATTAAGATTGGAATCACCGGAGGAATCGGAAGCGGCAAATCAATGGTGGCCGCACTATTGGAAGTATGGGGTATTCCTGTGTATATAGCCGATACAGAAAGCAAGCATCTAACAGCCACTTCTCCCGTTATCCGGGAAAAGCTGATTACCTTGTTCGGCAAAGAACTTTATACAGCCGACGGTTTGGATAAAAGACGGCTCGCTTCCCATATTTTCGGAAACCCGGAACGGCTTGGACAAGTGAACGCGATCATTCACCCAGAAGTGAACCGTCATTTTTTTGCTTGGGTCGAAAGACTGAATACCCCGGTATGCGCCATCGAATCAGCCATTCTTTTCGAATCGGGCTTTAACCGGATTGTCGATACGACGCTGATGGTTTATGCCCCGATGGAAATACGCATCGGACGGATACTCGAACGCGACTCCGTTTCCCGAGAAGAAATTATACGTCGCATCGAAAGCCAGTTGCCGGACGAAATGAAAAAAGAGAAATCGGACTACGTGATCTTCAATGACGGAGAACAAGCTTTACTTCCGCAAATAACAGCTTTTCTTGCAGGACTAAAGATAAAAACATTGACTCTCAATTCTATAATAAGCATAAAAACAAAAATATTCAGTAGATAGAGACATTTATGCTTAGTGAATAATCATTAGAAACAAGAAAATATGTTCAAAACTGCCGAAAATTCCCGACAGTTATACTACATTTGCAGCACAAAAGTTAAACACTATTAGAAAAACAAAGTATTATGTTGAAGACGATTTTGTCTATCTCGGGTAAACCGGGATTGTTTAAATTGGTTTCCCACGGGAAAAATATGCTGATTGTTGAGTCGTTAGCAGACAAGAAAAGAGTTCCTGCATACGCAAAAGATAAAGTAATTTCTCTGGGAGATATCGCTATCTACACAAATGAAGCAGAAGTTCCATTGCATGAAGTTCTGACCAACGTCAAAAATAAAGAAAACGGACAACAAGCATCTGTTTCCACATCCGCCAAACCAGACGAACTACGTGCTTATTTCGCCGAGATTCTTCCCAATTTCGACCGTGAACGTGTATATCCGAGTGATATCAAGAAATTGATCTCCTGGTATAACATCCTGATCGGCGCAGGCTCACAGAGTTCACCCCAGAAGAATCGGCAACAGAAGAAGCTTCGGTTAAAGAAACGAAAAAAGAGGAAGCTTAACCAATTACAGTCGAATCAAATACAAAAAAGAGATGTACCAGATAGTCCTGTACTTCTCTTTTAGGACATTCATTAGGGATATTCGGTAAATGTTCCCACAAAATACATGGCATATGAAGATGATAGAGTATAATCACTTCATATGCCATTATTATTGTCATTTTCCTGTATATTCTCATATATTCTTATCGGGCAAGACATGAAGCTCCGGAAGAAGTCTGATGACCTCTTCTGATTCTTCCAGTAAACTCATATCATGCAGCTTTCCCCGTTCTGTTCCTGATCTTGTTAATCATCAGTATGACATTTGCCGTATGTATTCCGAAGAAAATCCACAGGATTTCCGTCTTCTTATTCCTGGCCTTTATTCTTGCGAGCGAGTAATGTTGCTTTTGAGTGCCGAAGCTTCCTTCAAGCCGGGTGGCCCTTTCTTTTGAGAGTTCGCTTCTAAGCACCTTCCTCAAAGGCTCATCTTGGGCCGCCCTTCCCTTGCGCACAAAGGATGTGGATATCCCATATTTTGTACAGAACTTTCTGTTGGCATTATTGGCATATATGGAATCGGCAGCCACACATCTTACCCTTACATTCATCAGCTTCTGCTACATACGGATACAGTCCTTCAAACGTATACCCTCATTGAATGCCTTGAACGAGAGGTGTTCGATGAACGATATGCCGTCTATCTGTATATTATTGACCTTTGCACCGTACTCGCTATGTATCCCATCCCTTTGGCTGAGGAGCTTTTCAAGAAGCTTGATCATACGGCGCTTAAGCATTCTTGTCCTTGAAGCTCTCCTCTTTCTTTTCTTGCAGTAGGACAGATAGGATTCCGCCACATCCCTGTATTTGTTGCGCGGACGCCTTATGCCCAGAGATCCCTGCAATGCCGACATATATGGCTGTAGAGCCATTCGATGCTTTCCCAAAGGAGTTTCATATCCGTAGGAAAACGCATGTGGCTCTCATAGCATGTGGCATCGGTCATGCAGACGTGAAGGTTATCAAGATAAGGTTTCCAGTGTGAAGCCAGGATCTCCTGGATAGAATCAATGTCAAGGCGGGATGCTATCTCATTACGGATGGCACTGACTATCTTGAAGTTGGTTATGGGAAGGGACGGGGGGATCATGATTCCACAGAAAATCTGGTAGTGTATGTTCCCGTTCAGATGTTCCACCAGCTGCCTGTCGGAGAATCCGGTGTATGCCTTCAGGACCATAAGGGCGATCTTTGTGGAAGGGCTGAATATGTTCCTACGACCCAGGTGCCGGTCCGACAAGCCTGCGGATTTTACCATACAATCAAACGGAAACAACGAATGAAGCCTGCCAAGCTCACTCTCATGAAAACTCTTGCGATAGTTTTCCAGAATATCAAATTCTGGAAAACCCAAAGTAGAGTGAATTCCTGAAATATTTTGTATCTTCGCCATATCTTAGTTTGGATATTTCCCCCGTTTTGGCCGTCAAATCTTGTTTTCAGGGGAATACCTAAAGATACAAAAAGCCAATTAACTCACAACACCCTGTGTATGAATTAATTGGCTGATTTTATAATATTTAATGAATGTCCCTATGTATTTTCAGAACAACGGATTAGCCACCTTTTCCTTCAACAAGGCCAAATCGACTACTTGGCGGATATCATCCACATAGTGGAAAGCCAGCCTTTCAGATAATCGGGCTTAATCTCTTCGATATCTTTCTTATTCTCTTGGCAGAGGATCAGTTCCTTGATTCCGGCACGTTTAGCAGCCAGTATCTTTTCCTTGATACCACCTACCGGAAGAACTTTACCACGCAACGTAATCTCGCCGGTCATAGCCAAGTTACTGCGCACCTTACGCTGCGTAAAGGCTGACACCAATGAAGTGACCATCGTGATACCCGCACTCGGACCATCTTTCGGAATCGCCCCCTCAGGCACATGGATATGGACATTCCAATTTTCAAACATACCTTCGTCGATCCCGAACAGTCCGGCATGCGAATGAATATATTCGAGTGCCAACATGGCAGACTCTTTCATCACGTCACCCAAGTTACCTGTCAAAGTAAGCTTTGAGCCTTTCCTTTGCTCAAGCTGGATTCCACAAACAGGATTTCACCGCCAACAGCTGTCCAAGCCAATCCGGTTACGACACCCGCATAGTTATTTCCCTGATATTTATCACGGGTATATTCGACTGCACCCAAGTAATCATGCAAATCTTCGGGACGTATCTGTGCCGGAAGTTCTTCGCTGGACGCCAGCTTACGAGCCAACTTACGCATGATCTTGGCAATCTTTTTATCCAATTCGCGCACACCACTCTCACGGGTGTAGGATTCGATGATCGCCTGCAACGTCTTTTTCGGGAACTTCACTTTTCCTTTCGACAAACCGTGAATCTCCAATTGCTTCGGAACTAAATGACGGGCAGCGATTTCTACCTTCTCCTCCATGATATAACCACTCACCTCGATCAACTCCATACGGTCCAACAACGGCTGGGAAATCGTGTTCAGATTATTGGCAGTTGCGATAAACATAACTTTGCTCAAATCATAATCTATATCCAGATAATTATCATGGAATGCATTGTTCTGCTCCGGATCCAACACCTCAAGCAAAGCAGAAGCGGGATCGCCCTTGAAATCATTCGTTACCTTGTCGATCTCGTCAAGGATAAACACAGGGTTTGAGGTTCCAGCCTTCTGAAGGTTCTGAATGATACGTCCGGACATCGCACCAATGTAGGTACGACGATGGCCACGTATCTCCGCCTCATCATGCAAACCGCCCAACGAAACTCGGACATACTTACGGTGCAAAGCTTCTGCAACCGATTTTCCCAACGAAGTCTTACCAACTCCCGGAGGTCCATACAGACAGATGATGGGTGACTTCATATCACCTTTCAGTTTCAACACCGCCAAATGTTCAATGATGCGCTCTTTCACCTTCTCCAACCCGTAGTGATCGCGATCCAAGACTTTCTGTGCATGGGCAAGATTGAAATTATCCTTGCTGTATTCGTTCCATGGCAGATTGACAATCGCCTGCACATATTGCGTCTGGATAGAGAAATCCGGAGATTGCGGATGCAGGCGCTCCAACTTGCGCACCTCCTTCTCAAACGTTTCAGCTACAGCCGACGACCATTTTTTCTTGGCAGCTTTCTCTCGCAATTCCCTTATTTCCAACTCATTAATATTCCCTCCTAGCTCTTCCTGAATTGTCTTGATCTGCTGCTGAAGAAAGTATTCCTTCTGTTGCTGGTTAATATCCTCGTGCGTCTTCATCTGGATGGACGTTTTCAGTTCCACCAACTGATACTCCCGGTTCAGGATGAACAAAAGACGGTACGCACGGTCTTTCAAGTTACCAATCAACAACAAATCTTGTTTTTCAGACGATCCGTTGGGAACATTGCAACAAGAGAAATTGATTAGGTAGAGAATATTTTTATTATTCTTTATTGAAAATATCAAGTCGCGAGGCGGTTCAGAGGCAGCTCCGAGCATCTTGATCGTCAAATCCTTGATAGTCGAAACAAGCGCCTCGAACTCACGGTCGGACTTGTCCGGCATGACGTCTTCGAGCAATTTGATCTTCCGATCAGGTAAGGATCATAAGCAGAAAGCTCTCCATTGAAATCGACTTCTTACCTTGCAGGATCACGGTTGTCGTTCCGTCGGGCATTTCGAG
>ENA-OQCE01000220-OQCE01000220.1-human-gut-metagenome-genome-assembly--contig:-NODE-220-length-27485-cov-2.604357_pt1 | contig 27485 bp, 27 predicted proteins | sample MGYA00242495_ERZ504572 | MGnify/ENA primary metagenome ERZ504572 (study PRJEB26092, sample SAMD00036228) | human gut metagenome | host: Homo sapiens | study: EMG produced TPA metagenomics assembly of... | reverse complement strand
AGACTGCGCGTAATTCCGGAACGGGTACGGTTTTATGCCCCGGTTGTCGGCGTGACCTATGGCAGGATCACCATACGAAACCAGCGTACACGCTGGGGAAGCTGCAGTGCAAAGGGCAATCTTAACTTTAACTGCCTGCTGATGAAAGCACCGCCGGAAGTGCTGGATTACGTGGTTGTCCATGAGCTGTGCCACCGGCTGGAGATGAACCATTCACCACGCTTCTGGGCACAGGTGGAGCGTGTGCTTCCAGACTATAAGGTTTCCCGCAAATGGTTACGGGAACATGGCAATGAGCTTATGGATTTAAACCCATAAGAAGGAGATACCGGTATTCCTGCATCTCCTTCTTGCTTTCATGTTATTTTTTACATGTAATATCGTTCTGTTCTCAATTACTTTCTATTGTATAAGTCCCCTCTTCAAAATTTACATGCAATTCGGCATATGCCCCGTCATATTCCCAGCGGATTTCCAGAGAACTCTCCTCTCCGGAGATTGTCACCTCTGCACCTTCCGAAAATGCCTTATGGGTATTTCTCATACGGATTAGCGCAAGCTGTTTTTGAACCACATCTTTTTTCAGTCCTTCCGCGATCTGATCAACGGAAAGATTTGTCCGGTTGATTTCCTTATGTCCGGATTCCCCTGCACGCTGCACCGCTTCATGGTCATTTTTTCCGGCAAACAGATCCAGATACCAGATCTGCGGTTTGCCCGGCATAAACATCTGGATGGCCCGCGCCAGAAGCATTTTTTCATCCGACTCTCCCAATGCACTGTAGTACGTGGCATTTACCTGATAATACAGATTCTTTTGTCCATGTAAATTTTTGACCATGCCCCCACGGGATACAATCCGGTCAATTAACGACTGGATCTCCTCTTTTGGAAGCAGTCCCTTTAAATCCAGAAGCGGGATACCGTCGTGACAGCCAAGCATGTTGACCGTGGAGATCTTCTTTTCCACAATTTCCTTCGCCCATGCCGCAAGGTATGTTCCGCGCCTGTTCTCAATCGCATCAATGACCAGTCCCGGCAGGAAAAAGTCGTAGGTCGCATAGCCTTTTTCTGCAAGCGTCTGGTATATTTTTTCGTCATACGCTGCGTGGATCTCCGGCAAAAGCGTAAGTCCCAAAGGTTCTGCCAGCGCATGAATCTTCTGTAAAAGTTCCCATGTCTCCGGATCATTGAGGAAGTTTTTCTTTCCCGGTGTCTTCGGCGCATAGGCAAAGGCATCCAGCCGCACGATCGCCGCTCCATAAGAAGCTATTTTCTCCAGTGTTTCACGATAAAACTCCCACACCTTTGGCGACTGGATGTTTACATCCATCTGTCCAAGATAGTGTCTGCCATGCACTTCCTGATAAAAGGTATTCCAGTACGGCACCTTTTTTCCATCCGGAAATTCCACCATCAGGATCGGCAGCCCGGGTTTGCGGAAAAACATCTGCTTCAGGCAGCTTTCCTCCGGCTGGATATAGCCTTCCTCCGTCATGGTTCCATGCCCTTCCCAGAAGCGGTTCCAGTCGATGAAAAAATCGCGGTACGCAGAAGCCTCCCCTTTTTCCACAAGATCCTGAAACTGTGGGGACTGTGCGGAAGCATGGTTTAAAATAAAATCCAGTTTCAGGTCAATCCCCAGATTCTTTAACTGGTCAAGGTCTTCCCGGTTGGCAAGCTGCTCATTCAGGTCATAGTCGATCACGGAAAATCCCCGGTCGAGATCGGAATGATACAGGCTCGGCAGAATGTAAAAGGAAGAAAATACATCCTGCATTGCCTCAGTTTTTAGCAATGTTACAATATCTCCCAGATTTCCTCCAAGGCTGTCGGGATATGCATTGAGCATCGGTTTATGGTTCATAAACTCTTCCGTCCTTTCCCACGATTAATCCTGCATTTTTGCGCTGCACTTCAAGTTTTTCCTGTTCCAGCTCTACCACGCGGCAGATAAACGGGCTTGCAGCATTCTCATCGCGGTTTCTGCGGATGCGCCGCTCCCTGGTCTCCTCCGGGGAACTTTCCAGAAAGACGGGCAGATCCACACCATGTAAATCGTCACTGCTCCGTGTGTCCACTCCAGAAGTAATACAGATATTCCGGAAAAATCGGTTTCTTCCGATGAAATCTCGCCATCTTCCCGTCCCATATGCCGCAATGTGATCGAATCTTTTCCCTCATGAAATGCCGCAAGCACTTCATTGATCCGGTCGAAGTCAATCTCTTTCTTTGTTCCGAGATATCCACGCAGTCCATCTTCCCCGGTTTCTTTATACACACGCATCCGTTCTTCATCATTGCGTTTTGGAATCCGGTGTGGATAATCATCGCCAGAGAGCAGATAACAACCCGTTCCGTCATTTAAAAAGTACTGCTGCAATGCCGTTGCGAGTGTTGTTTTTCCGGAACCGGAACCACCGTAAAGGCTGATGACCACGCGATTTTTGGCATTCTTGTCACACCATTTCTGCACTTTTTTCATATAATGTTCCAGCCTCTTTCAGCTCTGTAAGAGAAAACTGATATGCCTCATATTCTCCGGTAAACGGCGGAAGCGGAATTCCCGCATGCATCAGTGCTGCACCGGAATACTGCCTGCCGCTCTGTTCTTCCAGATACACGGTATCCGGTTTTAACCCACGCAGGCGGACATAAACGGTCGCCTGATTTGCCTCTGCCATAAGACGCACTACGCTTACCAGTGCATGATCCTGTTGCTCTGAGACGAACATCCATGCCGCAATTTCATCCGTAAACGGATCCGACAGCCGCCAGTATGTTCCCTCGTTAATGAGCGTTTCATACTTCTTGTACGTTTTGATCTGCTCCCGGATCTGCTGTTTTTCCTCATCCGATAAAAGCGCCGGGTTTAATTCGTAACCGAAAGTTCCCGCCATCGCTGTCACCCCACGGGTATGGAAACTTGTCACCCGTCCGGCTGGTGATTTGGCACCGCCGAAACATGCGCCCCCATCGCGGAAACCGGATAGAAAAACGAAGTTCCGTACTGGATTCTTGTGCGGTTGATCGCATCGGTATTGTCGCTGCACCAGATCTGTGGCGAATAATAAAGCATTCCCGCGTCAAACCTGCCGCCGCCACCGCTGCATCCCTCCAGCAGAAGATCCGGATAGCGGCTGCACAGGTGTTCCAGAAAATCATAGACACCAAGCACATAATCATAGGAAAGATTTCCGGCATAAACATCTGCCATGCTGCGGTTCATATCCCACTTGACATAATCAATTTTTCCCTGATCGAGCACGGCACAGATCTGGTCAAACACACAGTCGCGCACTTCTTTTCTGGAAAAATCAAGCAGTAGCTGGTTTCTCGAGCGCACCGGCTTTTTCCCGGGAATCCGGATCGCCCAGTCCGGATGCGCCCGGTACAGATCACTGTCTTCATTGACCATCTCCGGCTCAATCCAGATGCCAAATTTCACGCCCTGCTCATGCACACGGGTAATAAGATCTGCCAGACTGCCCCCCAGTTTCTTTTCGTTGACCTGCCAGTCCCAAGAAGAATTGTCATCGTTTCTTTTCCCGAACCAACCGTCATCCATCACTACCATATCAATTCCAAGGGAAGCGGCTTCTTTTGCCAGATCCACAATCGTATCTCCCGTAAAATCAAAATAGGCTGCCTCCCAGCTGTTGATCAGCACCGGACGCTGCATATGGACATATTTGCTGCGGCACACATGGTTGCGGATGCAGTTATGATACTGCTGCGACAAAGCAGACAATCCATCTGCCGAATAGGATAAAATGACTTCCGGCACCGTAAAGGTTTCTCCAGCCGTGAGCGGGTAGGAAAACAGTTCTTCATTTAATCCAAGAAGCAGGCGCGTCTGGTTGAACTGGTCTTTTTCCGCCTCACATGAGAAATTGCCGCTGTATACAAACAGCATGCCATAGCAGCTGCCTGCCGTCTCTGTTGTCCCTTTTTCTGCCAGAATTACTGCCGGATTATACTGATGGCTGGATGTTCCCCTGCGGCTGCCAAACGCAATCGTCCCATGTCCCAGCGGGGTGCGCTCCAGATTGCGCTCCATGGCATGCTTTCCATAAAACCGCAGGACATCAAACTCTCCCTGTACAAAATCCAGACAGGCTGCCGCTGCCTTTTCGATCGTAATCTGTCCGGTTCCCGTATTTTTAATCCGGACACTCCTTGTAATGATATCGTTTTCTTCTAAAACGCCATACAGCAGATGCACTTCAACCTGTGCGTTTTCATCTGCAAGGACTATTTCCAGTGTCTGTGCTTCGTTTTCATCTGCCCAGACAGCCGGAAGTCCCTGTAACTGATACTTGCCGCTTCGGATCTCATAGCTCTTAAAAAGCAGATCTGCACTTTCCACACCTTTTTCATTTTTGATATTCAGTGCAATATTGCGGTAATCTCCGGTGCCAAGGGACGGATATTCCTGTGGCAGCGCATCCAGCGAATAGGTGCGGTCCATGCCCGCTGCATAAGGATTTCCGGAAAATCCACGGTCTGCATAGGTTAGGACATAGTCCATGGAACTGTTTGTTTTTTCTCCGTAGTACAGATGCAGCAGATATCCCAGTGGATCAACCTGCATCTGATAAGTTGTATGCGCCGTATGCAGGGTAAATATTTTTTTATTTGGATTGTATATAATTGCCATAGAAGTCACCTCGTTTATTCTTTATCCTTTGACTGCACCGTTTGCCACACCATTCAAAATCTGTTTCTGACAGATCATATAAAAGATCAGGATCGGGATCAGTGCCAGAATATAGGAGGCAAACGCCAGATTGTAATTGGTTCCAAACTGTGTCTGGAAGTTAAGCTGTGCAAGCGGCAGCGTATTCTGTCCGGTTCCGGACATGATCACAAGCGGTGTCATAACATCGTTCCATGTTCCAAGGGCTGTCAGAATCGCAACCGTCGCATGCATCGGTTTCATCATCGGGAATACCACTCTCCAGTAAGTCGTCCAGGTACTTGCCCCATCAATATCTGCTGCTTCTTCGAGTGCTTCCGGAATATTTTTTAAATATCCACTGTAAAGCAGGACATTCATTGGCATGTAAAATACCAGATACAACACGATGACACCGGCACGGTTTCCAAGTCCCATGTGTGCCGTCTGTTTTACCAGAGGCATCATTAAGATGGAAAATGGAACAAACATACCACTGACAATATACAGATAGATAAAACGGAAACTTTTTCTTCTTGCCATGCCCCGCCCGATCACATAGCCTGCAATCGAGTGGATCAGAATTGCCAGTACGATCGTTACCAGAGTGATCAGTAAACTGTTTCCAAGAGAACGCCAGAAATCGGTCACTTCCATTGCCTGACGGAAGTTTTCAAAACTCCATTGTTTCGGGAAAGAAAGTGCACCCGCCACATCGTTTGTCATCTCACTTGGTTTCTTAAACGCAATGATCGCTGCCATATACAGTGGAAAAAATACGGTAACCGTCCCCAAAATCAGAACAATCGTAAGTACCCGGTTTGTTTTCTGTTTTTCTTTCATCATAACTGCTCCTCCTTCTTATTCATGACTGTCATCTGGAAAAGTGAAATTGCCACAATCACAATAAAGAAAATAACTGCATTTGCACTCTGGAATCCAAACTGTCCGCCATCCATACCATTTTTATAAATCAGGTAAGAGATCGATTCGGTGCTCTGTGCCGGACCTCCCTTGGTCAAAGACATGATCTGGTCGAATACCATGAGAAAATTCTTTGTGCTCAATACCAGATTGATTGTTACAAACGGCATAACCAGTGGAAATGTTACTTTCCAGAACTGTTTCCATTTACTTGCTCCATCAAGCATACTCGCCTCGTAAACTTCCTCCGGGACGGTCTGCAGACCGGAAATATAAATAATGGTATTCATGGCAACTGCCTGCCATACACCAACAATCAGCACACCAATCCACGCATATTTTTCACTTGCAAGAATACTGTTCTGCAAAAATCCAATATGGAACACATTTCCCACAGTTGGAAGAATGTAAGTAAAAATAAAACTAAAAATATAACCGATGACAAGTCCTCCTAAAATATTCGGCACAAAATAAATACCGCGCAGTGCACTTTTAAAACGGATTGCACTGTTTAATCCAACTGCCATGATCAGACTTAGCACATTTACCAGTATCGTTCCTGCCAGTGCATATTTAAACGTAAACACATAGCTTTTTCCCACGCGGGAATCCGTAAACAGATCTGCATAGTTCCGGAACCCGACATAATCGTACGTTCCGTATCCTTTATAATTGGTAAAACTGTAAATCACACCTTTGATCATTGGAAGTGTATTGAATGCAAAAAATAAGATCACAACCGGTATAACAACCGCCCAGAATGTTTTGTCCCTGTTTGACATTTTCTTTTTCATTGTGCATCCTCCTGTTCTTTCTGATAATCCTGTACTTTCCGAATCAGATCCCGGTTATAGCGCTTCCAGTCGGAATCAAATTTTTTCAAAAACTTTTCCTGTGCATTATCGCTTGTATCCAGCAGGAACGTCTGGATCATGGCATCCACACTCATCTCACTCGGATAATGGTGATCCTGATAATCTGCCATGCGGTTGTTTTCAATGTAAGGACGCATATCCTTAAGTGTTTCCGGAATAGCAAAATCCCCATCCTTGCAGGCAATTCCGCCCTGATCATCCAGATAAATCTGAATGGTTTCATCGTCATACAGATATTTTAAAACTTCATATGCTGCTTCTTTGTTTTTGCATGCTTTCATCACAGAAAACTGTAAATCAATTCCTGAATTTAATACATTGTCTGATTCCTCATCATTTGCAGGAAATGTAAAAGAGCCGATATTCATATCCGGATTGACCGATTTGATCTGCGGGATCGCATAGCTTCCGATCGGATACATGGCAGATTCCCCGCGGGCAAATGCTGTACAGGCATCGTTATAACCATATGCATACGGATTTTTTTCTGCGAAATCCAAAAGCGCACGCATCTTTTCTGCTACCGGTCCATACGTATCGGAAAATGTGGTATTTCCCATATTTACCTGATTGCAAGTATCCGAATCGGTAAGTCCGACTGCCAGCGCATTCCACGGAGCCAGACAGGTCCAGGTATCTTTAAAGCCCAGATACAGCGGAAGTGTTCCGCTCTGTTTTATTTCATCACACAATGTGGTAAATTCCTGCCAGGTGGTCGGAACTTTCCAGCCATTTTCCTCAAACAGATCTTTGTTATATAAAATTCCTGCCGCGTTTGCCACATATGGAAGTGCATACGTGCCATCCTTTGGAATAAACTCCAGTTCCTTATCCATATCCAGATATGCCTGTTTTATGGTCTGGACTTCATCCAGATCGGAAATATCATCAAACAGATCTGCATCTAAAAAGTTGGAATAGTTGATGTCTCCTCCGATTGCGATGATATCCGGATAATCCTCCCGGATAAAACGTGTCTTTAAAATGGTCATTGCTTCATTTGGAGATGAAATCGTCAAATGAATGTCATCATGTGTTTCATTGAACCGCTTTTCAATTTTTTCAAATGCCTTAACTGCTTCTGGTTTGTAGGAAACCACTTCAATCTCCGTTTTTCCATCCGCCCTTTTTTCGCTTCCGCATCCAGCAAGTCCTGTCATACACATACCAAGTGCAAGCACAGCCGCAAGACCACGGAAAATATTCCTTTTTGCCATATTCCTCTCTCCTTTTCTTAAATATATCCGCTTGCCTTTTTGATAATCTGATTATAACATACCTTTATGCGTCCTTAAATACCCATATTTTTTTAATTTTATACCTAAATGCAATATTTTGTGCTATAATAGATACTAATATCGCATTTTGGTATATACGGAGTGTTTTATGAGTAATACATTTTTTAATATTTTTCCAAATGAAAATTTTATTGATCTGTGCATGTATCAGTTTGGATACGAACAGTGTGATCCCGGTCATTCTTTCGGACCTGCAACACGCAACCACTACCTGTTTCACTACATTCTTTCCGGAACCGGAACGCTTATGGCAGACAATGCAAAGGGGGAAACACAAACCTATTCCGTAAAAAGCGGACAGGGATTTATGATTTTCCCGGGGCAGATCAATACTTACATTGCCGATGAACAGCTTCCATGGGAATATATGTGGATCGAATTTGACGGCTTACGTGTAAAAGAGGCTTTAAGTGTCACAGATTTGTGCAAAGACGCGCCCGTTTATCATCCCATTCCAAAGAATTACGGGAAAAACTTGCCGATGAAATGCTTTATATCGTCAATCATCCGCAGGAATCCTCCTTCCATCTGATCGGGCATCTGTATCTGTTTTTGGATTATCTGCTACAGTCGGCAAAGTCAGCAACGCTGATCTCCAGTGGGCGCATGAGTGACTATTATATAAAAGAAGCGATCAATTATATGGAACAGAATTTTCAGAATACTATTTCGATTGAAGATATCGCTGCGGTATGTGGCATCAACCGGAGTTATTTCGGAAAAATCTTCCGCAACTCGACCGGTCGCTCCCCACAGGAATTTCTTATAAACTACCGCATGGTAAAGGCTACGGAATTATTAAAGCTGACTTCCTTATCCATTGCAGATGTCGGCTCTGCCGTCGGATACGAAAATCAGCTTCATTTTTCCCGTGCATTTAAAAATATTTATGGTGTTTCCCCTCGGGAATGGAGAAAACAGAACAAATAGCTTATGCTTCCTGCTTCTTTGCAGTAAACAGTTTCTTCAGACAGCTGAATGCAACCAGCACACCGAGAACCATCAGAAGAATAGCCACGATAAACTGCAGACCGTCTACCAGGAAAGTTGCCTGACCACCGGCAATATTGGAAACCAGTGCAATGGTCTTCTGGATCAGTGCGGTAAACGTAACTGCCAGCATAACAAACATCGGTATGTAAAGTGTCCAGCCGGTTCTTCCGGTTGTCTTTAAGAATACCGCAAGTGCAATCAGTACAAGTGCTGCAAGCAGCTGGTTCGCAGAACCAAACAGTGGCCAGATATTATTGTATCCGCAAGAGTCAGTAAATAACCAAAGAATAAGGTAATAATTGTTGCAAAATATTTATTGGTCAGAACTTTCTGCCAGCCCGGCATCTTGGAAGTGTCAGTAGTATCCCCGTAAAACAGCTCCTGAAACGACATACGTCCGATCCGTGCAACAGAATCGAGAGAGGTCAGTGCCAGTGCAGATACACACATCGTCATAAATACGGTAGCAACCTGTACCGGAATACCGAATTTTCGAAAAATCCTGCAACACCCGTAGAGAAAATGGAAAACGGAGTACCCTCCGGCTTTGTTCCGTTTACGGCAACCGCACCAACAACAACCAGTGCAATGACTCCGAGCAGTGACTCTACCACCATGGCACCATAACCGACCATCGGCATATCTTTCTCATTACTGATGGTCTTTGATGATGTTCCGGAAGAAACCAGACTGTGGAATCCGGATACCGCACCACAGGCAATCGTTACAAATAAGGTAGGGAACAGATAACTGCCATCTACATTAAATCCGCTAAATGCATTCAGCTTCATAGTCGGATGCTCGGCAATAACACCGACAACCGCACCAATAATCATGCCCAGCAGCATGAAAGTGGTCATGTAATCACGCGGCTCCATAAGCAGCCACATCGGCATGACAGAGGCAAGGAACAGATATGCCATAACAATATAGATCCAGGTACTCTTTGTCGCATACATTGGAAGTTTCATACCAATGATAAACATGACAACCAACAGGGCAATGGCAACCACTGCGCGAACCCACTCTTTCATTTTCCCGACCTTTTTCTGAATCAGCCAAAGATGATAGCAACAACGATAAACAACATGGAAATGGATGCTGCTGCGGAATTCGCATAGCCTGTTGCCTTTGTCATCCCTTCCACACCTTTTCCGACAAACGTTCCGGCAACCATATCGGTAAAAGCTGCCATAACCAGAAGGGTAAACAGCCAGCAGAACAGCATAAATAATTTCCGGCCGGTTCTTCCGATGTATTTCTCGATGATCATTCCCATCGATTTTCCTTCATTTTTAACGGAAGCATACAGTGCTCCAAAATCCTGCACGGCTCCGAAAAACAAACCTCCGATCAGCAGCCATAACAATACCGGCACCCAGCCGAATACGGATGCCAGAATCGGTCCGGTGACAGGTCCCGCACCTGCAATGGAAGAAAACTGATGGGCAAACACTGTCAGTTTGGAGGAAGGAACATAATCCTGTCCATCTTCATGCGTATAAGCCGGAGTTTTTGCTTTCGGATCCAGCCCCCATTTGCTGGCAAGCCAGCGTCCGTATAACAGATAGCCGGCACCAAGTACCACAATTGCAATTAATACGATAACTAAACCATTCATTGTTTTTTCGCCTGTTGGCGACTCCCTTCTTAAATATTTGCAAAGAGACAGGAACAAGAATTTAAAAAGCCTCCGTCCCATATACCTGTTACAGTATATAAAGACGAAGGCTTATTTTATGCTTCCGCGTTACCACTTTATTTGCCGTATCAAACGACCGCTCACTCTCATCTCAACAGACTCCCCTCTGCAGAAATAAGGTTCCTGATAACGGTAGAATACCGGTGAAGCTTACTGTCCTGACGGAATTCAGCCCACAGCTCACAGAGGATGGTCACCATATCTGTCTGTTGTCTCGCACCGCCCGACAACTCTCTGGAAAAAAGTATATTGTGATCGTATTCTGTTCGATGCATTTGCTCTATGACTCTTCGTTAACAAAAAACATAGCACTTGATTCGACAATTGTCAATACACCTTTCAACTATTTTCTCTTTTTTCTTGCAAGAACGACACTTTGGATCACCAGGAACAGACAAAGCATTGCTGCAATTGTGATGCCTGTCCACCATGCCTGATCCAGTCCGGCGGAGGAAACAATATTCTGAATCGTACTGAGGGAGAGTACACCGAAGAATGTTCCAATGATGTTTCCGACACCGCCGGTCAGGAGTGTTCCACCAATAATGGATGATGCAATCGCGTTCATTTCCATTCCGCTTGCATGTGTTGCCGCACCGGAACCGACATGCAGGAAATATACATAGCCTGCAATACCGGCGAGCAGCCCACTCAGCAGATGCGCAAGAAAACGTGTCTTTTTAACGTTAATTCCAAGCATAAGAGCACTCTGGCGGTTACCTCCAACCGCATAAAACGAACGGCCAAGCTTCGTCCAGCGAAGCATGACAAACATAATCACAACGATCAGGATTGCCACAATCACACCGATTTCCACATATGCATTCACATATTTGCCAATACGGTTGACAGATCCCATTCCCGGAACAATTACACGGGTATCTTTCAATTTCACAAATGCCTCATTTTGTACATTGAACGGATCTGTATGTACGATAGAAGTCATACCTCTTGCAAAGAACATACCTGCAAGTGTTACGATAAATGGCTGAATATCCAGATACGCTACCAAAAATCCCTGTACCAGCCAAATCCAAGACCAATGGCAAGTGCAATCAGGAGAGATACAAACACATTTCCGCCCTTGAAATCCAGATATACCGCGCAGCACATACTTACAAGTGCAACGACACCGCCGACTGAAATATCAATGCTTCCGGTAATCATAACCAGACTAAGTCCGCATGCTGTAATGATCAATGCGCCATTGGCGTTTAAAATATTAAAAAATGTCTGTGGTTTTAAAAATCCGCCGCCCTCAAAAATCATCGCGCCGATATACATCAGGAAAAATACAACGATGGTGATTGTCAAAAGCAGGTTGGCATCGGAAAGTGATACCTTTTTTAAGGATTTTGATTTCATATTAGCCTACCTCCTTTGCATTTCTTACTTTCATCTTCTGTGAAAAAGATGCAAATTTTTCCCGTACCACCGGAGCACTGATGACAACTAGGATAATAACAACAATTGCCTTATAAGCAGAGATTGCTTCGGATTTTACGTTGAACTTATACAGTGTTGTGGTTAAAAACTGAATGACATATGCACCCAGAATAGATGCCGGCAGATTAAATTTGCCACCGCTTAATGAATTTCCTCCAAGTGCTACTGCAAGGATCGCATCCATCTCAATATCTTTTGCAATAACAGAATAGTTAATTGTGGAAATACGACTTACTTTGATCAGTGCTGCCACTGCCACACAAAGTCCTAAAATAACAAAGCTCAAAAACTTGATAAATGCCGGATTTAATCCGTTTAATCGTGAAGAACTCTCATTAATACCGACTGCCTGCGTATACAAACCAAGGCTTGTAAATTTCATAACCAGTCCCATAACGATCATACATGCTACCGCAATAAAAAACGGAGTCGGAATTGGAATTCCCGGAATAAAACCACCAAAGTATCCAAACGACGGATCACTGATTACCGGAAGTTCGTTATTGTTGATCCATGCTGCAATGGAACGCCCTGCAGTATAAAGAATCAGGGTTGCTACCATCGGCTGAATCTTAAATCCGGCAACCGAGGATACCATTAAATGCACCAAAGAGCATAGCTACCACGCAGCTTACGAGAAAGGCTACAATGATTGGAGCCTGCAGATGATCCGGACGGGAATTTGTGCCGCAAAGTACACGAAGGATAACCGAACCGGCAATCGCGATACCTGCACCAACAGAAATATCCTGTCCTCCAGAAGCTGCTGTAACTAACGTCATACCGATTGCCAGAATGGCAAGTTCTGAGCCGTAGTCCAAAATTGTGATCAGATAACCGGATAATACATGATTTCCGGCGCTGTTTACGTCCAGTGTTATTTTATAGAACGATGGATCGGCGATCAGATTAAATACCGCCAGCAGCACCAGGGCCACGATCGGAATCAGAATCTGCTTTCCGCTGAATATATCCATAAAGTTCTTTTTTTGTAATGTTCTTGTTTTAGCCATTCTTTTTTTCACCTCCGGCAATGGTATCCATAATCTTGCTCTGCGTTAAGTCTTCACCTGAGATTTCGCCTACTTTCCTGCGATCGCGCATAACGATCAGACGGGAGCAGGTACGCAGCATTTCATCTGTTTCCGAAGAAATAAAGGTCACACTCATACCCTCGGATGCAAGCTTTAACACCAGCTTTTGAATTTCAATTTTTGTTCCGATATCAATGCCTCGCGTTGGCTCATCCAGGATCAGATATTCCGGATGTGTCAGAAGCCAGCGGGCAAGAATTACTTTCTGCTGATTTCCACCGGAGAGAGATTTAATCGGTGTATCCGCCGATGCCGTCTTGATTTCCAGCAGCTTGATATATTCGTCCGCAAATTTGTTTGCCTGCGCTTTGCTGAACGGACGGAAGAAACCGCGCAGCACCTGTGCTGCAAGAATGATATTATCGCGGACGGAGAGGTCTCCAACGATACCATCCACCTTTCGGTCTTCCGGCAGATAAGCAATTCCGTTTTTCATAGCATCTATAGGTTTTGTAATTTTGATTTCTTTTCCGTTCTTTTTGATCTTTCCACCAATGATACGGTCCGCACCAAAAATTGCACGCACACACTCACTTCGTCCAGATCCCAGCAGACCGGTAAATCCATTGACTTCTCCTTTTCTTATATAGAAATCAAATGGTTTGATGCCTGCGTTACTCTGTAACTGTTCCACTTCAAATACCGGTGGAACATTTTCATCCGCATGATATACCTGCGTCTCATCTTTGATCTGCGCCTCATCGTCCAACTCTTTGCCCAGCATCTTTGCAACAAGCTGCACACGTGGAAGTTTTTCAATCTCGTATTCTCCCACCAGTTTGCCGTCCCGCAGCACGGTGATACGGTCACATACCTCATATACCTGATCCAGAAAGTGTGTAACAAAGATGATTCCTACACCTCTGGCTCTTAAGTCTTTCATTAACCCAAACAGCTTCTGCACTTCTTTATCGTCAAGAGAAGACGTCGGCTCGTCAAGGATAAGCACCTTACAATCCATGTCTACAGCCCTGGCAATGGCTACCATCTGCTGGATTGCAATGGAACAGTTTGCCAGCTGCTGTGTTGCTTTTGCCGGAATATCGAGTGATTGCAGAATTCTGTCTGCATCGGCGTTCATTTTTTTCCAGTTCTGCATTCTTCCTTTTGTTCGTCCGATAAACATGTTTTCTGCTACCGACAGATTCGGGCAAAGCGTAATTTCCTGATACACGGTACTGATTCCAAGATTCTGTGCATCCTGCGGCGAATGAATTGCCACTGCTTTGTCGTTTCCTTTGAGGAAAATTTCTCCCTCATCTTTTTCATATACGCCGGTCAGCACCTTAATCAATGTAGATTTTCCCGCGCCGTTTTCACCCATCAGCGCGTGAATTTCTCCTTCACGCAGGGAGAAATCAACCGCCTGCAATGCCTTTACCCCTGTAAAGTTTTTGTGGATATTTTTCATTTGTAATACAACATTTTCTTTCACCAGCTTATTCACCCCTTGCTTTTTTGGTTAGAAAACGCGGCGCTACGTTTTCCTCATACGCGGCGCCGCGCCAAATGTTTCCTGTTTTGTTTAGATACCGTATTTATTTACATCATCCTCTGTGATGGTTGTTGCATCAAAACCTTTCTCATCCATGATGATGGTCTTCTCTGTGATCTCCTCGTTGTTCTGTAATTTCTGGATAACATCGGCAATGTAAGAAGCTGGAATGGATTACACTGTCCATCATAGTTCCAGTTCTGATCTAACAGTTCCTGTAATGCCCACTTGTTGCAGTCAAATCCCATAACGACAACGTCTTTGCCAACACCGTGAGAAATATTTGCTTTGTCAAGAGCGGCAACAGCACCCTTTGCCATATCATCGTTCTCTGCATAGATAACGTTGAATTTCTCTCCACTGTCGATAACGGACTGTACAATCTGCTGTGCTTTTTCTGCATTCCACTCTGCAGTCTGCTCATTTACAATGTTCCATCCTTCAGCTGCTGCTGTATCTGTTAATGCTCCGGATCTTCCTTTCTGTGCTGCAGATCCCATAACACCCTGAATGTGAATGATGTTATACTCATCAAGATTCTGTGCCTTTAACCAGTCACATGCAGTCTGTCCTTCTTTATCCATATCAGATACGATTGATGCTGCATACAGGCTTTCATCTGCATCGATAACACGGTCAAAAAGAATTACCTGTGTTCCTGCATCCTGTGCATCCTTTAATACGGAATCCCATCCGGATGTGTCTGCTGCGGAAAGAAGTAAGTAATCCACACCATCCTGAATGAATTTCTGTGCTGCTGTAATCTGTTCATCGTTCTTTAAGCTGTATGCAAATGATGCATCATAACCGTTTTCTTTTGTAAACATGTTCTTCATGTCTTTATCGTTTGCGGTACGATATCCGGACTCGTTTGGATCATTGTTAATGATTCCGACCTTAATCAGATCTCCGCTCGAACCACTGCCGGCTGCTGATGTATCTCCGGCTCCGTCCTTTGTATCGGTAGCCCCGCAGGCTGCCAGTCCAAGTACCATCATTGTTGCTGTCAACATTGCTAAGATTCTTTTTTTCATACCCTTTTACCTCCCAATATGAAATCTTTTGTTTGCTTGTGCATTTACTATACCATCCGTATTTTTCTGTTTCAATCCGATTTATGCCTGTTTTAAACGGTTTGTAATATGTTTACAATACATATTTTGTATGATATCATCTAAAAAAATACAAATTTATTTTTATGTGGAAAGATCTTTGATTTGAGGTGGAAAATCTTTTGATTTTATGGTATTTTCTGTAATTTCTGATGAGATTCTGTCTGAAATCTTATTGGTGAAAACGATAAATTTCTCTGGAAAAGTGGATTGTTTTTGAAAAAGGTAGAATCTTCTTTGATAAAAAAAATAATTACACGCCTGTTTCCACCAAAGAAAGGAAAAATTTTATGGCAATCAAATATAAATGGCTGGCAGGACACCTGCGCGAACAATTACCGGATTATACAGCCAATGGAATTCACCGGCTTCCAACCGAAGCTGCCATCAGCCAGCGCTATAAAGTGAGCCGCCAGACCGTGCGGCAGGCACTGTCCGTTCTGGAACAGGAGGGATTAATCGAAAAAAGGCAGGGAAGCGGGTCCTATATCACGGGACGCAGCCGCGGAGAAGACCGGATCGACCTTCTGCTCTCCAGTGACTCTGCTTATTTGTATCCGATGCTTTTGCATGACATCAAAAAAACACTTGCGGCACAGGGCTTTTCCACGACTGTACACATCACGGAAAACACCTTTTCCACAGAACATACTCTTTTACAGAAGATTCTCCACCAGCCGCCGCGCGCCCTGCTTGTGGAAGGTGTAAAAACTGCGCGCACGAACCCGAATCTGGATCTGTACCGTAAACTGCAGAAAAAGAAATGCCCTGTTCTCTTTTTACAGGAATCCTATCCGGAACTGACCAATTGCCCATGCGTCACCATGGATGACTTTGGCGGTGGCATTTTGCTCACCCGGCATCTGCTCGCCACCGGCCATACCCGCATCGGTGCGATCTTTCCTGCGGATATGCGTTCCGGACTTTTGCGCTGCCAGGGGATGCTGCATGCCCTGCGGGACACAGGTGCACTTCCGGAAGATTCCCTGATATGCTGGTATTTTTCCGATGATCCGGACTATGGCATACAAAAAGCGATGCAGAAACTCATTTCTTCCTGCACCGCTATTGTCTGTTATAATGATACCATTGCCTATGCACTTTACCGTGCTGTCTCAGACCTGCCACAGCCACCGGAGATTACGGTTGCCTCCTTTGACCACAGCTACCTGTGCCACTTTGGACACACAGAGTTTCTCTCCCTGACCCCGGCCGAAGCGCCTGGCAGCCGCGCCGCCGGGGTTCTCCTCCACCAGCTGCAGGGGATTTTAGTCTCTTCCACAGAAATTCCCTGGAAGCTTTAAATACTGCTGCGGTATTCACGCGGACTGCACCCCTGCGTCTTTTTAAATACAAAACTGAAATAATGAGGATCTTTGTACCCCACCTGTGCGGCAATTTCCGATGTCGGAAGTTCCGTACTTTTCAGTAGCTTTTTTGCCTTTTCCATACGTTTTTCCGAAATATATTCGGTAAATGTCTTCTGCATATTCTGACTGAAGACAGAACTTAAATAATTAGCGCCCACCTGTACCTCGCACGCAACGGTACCCAGCGATAAATTCTCACTCGTGTAATGCTCATCAATATAAGCAAGTGCTTTTTTTAACGTTTTACTGCTCAGATTGGTGTTCTGTTCATCACGCAGATCGATTGCCGTCTGTAAAATACTCAGGAAATATTCAAATACCTCGTCCTGCTGCACATGCACATTGGTTCCGTATTTGCCGATATGCGCCAGAAATTCTTCTTTTGTCACACCGTTTCGCTCCATAAACGCAATCGCCGTAAACCGGATATTAAGCACAACATAGTCACGGAATATCACGGAATGTATTACCTCGGATATGCTCTGCAGATAAGACTCTACAAAGTTGTATACTTCTTTGCTGCTTCCTTTTGCCAGAAATTCAGAGATAATTTCCGGTGACATTTTTGTCGCATCTACTTCCGCAATCCGCGTGTCATCCTGCGCCGGCAGATAACTTTTTAATGTCTCTTCCGAAAGTACATGCATTTGCGGATACAAAAAACGATATGCACCATAATGATTTACACGATCATAACACTCTTTCAGCATCGACAGCCGTTCCACAGGCGTTCCCACAACAACATACCAGTCTGCATTGGCGTTTTGTGACTCGCAGTTCATCTGGATCTGTGCAATCGCCCGCTGTGTATAATCTTCCATTTCCTCCGCATCGCATTTGACTAAAACCCCATAACAGTTGACGTTCCAGCGAAACAGGATATATTGCGGAAAACGCAGAAAATACTGCAGAATTTCTTCCTGCAGGTGCACAAAAGTATTCATCTCCCGCTCGGAACCATTCTCTTTTTCCTGCTGCACGTACAAAAACAGCAGATTGTAACACGATGCTGACAGATCCAGCGACCATTTGGCAGCTTCATCATAAATTTCTGTTACACACAGCTCGCCTTCTAACACCTGCTCAAAGAAATGCCTTATGGAAAACTGCTCATATTCGTGCATTTCGTTTGCCAGTTTGCTCTGAAAATCTTCCTGCTCCTGCTCTGCCTCGATTTTTTCTTTTAATTCCTGCAGCACCTTGCGCAGACTCATTCTCGTAACCGGTTTCAGGATATACTGATCCACGCCAATGGAAATTGCTTCTCTCGCATATTCAAAATCATCATAACCGCTGATAATGAGTATCTTTGTCTTCGGGAATTCCTCCCGCACAATCCGGCTGAGTGACAGCCCGTCCATAAACGGCATCTTAATATCGGTAATCAGTACATCCGGACGTGTCTTTCGAATCAGCGGCAGTGCAACTTCACCGTCTGCTGCCTCCCCGACAAACCGATACCCATACTGTTCCCAGGGAATCCGGTCCCGCAGCCCCTCACGGATAACGGTCTCATCTTCCACCAAAAATACTTTTAACATTTGTTTTATCCCCTTTAATACACTCTGTCTCCCAAAACAGAAAGCACATTTTTTTGTGTATACACTTTTTCTTCTACATAATTAATTTTGTCTACCGACTCACCGTCTTCCAGCCGGTTGATAATTTCCTGTATGTATGTTCCCTGCAACGGATTACATTCAATATCCACATTGATCACGCCGGACTTTACTTTTTCAAGTGCACTCCTCGTTCCGTCAAAAGAAATCAGCGTAATATCGCCTCCCGTCCCGGTCGTCTTTCCGGCCGCACGAATTGCCTCGATTGCACCAAACGTCATATCATCATTCTGCGATACAACCACATCAATATCTTTATATTTCTGCAGATATTTTTCCATCACTTCTCTGCCTTTTGCCGTGGTAAAATCAGCATCATCGGAATCCAGAATTTCCCAGTTCGGATGCGTCTTTGCAATCTCTGCAAACCCTTTTGTGCGCCCTAACGTTGCAGATGCATTGGAAGTCCCTCGCAGTACCACGATATGTACCGTTTCCTTTTGATCAAATTTCTTCCCCTTCAGGTCTTCCTCCAGCCAGCGCGCGGCATTTCTTCCTTCTTCCGTAAAATCGGAACCGACCCACGCCGTATACAGCGATGGATCACAGCTGACATTCCGATCCATGACAATCACCGGAATATCAGCCTCTTTTGCTTCCTGCAGCACGGTTTCCCAGCCATCCTCCACAATGGGTGAAAAGACAATATAATCCACACGCTGCGAAATATAACTGCGAATTGCTTTAATCTGGTTTTCCTGTTTTTGCCTGGCATTGTTAAACAGTAAAAAATAACCGTTTTCTTTGCACAGTGCCTGTTGGATGGATGCCGAATTTGCGGTACGCCACATAGACTCGCTGCCAAGCTGTGACACCCCTACCACAATTTGATTCTGACTGGGAATCTCCTGCTCTGCCGTACTTTGAATATCTATCGTTTTTCCACAACCTGCCAGAAAAAGCACCAGCATCAAACACCCGATGACCGGTATCCATCTGCCTTTCTTTTTCATGTTATCGCCTCCCCTGTTACGTTGTGCACCGCCGGAATCACGATCGTCACCTGCGTCCCTTCCCCCGGTCTGGATGCAATCTTTACCCATATTCCGCGCCAAAATACATGTGCAGGCGTTCATTGACGTTTGCGAGTCCAAAGCCACGATCCGTCTGTTTGCATGGCTTTTCAATCTCTTTTTGCAAATCCTGCAGATCGGCTTCCTCCATCCCCACGCCGTCATCTGTCACCGTCAGTATCAGCAGATCCTGTTTCTTTTCTCCACGGATACAGATCTGTCCTTTGGAGCGCTTGCATTTGATCCCATGATACAGTGCATTTTCTACGATTGGCTGCAATGTCATTTTAGGAATCTGATAGCCATAGAGTTCCGGATCTATTAAAATATGATATTCCATAATATCATGATAACGGGTCTCCTGAATCTGCAAATAACTCCTGACATGCTGTTCCTCCATGCGGATACTGATAAATTCCTGACCATGACTGAGTACAAGTCTGAAAAAATCAGACAGGGTAACAACCATTTCCGTTGCCTGTTCTGTCTCGTTACACTCAATCAGCCACACAATCGTATCCAGTGTGTTGTATAGAAAATGGGGATTAATCTGCTCCTGCAGCAGACGTAAATCTGCCTTCCGCATTTTCTGTTCATCCTCACGCACCTTATTCACCAGAATCTGTATATTTTCCGCCATATCGTTAAATCCGTGTGCAAGCACCGCCACTTCATCGTGCGATTTTACGTGTGTCCGCACAGCAAAATTTCCCTCCGAAATCTCTCCGGTCGCATTGTAAAGCTGTCTCAGCGGGCGTAATATTCCGGACGTAACAAAAAAACCTGCGCCTCCGACAACAATCCCCAGTGCCGCAAGAACTACAGCAAACACAATAACAAATGTGTGGATCTGCTGGTTTAAGGTGTTTGTCACAGCCTCCATGTAATTTGTCTGATAATAAATATAGTACTGAATGTCCTCCTGAATCAGTTCTGTCAGGATATAGATATTGTCATCCAGCTGCCGGATGTTCTCATCGTAGCGATCACCCTTTTTGACATTTTCTGCAATATCATCCACACGGTTTTTGAGTGTATCTACATTGCGCAGCAGACTATCCACCACATACGGCTTCATAATCACTCGTCACATCCCGCAAACCGGTACAGCTCTTCTTCAGGTTCCGGATAAGCACATACGGGTCTTTAAGCGTCTCATCATTTGCAATATTGTCCATCGAAACATATCCCACAACGACTTTGTAAAGACTTTCATCCATCTGTTCTTTGAATTGAATATTGTAGGTGTTTGCAATGGTAAGATGATCCACAATCTCATGATATGTCTGGTTGTAATTAGCTATGGAAATTAACAGATATACTGCAATCAGCAGAAATGGCAGCATTGATGCAGACAGCAATAACAGCAGCTTGCTCCGAATGGAAAACGCTACCTTCTTCGTTCTTCTTTTCTTTTTCATACCCTACCTTTATTTTGATATACCTCTCCCTGTCTCCTTGTTGATTATATACCCAATTATGCAAAAGGTCAAAACCCGTCTGCCTGGCTATTGACTTTTGTTTTTGCCCGGGATTATAATCGTGTTTGCCAGTAAACAGGATAAAAAGAAGGTTTTATAACTATGAAAATAAAGCAGAAAAATACAATTGATATGACCCACGGAACACTGTGGAATAAATTACTGATTTTTGCTCTGCCTCTGGCTGCCAGCAGCATCTTACAGCAATTATTTAATTCTGTGGATACCGCAGTGGTCGGCCGTTTTGCAAGCAGCCGTGCATTGGCGGCCGTGGGAAGCAACAGTTCGCTCATCGCACTGATGATTAATCTGTTCATCGGGATTTCGCTCGGTTCCAACGTAATTATTTCCCGCTACATCGGACAGAAAGCCGAAGAACATGTAAAAGGGGCAATTCACACCGCCATCGTTGTCGCTTTATGCAGTGGCATTTTCGTGCTTGTACTGGGGCAGTTCATTGCCAGACCGGTACTGACACTGATGGGAACGCCAAAAGATGTTCTCGATCTGGCAGTTTTATATCTGCGGATCTATTTTCTCGGCATGCCATTTATCATGCTTTATGATTTCAGTTCCTCAATCCTGCGCAGCTCGGTGACAGCCGCCGCCCGCTGTATGCCTGATTGCCGCCGGAATCATCAATACCGGACTGAACTGATTCTTGTCATTGTATTTCATCTGGGAGTATCCGGTGTCGCAATTGCCACCGTTGTTTCTAATATTGTAAGTTCCGGTATTCTGTTTTATATTTTACTGCATGAACAGGAACCAATCCGTGTCAAACTCTCCGGCTTGTCCATTGACTGGGGCGAACTGAAAAAAATTCTGATCATTGGTGTTCCTGCCGGCCTGCAGGGCATGGTCTTTTCCCTTGCCAACGTCTGCATCCAGAGCATGATTAACAGTTTTGGATCAAACGCTATCGCAGGATCTGCAGCTGCACTGAATTTTGAATTTTTTGCGTATTTTATGGTAAACGCATTTGCCCAGACTACCGTAACTTTTACGAGCCAGAATTACGGTGCCGGAGATTTTCAGCGGTGCAAAAAAGTATACCGTCTCTGCATGATTTTTTCCGTGATATTCTGTGGTCTGTTATCCGGTATTTTTGTACTTGGCCGGGACTTTTTCCTTCGCCTGTACACGACCGATCCGAATGTCCTGACTTTTGCCGTACAGCGCCTTCTGATCGTCACCACACTGGAACTTCTGACCTCCACTTACGAGATCAGCGGCGGTGCCATGCGTGGCTTTGGCCATTCCCTGACACCGGCTCTGATCACCGTGGTCGGCTCCTGCGTGCTGCGCCTTATCTGGATCAACACCGTCTGCCGTGCCGTACATGAATTCTGGGTTGTTATGATTATCTATCCGATTTCCTGGGTACTGACCGGTACGGTTATGATCACGGCGTATCTGCTTCTGCGGCGGAAACTAATGCGTTAAGCATCGGATCTGGCAAATGCATTCTTCATCTGTCCACACAGTTCAAACAGAACTTTATCGAGTGTATCGGCGGCTTCTTTTTTTTACCATATCTGCCACCGCATTGTTTGCTTCTGTCTTAAGTGCCATGCGCTTTCCTGCGTCGGTTTCTTTTTCCAGCAGCTTATCATAATGATTGATAATCTCATGTCCTTTAGACAGCACTTTCTCCTGATACCGCTCGACATGGAACACCGATTTCTTATAAGAGGCATCTGCCATCGCACCAATCATCCGGCTTACCCAGTAAAAATTATCCGTAGAAACTTCTGCTGTCGTATTTGCCACATATTCCGGAGTTTTCTCCACCTGTGCATAAAACGGCACCATGGCATTAAAGGCATTGGAACCATACGCAACCCATTCCAGTACATTGGCATCCTCTCCATGCTCCGGGCGGATATGTACCAGACCAACAAAATCATTGCGGTTGATACCGATGGAACGATACATGCCGCGCTGCCCCGGATCTCCATACGCTCCATATGGATCGTAAGGTGTTCCCTGATAATGCGAAGAAAGCACATATTTCACATCTTCCACCGTAATCTTGCGCTCCGGTACCAGTGTCCATGGCAGATCATCGGACTCCGGTGTAAAATCCGCATCCGGTCCATCCCAGTTGTATGTGTGTGGATTCAGGCAGCGCAGCATATACCACGCACGCGGTGTATTGTACACATGATCTGCATCGTCATGGCTGCCAAAAGCTTCGCGCGGATTCAGAGTGCCATCCATGGAAAGATTCAGGTGATGATCCGAAATAAACTCCCGCATATCTGCGGAACACATATGATTTTCCTGCATGGTAAATGCATCATCCAGATCAAATGCATCAATTCCAAGCTGATTTGGCATAACCACATACGCATCATCCGGCACACGGCGTGCAATCCAGTGATGTCCGCCAATGGTCTCCATCCACCAGATTTCATTCTGATCGGAGAAGGCAATTCCATTCATTTCATAAGTGCCATAGGTTTCCAGAAGTTCTCCCAGCCGCTGAACACCCTCTCTTGCATTATGGATATAAGGAAGGACTAACGATACCATATCTTCCTCTCCAATGCCGTTCTCCACCAGCGGATCTGCACCGAGTACACGTGGATTGGATGTGATTGTCTCGGTTGCCGTCATTCCGGTCCGTGCTTCATTGACTCCGCATGCACCCCAGATTCCTTTCCCTTCCACTGCATTTGGCATAGCCGTATAGCGAAGCGGATTTTCCGGAAGCGGAATCTCCACGGAAGAAAGTACCGCTTTGTATACATGCGGCTGCTCCTTTGGCTGCACCACGATCATTTTCTTTGGCGTAAAGTGATCATTTCCACCCGCATCATCATTTCTCGCAATCATGGTTGAACCATCATAGGTTGCATTTTTTCCTACTAATATCGTTGTACAAGGCATATTTTTTGTCTCCTTTTTTCGTTATCACAATCCGGCGTTTGTCCTTCTACCTTAATTTTTGTGTCTGGGCATCGCTTCGACCGTAATGTCTTCCTTTCGTTTCACCTCAAATACCGGAATCCACGCAGTCTCCGTAACCGGGGCATAATGCAGATTTCCGGTTGTCAGACGGTTCTGCTTCTCTGGTTTCAATTTTCCCATAAGAAAAAATGAAATCGCCCCACGCACTTCGCTTTGGGAACCATCCGGATTCTTTTTATAAATTCTTTCTGCCGGGGAATCGTCCTCGAGAGAAACGGCCGGATCATCGGGTGTCAGTTTGTAGCGCATGCTCTGCGCAAAACGTGGATAACAGATATCATTGTCCGGCATCCGTTCTGCCGGTATTTCTTCCTCTGCTATTTCCAGCACATCCAGCCGGTAGGTCTGCCCTGTGACCGGATGTGAAAAACGGATCTGATCGCCTGTGCGAAGAATAAAACTTTCTTCTCCATAGATCTTTTTTCTTCTGCCTGCAATGTCAGCACAAGGTTTTGTATCTTACTGGCAGCTACCGGCTGCTTCCACATAAAATGAAAACGCCCGATCCACCAGAGGTATGCAGGATCTAAACCATAATGCTGCCTGCAGGCTTCTGCCTCCGGATCCTGTTCCCATTCCAGCTTTTCCAGAATGTCTGACGGATACCAGCCCATCCCCATGGTTCCGTCGCTTTGCAGTTCCTCCCCATTACAGGTAAGCAGCACTGCCGGGCATTCACCAAGCGGGGATTCTTCCTCAATCTGTGACAGCTGCCGATCCGTAAGCCGGTCTTCGTCCGCCTCTTTCCATTTCTCATAAAACGCAAGGTACTGTTTTGATGCCACCTGCTTCGCCAGTTCCAGTACCAGCCCCTGTGGACAGGCAAAAACCGACAATGCTTTCCATCGTTCACTCTGGGAATTTTTATTTTCCCACACAATATCCTTTTGCAAAGGAATCTCTGCACCAGGTTCTTCTTGGGCCAGTTCTTCATAATTTTCATAATAAACGCGATACTCTTCTCTCATGGCAGTTCCACCCTATCTGATATAGAAGACGCGGTTTCCTTTTCTAGGAATAACATCCGGATAATCCCCGTCCACATAGCCGAGCGCACAGTGTCCGATTCCCTCATATTCATCCTCAATCCCAAGGGATGCAAGCAGTTCCCTGCCCCAGCTGCTTTCAAATTCCTCTTTCGCGCGGTGAATCCAGCAGCTGCCGATTCCCAGATCATGGGCTGCAAGCATCAGGTTTCCCATCACAAGACTGCGTCATAAACATGTGTCGGCCAGTCTTTTTTTCCTAAAACGATGAGCATTGCCGGTGCGCCGTAAAACGGATCACCCTCACTTCCCATGATTTCTGCATTTTTCTTTGCGATTTCATCGCGCTTCTCTTTGTTTGTCACCTGAATGATGATGACATTCTGTGCGCCTCTGCCGTTTGCCGCATAGGTTCCCGCTTCAATGATTTGGTCTAAAATTTCCTGTGGGATGGCATCCGGTTTGAATTTACGGATGCTTCTTCTGGTTTTCATTTCTTCTAATACGTTGCTCATTTTGGTTTCCTCCTGTCAGTCTTCTTTTGTTAATTGCTCAATCACACACGTATGTGTTTTTGTCTCTCTGTTGTAGTTGATTCCGGCAAGGAGCAGATTTCCCCGATACTCCTTTAAGGCATCTGTATAGTGCCGGTCTTTGATCTGCGCAATGGCTCCCTGTGCGGATTTTTCCCATTTCAGTTCAATCACAACCGCCGGTTTGTCTGCATGCATTTTTCTTGGAATAAAACACAGATCCGCGAACCCTTTTCCTGTCGGAAATTCCCTTATGATCGTGTAGTATTCCCGTGCAAAATAAAACGCCAGATTGATCGTACATGCCAGCGAATTTTCATTGTTGTACTGCAAAATGGAAATCTCACGATGCGCTTTATCAATGCCTGCTGCCACTGCCTCTTCGTCCTGCATCCATAACGCTTCCAGCAGATTTTTCGACGCTTCGACAGAATCAATCACCTCATGCCAGTCCATGGTACTGATTGCATTTACATATTCCTGTGACACTTCTTTGTTTGGAATCGACACCGTTTTGTCCATCCAGTGATAACTCAGATAACCCAGATGAACCAGAAGTGTCAGAACATCATCCCGGTTCTGGAATGTTGTCATATCATTGGAAAATGTCCCTGTATTGATTTCCACACGATCCCCGGCAAGCATCCGCACAATGGCATCTTTTAACCCGTCAAAATTCATCTGGATATAAATTTTTAATGCCTCATATGTTTCGGTCTGATTCCAGTAATTATCATACAGACCGCTTAACATTGCATCGACACTGATTTCGGGCTGTACATGGAATAGATTTTGGGGTTTTCTCCGTCCATTGCGACAAGTTCATAGCCATCATACCACGCCTGCGCTTCTTCAAAATTGCGCTTGTATGTTGCGCACAATGCGTGCACTTCCTCTTCGGTAAAACCGAAAAACTCCGCCATCTCGCGTGGATTGGTCATGGAATATTCCGTAAACATGTTGAGTGCCGAATGCGAACCGTATTTTTTTATCGGTAAAATTCCGGTCATGTAGGCAAGTGCCACATATTCCTGATCTTTCATCCATACCCGCAGGAAATCCAGATATTTTTTTTTGCGCCTCTTTATCCTGCTTGTACTCGCGGAACAGACAGTCCCATTCGTCGATCAGTATGATAAACGGGCACTTCGTATGTGCATATACGTCTTTCATCGCAAACACCAGACTGTCTTCTCCATCCATGACATAATCAGGATATCCTCTTTTCAGATCTGCAATCATGCGTTTTTGAAAACCGCAAGCATTTCATCCAATACTGTGCGTCATGCTTAAAAATTCCTGCATATTCACTTTCAGCACATCATATTGATTCCGGTATTTCTGATAAGTCTCTGCCTTTGCAATCTGCAGAGTATCAAACAACCGCGCCGTATCGACGCTCTGATCGTAATATGCTGCCAGCATATCCGTCGCCATAGATTTTCCAAAGCGCCGCGGACGGCTGACACAAATATATTTCTGCCGTGTGTTAACAACCGCATTTATTTTTTCGATTAACCCAGTTTTATCTACATAAATTGCGGAATTTAAGCTCTCCTCAAAGCCTTTGCAGCCCGGATTCAGATAACTTCCCATGCCTGACACCTCCGTAATGTCATTCGTAACCATCCACCATTTTACCAACAAACCGTTACGACCAGATTCCTGTCTCTAGCATACCACAAACATTCTGTCTTTGCACTTATATTCCTTCTGATATTCTATTCATAATTTTACAAATACTTACTGTTCATTGATGTTTTCTGTCCATAATACTTTTTCATATTTTATGAATATGGATTCTATGAAAAACCGGGACATATGGAGAAAAATTTGTATATTATGTCCTGCTTTTCCTGTCAGCTGGGACATATGCGAAAAAAATTCTTA
>ENA-OQCE01000219-OQCE01000219.1-human-gut-metagenome-genome-assembly--contig:-NODE-219-length-27751-cov-11.050898_pt1 | contig 27751 bp, 26 predicted proteins | sample MGYA00242495_ERZ504572 | MGnify/ENA primary metagenome ERZ504572 (study PRJEB26092, sample SAMD00036228) | human gut metagenome | host: Homo sapiens | study: EMG produced TPA metagenomics assembly of... | reverse complement strand
TTTCACAGCTTCCCAAAGCAAAAAAACCAGGACCCTCTGCCAAGAAACCAAAACTAAAACCCAAAACCAACCACACAATAAACAAAGAAAAAGAAAATCACAAAGAAAAATAAAGAAAAATAAAGAAAAAGAATAAGAGAAAAAATAAAGGAGAAAAAGCATGAAAAATCTGGAACAGTTTTTCGACATCATAGTAGTAGGCGCCGGCCACGCAGGCTGCGAAGCATCACTGGCATGCGCCCGCTTAGGGCTCAACACAGTCATGTTCACAGTCAGCGTAGACAGCATCGCCCTTATGCCCTGCAACCCCAATGTAGGCGGCAGCTCCAAAGGCCATCTCGTCCGTGAGCTGGATGCTCTCGGTGGGGAAATGGGTAAAAACATAGACAAAACCTTTATCCAGTCCAAAATGCTCAACCAGTCCAAAGGCCCTGCAGTTCATTCCCTTCGTGCACAGGCCGATAAACAGGCCTACAGCACAGAAATGAGAAAGACACTGGAAAATACAGAGAACTTAACCATCCGCCAGGGTGAAGTGACCGAGCTTCTGGTAGAAGACGGGCATATCACCGGTGTAAAAACCTTCTCAGGAGCCACCTACCACGCAAAAGCTGTAGTCCTCTGTACAGGAACCTACCTCAAGGCCCGCTGCATTTACGGCGACGTCAGCAACTATACAGGACCGAACGGCCTTCAGGCAGCCAATTACCTTACGGATTCCCTGAAAAAGCTGGGGATCGAAATGTTCCGCTTCAAAACAGGAACTCCGGCCAGAATCGCCGGAAACACCATTGATTATTCTAAGATGGAAGAGCAGTTCGGAGATGAAAGAGTCGTACCGTTCTCTTTTTCCACAGACCCGGAATCGGTACAGATCAAGCAGAAATCCTGCTGGCTGACCTATACAAACGAAAAAACACACGAGATCATCCGTGCAAATCTGGACAGATCCCCCCTTTATTCCGGAATGATCGAAGGAACCGGACCACGTTACTGTCCGTCCATTGAGGATAAAGTAGTTCGTTTTGCAGACAAAAAACGCCATCAGGTATTTATCGAACCGGAAGGTCTTTACACAAATGAAATGTACATCGGCGGAATGTCCAGCTCTCTGCCGGAGGATGTTCAGTACGAGATGTACCATTCCGTACCGGGTCTGGAGAACGCCAGGATTGTAAAAAATGCTTACGCTATTGAGTATGACTGCATCAATCCGCGCCAGCTCTATCCCACACTGGAATTCAAAAAGATCAAAGGCCTTTTCAGCGGCGGACAGTTTAACGGAAGCTCCGGATATGAGGAAGCAGCCGCTCAGGGCCTCATAGCGGGAATTAATGCAGCTATGGAGGTAAAAGGCCGGGAACAGCTGATTTTGGACCGCTCAGAGGCATATATTGGCGTTCTCATCGATGATCTGGTAACAAAGGAGAACCATGAGCCGTACCGAATGATGACAAGCCGTGCTGAGTACCGTCTGCTGCTCCGCCAGGACAACGCAGATCTTCGTCTTCGCAAAAAAGGCTGGGAGGTCGGCCTGATCGATGATGAGACATACCATAAATTACAGGAAAAAGAGCGCCGGATCCAGGAAGAGATCGAGAGAGTGGAACATGCAACCGTAGGTGGTTCTGCAGAGGTACAGAGCCTTCTGGAATCTCTGAACAGTACCCTTCTGAAATCCGGAACCACCATTGCAGAGCTGATCCGTCGGCCGGAGCTTAACTATAAGGTGCTTGCACCCATCGATAAAGAAAGACCGGAGCTTCCGGAAGATGTATGTGAGCAGGTAGAGATCAACATCAAATATGACGGTTACATCCGCCGCCAGATGAAGCAGGTAGAGCAGTTTAAGAAACTGGAGCAGAAAAAGCTTCCGGAAGACATTGATTACGAAGATGTAGGAAGCCTCCGCATTGAGGCACGCCAGAAGCTGGAAGCCTACAGACCGGTGTCCATCGGCCAGGCGTCCCGTATCTCCGGTGTATCCCCGGCTGACATTTCCGTGCTTCTTGTATATCTGGAAAGCAGATCCGGACATAAACACGGATAATACAACGAATAACAATAAAACACAGAAAATAAGAGAGGAAGCTGCATGTACAATTTAGAAATCCTGGAAAAAGGCTGCGAGGAGCTTGGAATCACACTCAGTGACACGCAGAAAAACCAGTTTATCCGGTTCTACGAATATCTTGTAGAAAAAAACAAAGTCATGAACCTCACCGGTATCACAGAATTTGACGAGGTTCTCGTGAAACATTTCCTGGACAGCCTCTGCTGCGTCAAGGCTGTAGATATGGGTAAGATAAAAACCGTTATGGACATCGGAACCGGCGCCGGATTCCCGGGTGTTCCCCTGAAGATCGCCTTCCCGGAGGTGGAAGCCTGCCTTCTGGACTCCCTCAATAAAAGAGTAAAATTCCTGGAAGAAACCTTTGCGCTCCTGGGCCTGGAGGGGATTTCCGCCATTCACGGAAGAGCTGAAGAATATGCAAAAAACAAAGCCTACAGAGAAAAATATGATCTCTGCGTATCCAGAGCAGTATCCGGACTTGCAACCCTGTCTGAATACTGTCTCCCGTATGTAAAAGTCGGAGGGCTTTTTGTCTCCTATAAATCCGGTTCTGTAAAGGAAGAAGCAGAAGCAGCAGAGAAAGCAGTAAAGATCCTTGGTGGAAAGATCAGGGATATTCAGTACTTTGACCTTCCGGGATCTGAGATCGGCCGCTCCCTGGTCATTATCGAGAAGGTAAAGAACACCCCAGGCAAATATCCGAGAAAAGCCGGAACACCGCTCAGAGAGCCACTGGCATAAGTTACCTCCTGTCGAACAAAGTCAAAATCTGTCCGACAGGAGATTTTTTTGTCCGGGAGTTTCACAAAATTATCACAAATTTATCCTACTTTTATCACAAATTACTTTTACACTATAATCCGATAGAGATGCCCCTGGATTCCCCCATTCTCTGTTTCATCCAGGGGCATTTTCTATTGGTATTGAAAAGACGCCAGAGTCAAGGGCTTCAGTTTCAGGACCTTTTGCCTCTGGCATCTTATAAAATGGGAAATCGATAATTAAAAAAAGTATTTCCCTGAGAATAAAAGGAGGAGAGTAAAGTGATCGAAGTAAGTAATCTGGTCAAAAAGTATGGCGATCATACTGCAGTTGACCATCTTTCCTTTCAGATCGAAAAGGGGAAAATTTACGGATTCCTGGGCCCCAACGGTGCAGGAAAATCAACAACTATGAACATGATCACAGGATACATTGCTTCCACAGAAGGAAAAGTGATGATCGATGGTCATGATATTCTGGAGGAACCGGAGGCAGCCAAGAAATGTATCGGCTATCTGCCGGAAATGCCGCCGCTCTATTTTGACATGACTGTTCTTGAGTACATGAAATTTGCGGCTGATCTGAAAAAAATCCCAAGAAACCAAAAAGACAAGCAGATAAAAGAAGTCATGGATATGGTAAAGATCACAGATATGAAAGACCGTCTGATCAAAAACCTTTCCAAAGGTTATCGCCAGAGAGTGGGTCTTGCACAGGCAATCCTGGGATATCCTGAAGTGATCATCCTGGATGAGCCGACAGTAGGACTTGACCCGAAGCAGATCATCGAGATCCGTGACCTGATCAAAGGCCTGAAGCAGAAGCACACGGTTATCCTAAGCTCCCATATCCTTTCCGAGGTAAGAGCAGTGTGTGATTATGTTCTGATCATTTCCCATGGAAAGCTGGTAGCCAGCGATACACCGGATAATCTGGAACGTCTGGCAGCAGGCTCCAACAGCCTCCTTATGAAGGTAAAAGGCGAGAAAGACACGATTCGAAAAGCTCTGGAAACGATCGAAGGCGTAACCGGGGTGGAAATGTCCTATGACAGCGATGAAAAATTGTGGAAAACAAAACTTTCCATTCAGGAAAATGTGGATATCCGTGAAAAAGTCTTCTACGCTATGGCAAAAGCGAACTGTCCAATCTACGAGATGCAGGTTAAGAGAGTTTCCCTTGAGGATGTATTCCTTGAGCTTACCGAAGGAGAGAAAAAATCCGCCGGAAAACCGGAAAGCTCACAGTGGAAACCGGTAGAAGACAGATCATCGGAAGAAGAAAAAACTCAGGAAGAAAAAAACGGGGAACCAGAGAAGGCTTCTGATGAGAAAGAGGGGGATCAGTCATGACAGCGATTTTTAAAAGAGAACTGAAAAGCTATCTGACCTCCATGGTTGGATATCTCTTCATATTTTTTGTCCTGGTGCTGACCGGAATTTATTTTTCCGCATATCAGCTTTCAGGCGGCTATTCAAAATTTGAAACTACCTTAAGCGCACTGACCTTTGTGTTCCTGATCGGTGTGCCGATCCTTTCCATGCGTGTACTTGCAGAAGAGCGCAAGCAGAAAACGGATCAGCTTCTTCTGACCGCACCGGTATCTGTATGGGATATCGTATTTGGAAAATATCTTGCACTGGTAGCTGTGTTTGCCATTCCGGTCGTGATCATGTGCGTTTATCCTCTGATCATGAGTAAGTTCGGAACAATTTCCTATGCTTCCGCATACACCGGAATCCTGGGATTTTTCCTTCTGGGATGCGCGAATCTGGCGATCGGTGTATTTATGTCAGCACTTACAGAAAGCCAGGTAATTGCAGCAGTACTTACTTTTGTATTCCTGTTCGCCTTCTATATGATGAACGGAATTTCTTCATTCTTTTCACAGACCTCCATGTCAACCGCAGTGGCATTCGGACTTCTGATCGTGGCGATCGCTATCATCATTTATACCATGATCAAAAATGTCCTGATCTCTGTAGTGATCGGAGCTGTGGGAGAGATTGCCCTTGTGATCGTATACGTTGTAAAATCCAGTATTTTCCAGGGTGGTATCCAGAAGGTACTGAACGTATTTAACCTGAGCGGACATTATGATAATTTTACAAACGGCGTGTTTGACGTGACAGGAATCGTTTATTTTATTTCTGTTATTGCGATCTGCCTGTTCCTTACCATGCAGTCCATTCAGAAGAGACGTTGGAACTAGGGGGTGAAGGGAAATGAAATTCAGTGAGAAATTTAAGAAAAATAAAGGCGAGGCAGCCGTACCGGAGACCGCACAGGACTCCGGCAAAAAGAAACATAAACCGGATCCGAAAAAGCTGGTAGGCACCATCAGCAAAAAACATATCAAAAATGGTTCCTACAGCATGGCTATGGCAGCTGTCTTTATCGTGATCGTGGTTGTGATCAATATGATCATCGGTGCGATCCCATCCAAATATTCACAGTTGGATGTAAGCTCATCTAAGCTTTACACCATCGGTGATGAAACAAAGAAGGTACTGAAGGCACTGGATAAGGATGTTACTATTTATCAGATCGCGGCAAGCGGTTCTGAGGACGACACGATCTCCAATCTGCTTTCACGTTATAAAGATGAGTCCAAGCATATTAAAGTTGAGGTAAAAGACCCGGTTGTAAATCCGAAATTTGCATCGGAATATACAACCGATGATCTTGCGTCAAACAGCTTGATCGTAGTCTGCGGCGACAGAAACAAGGTTATCAATTACAACGATATGTATTCCTCTTCAGTAGACTATAATACCTGGCAGCAGACTACTACCGGATTTGATGGAGAAGGACAGATCACAAGTGCGATCGGCTATGTGACATCCGAGGATCTTCCGATCATGTATACCTTATCCGGACACGGAGAAAAAGATCTGGATTCCAGCTTTAAAGAAGATATCCAGAAAGCAAACATTGATATCAAGGAGCTGAACCTTCTCACAGAGGGAAAGGTTCCGGATGATGCAGACTGCCTGATGATCGTATCTCCGACCAGCGATATTTCCGAGGAAGAAAAAACAGAACTCCTGGATTATCTGGAGGCAGGCGGAAAAGCTATGATCTTCTCGGATTATACACAGGATGATCTGCCGAACTTTGATGCGGTTCTTGAAAACTATGGTGTAAAGTGTGCCGAAGGAATCGTATTTGAGGGTGATAATCAGCATTATGGAATGCAGATGCCATATTATCTTGTACCAACAGTCAACAGCACAGATGCAAGCTCTGAGACAGCTTCTGCAGGCTCCTACGTACTGGCACCGTATGCACAGGGCATTCAGAAAACAGATGATGTAAGAGATACCGTAACCATCGACAGTATCCTGACAACCTCTGACAAGGCTTACTCCAAAACAAATATGCAGAGCAGCAATATCGAAAAGGAAGACGGAGATGTAGACGGACCGTTTGATCTTGGTGTTGCCATCACTGAGAAACTGGATGATGATAAGGAAACACAGATCGTTTACTACTCCACAGCAAATCTGATGGAGAGCCAGATAAACCAGATGGTATCCGGCGGAAATGAAAAGCTCCTTCTGGAGTCCTTAAACTGGATGACCAGCACAGACGACAGTAATTCCGTTTCTATTCCATCCAAGAGCCTTGAGTCCACAAGCCTGACAGTAACCGATTATGATGCAGCCTTCTGGAAGATCTGTACCATTGGTCTGATCCCGGGAGTATTCCTTGTTGCAGGATTTTTGATCTGGCTTAAGAGGAGAAAAGCATAATGAAAAAATCGACTAAACTTGTTTCAGCAGTTGTTGTTCTGGCAGTTCTCGGCGGCGTTTATGTGGGACTGAACACCTACGTATCCAAAGAAGAAAAGACAGAGAGCAGCGAAGAGGAAAGCAAAACAGAAGTGTTTTCCATGAAAACGGATGACATTAAATCCCTGGAATTTATCGTAGACAAGAAGGAAGTGACCTTTGAGAAAAAAGATGATTCCTGGGTGAAAAAGGATGAGACTGCTTTTCCTGTAAATCAGACAACTCTGGATTCCGCAGCTTCCGCCATCGAAACGGTGGAAGCGGACAGAGTCCTGGAGGATGTGGAGGATCTTACGGAATACGGACTGGATTCTCCATCGAACACAGTAACCGTTGATACCGCTGACGGGACAACGAAGTTCAACATCGGAGATGAGAATACGTCTACGAATCAGTATTACATTTCCAAGGATGATGATGACAGCACGGTATATGTAGTGGCAGCGGATACAGTGTCTCCGTTTATGGATTCCCTTTACGATTATGCACAGGGAGAAGATTTCCCGACAATTGATTCTTCCACAGTGAAAAAGGTCCAGGTCAGTGAGAATAAAGATTCTTATGTCCTGGAAGAAAATTCCGACGGAGCTACCTGGAATGTTTCCAGTGACGGAAGCAGCGATAAAGAGTCTGCCGATACAACGGCAGCAGGAAATGTAACCTCCGGACTTGGAAGCTTTGCATTTGACCAGTTTGTAAACTACAATGCAGAGGATCTTTCCCAGTATGGCCTTGATAAGCCTATGCGACGATTACAGTGGATTATCAGGAAGAGGTGAAGAATGACAGCACAGACAGTACAGAATCCGGAGAAAACGATTCTACGGCCTCTGAGAGCGATTCTGAGAGCAGTGACACTACTGACACGGACAGCAGCTCAGAAGATGCAGACAGCAAGACAACCACAGTGGTTGTCATTTACGTTGGTGATGAGGCAGGAGATGGCAGCAGATATGTAACGATAGATAACAAACAAATCTATACAATGTCAACAGATACATTGAGTGCAGTTATTGACAAGACGCCGTCAGATCTCTGGTCACTGATCGTCAATTATCTGTCTGTAAAAAATCTGGATCAGCTCCAGGTTACTTACGGTGAAACAACAAGTACTGTAAATGTTTCACGTGAAACATCCACAGATGATAACGGAAACGAAAAAGAAACAACAACCTATCAGCTGGATGGTAAGGAAATAGAAAGTACAACCTTTACCACCTTTTACAACAAGCTGATAAACATGGCAGGACAGAAGAGACTGACAGACGCTTATACACCGGCTGCAGACCCGGAGATGACCGCTGTATTCACAGACTCTGACAAGAACCAGACAACCGTTACCTTCTACACATATGACACAAACTATTATGCAGCTGTCGTTGGGGACAAGGTATTTCTTGTAAACAAAATGACAGTAAAAGAAATGTTCAATGCATATGAAACCATGGTAAACGGTGAAACAGAGACAGAAGCCACAGCAACACCAACAGCTGAGGCGGAAAAATAAAATATTAAGAAAATAAATAAAAACACCTCGGAGATCCGTAAACAATAAGGTGATCTCCGAATATCCGCTTGATGATCAGATATTCGGAGACACCACACAGATCAGGATTTTCCGGGGTGTTTTTATGTTGCTATTATTTTACGGTCCTTACAGATGAATAAGGTCCGTATATTTTTTTACCGTTTGTGATGTGGTATGCACGGGTACGGTATTTGGTTGCGGTGCCTGGCTTTTTATCGGCGTAGGTTGTATTTTTTGTATTGCCGATAGCTTTCCAGGTTTTACCCTGAAGACGGTAAATGGTGTAGCATAGGTGATGATTCCGTCTGTTTTTGCGGTCAGTGGATTAGATGCATACCAGGTTGCTTTTCCATTGAAAACCGCAGGCTTGCAGTCAGAAAGAGCTCCGGTTTGTGAGTAGATCTGAGAAGTCATATTGCCGCTTCTTCTGAATCTGACAGGAGTGTTTCTGAACTGAAATCTGCTGCATAGGTCAGGCACGGTGTACTGGCGAGCTTGATTTTCTATAACTGCTATAATTGTAGCGTGGAGAATTGGTGGAGACAACATAAAAAAACTGTACAGAAGCTCATCTGAGCAACTGTACAGTTTTAATTTTTCTATATCTAACAGAAGGTTCGGGGGAGCTTCTGTCAGTAACTAAGTATTATGCAAGACCTCTTTCTTCCAGCCAGTCGAAGAGAACAACTTTTTCTGCTTTCTTTCTCTTGGTCATGTGATTGAACTGAAGGATCGTCAGGATCGTGAAGATCACTAACAGTGCAACCATTACAATAATGGAAGTGGTAATGCTTCGGCCACCGCTGATCGTTGCACGGAATGCGTCGACCGTATAAGTAAACGGAACGTATGCATGGATCTTTGCAACGAATGAAGGTGAAACCTCAACCGGATAAGTTCCGGCAGATCCTGCAAGCTGAACGACCATGAATACCAGCATCAGGAAGCTTCCTACTTTACCAAGAGTAATGTTGAAGAAGTACATGATAGAGGTAAAGGTCATTGATGTCAGGCAGGCGAAGAGTACGGTTTTGCCCATCTCTGCAGGTGTGAATCCGTTAAATGCACGTAACAGCAGGATCAGGCAGATTCCCTGAAGGATCGCTACCGGATAAAGGACGGAAGCTTTGCTTGCCCACCATGCGAAACCGGATTTCAGTTTGCCCTTATACTGAGCCAGAGGATACATCAGGCAGAATGCCAGTGCGCCGACCCAGAGGCTACAGACATCATGTAAGGTGCCATTGCGTGTCCGTTATTCGGGACATCGGTAAGTTTTGTTTCATCGCTTACAACAGGAGTTGCGAACATTTTGATCGTTTCATCACTTGCTGAATTGTCTTTTACAGTGGTAGCTCCATCGCTGAGGCTTGTGGTCAGTGTCTTGGAACCGTCTTTCAGTTCTTTCATACCACTTCCAAGCTTCTTGGAGCCATCATACAGCTGAGAGGAACCGCTCTGGATCTGGGCAGCGCCATCTGCAAGCTGTTTTGCACCATTGTTAAGTGTGCTGTTGTTGCTTACAAGTTTCTCGGTACCGCTGAGAAGTGTTGAGGTACCGTTTGCTAATGTCTTAGTTCCGTTTGCAAGAGTAGTAGCACCGCTGGAAAGGGTCTTGGCTCCTGTTGAGAGCTTTTTGGTACCGTCTGTAAGAGCGGAGCTGTTTTCGGAAAGCTTAGCAACACCATCGGTGTAGGTTGTGATTCCGGTTGTCAGTGTTCCGGAACCATCGGCTAATGCTTTTGTTCCATCTGCAAGAGTAGCAGCACCGCTGGAAAGAGCATTGGCTCCTGTTGCCAGTTTCTTGGTGCCGTCTGTAAGAGCAGCACTGTTTTCGGAAAGCTTTGCAATACCATCGGTGTAAGTTGTGATTCCATCTGTCAGTGCCTTAGAACCATCTGCCAGCTGACCTGCACCGGATTTGATATCCGGAAGTGCGTCAGTGATCTGTTTGCCGGCTGTTTTCAGATTCTTTGCACCGTCGTTGAGCTGCTTATCATAAGATGTCAGTTGGTCAAATCCATCGTTCAGAGCTTTGATTCCTGCTGCTGCAGCCGGGAAGGCTTCGACTGTGCCGTCTTCCAGAGACTGAAGTCCTGCGGAAACGTTCTTGGTTCCTGTGTTTACAGCCTGTGCACCCTGATACAGCTGGGTAACACCTGCAGAAAGCTGAGCGATCAGATTTGTAGGAAGCTGACTTGTAGCTGCAGATAACTGCTCTGCACCTGCGCTCATGGTTGTTGCACCTGCACTCATCTGGTTTGCACCATCTGTCATGGTTGTTGCACCCTCAGAAAGTGTGCCGGCACCCTGAGTCAGTCCTCCGGAGATCTGAGTCAGTCCGGAAGCTGCTTCGTTAAGCTTGGAAGCAACAGCATTCAGATTTTCCTGAGTAGAAGAGAGCTGACCGGATACACCAGCTGCAAGCTGTGAAACCTGATCAGAATAGCTGCTCATGTAAGAACCGTCCACGCCAGTCATTCCACCGGCTACGCTGTTTAAAGCGTTGATCACATCATTCAGAGCTGCTGCGGAAATGGTTCCGTCCTCAGAAGCGGTTGCCTGAATCGCCTGAAGCTGTGCTGCTAAATCGGTCATTGTCTGTCCGGCAGTACCGATCTTGGTATTTGCATCAGTAAGTGCTTCCGTTGTCTGCTGTCCGTATCCTGTAAGGATGCTGCTGACCTGATCACCTACCTGTGAGAACTGTGTGCCTGCATTCTGGAGAGCAGGGATCAGACTGTCTGTGATACTGCTGCTGGTCTGACTTGTGATGCCTGCGGCCTGAGTGATATATCCGGCTGCGTTGTTGATTCCGTCTGCGGCATTGTTCATACCAGCTGCAGCACTGTTCATACCAGCTGCGGCTGTGTCCATACCATCCTTTGCGGAAGTAAGGCCGGCTGCAAGCTTGTTGATGGATTCCTGTGTTGTTCCCTCTTTCAGAGCAGAAACCTTATCGTTCAGGGCTTTCAGTCCGTTTTCAAGCTGCTGTGTTCCGGATATCAGTGACTGTGAGTCATCGGTTCCTTTGGTAACACCGGTATTCAGCTGAGAGATACCATTGGAAACTGTTGTGAGTCCGTCTTCAAGTTTTGCAAGCTCTTTGGCACCGGCTGCGAGTTTGCCAGCACCAGCCACATAGGTGGTAGTTCCATCTGCAAGAGTGTCAGCACCAGCTACATACTGTGTTGCTCCGTCGGAAAGAGTATCAATACCTGCACTTAATGCATTTGCACCGGATTCCAGGCTACTTGCGCCGGATTTCAGCGTATCAGAATTTTTATTAAGCTCATCCACACCAGCGGTGTACTGCTGAACACCTTCATCCAGAGTATCTACACCGGTTGTCAGCTCAGGAACCTTTTCTGTCAGAGCTGCAACGCCGCTGTTCAGCTGGTTTGCACCGGATTCCAGGCTGCTTGCACCGGATTTCAGTGCATCAGAATTTTTATTAAGCTCATCCACACCAGCGGTGTACTGCTGAACACCTTTATCCAGAGTATCCACACCGGTTGTCAGCTCAGGAACCTTTTCTGTGAGGGTTGCAACGCCGCTGTTCAGCTGATCTGCACCATCGTCCAGGCTCTTTGCACCATCGTTAACCTTTGCAACACCATCGGTGTAGGTCTTAAGACCTCGGTGAGACTGTCAGCACCGCTTACGAAAGTAAGAGTACTGGTGGAAAGCTTCTTAAGGTTTTTGGTAATTGTTTTGTTACCATCAGCTGCTGTATTCAGTCCGTCTTCGATCTTTCCGGATCCGTCTGCAGCTTCCTGCATTCCGTCACCTGCTTCTGAGATAGAATCAAAAACGGTTTCTGTATAGGTTTCCGTAACCTTGGAAGCAATGTTATCACGAAGCTTCAGCATTGCTGTTTCACTGAGCTTGGAGGCGATATAGTTGGTTCCAGGGTTTGTCTCATAGGATAGCTCCATTTGCTTTGGATCGTTGTCCATTACAGTGGCTGCGTTTGCGGAGAAATTTTCCGGAATTTTGATAACCATGTAATAGGTTCCATTGGCCAGACCGTCCTCTGCTGTTTTGCTGTCTACAATGTTAAATGCCATTGAGTCGTTGTCTTTCAGCTCATCCGTCATGTCCTTACCTATGCTTAAGGTCTTGCCATTATACTCGACAGGTTTGTCTTCGTTTACCACGGCCACTGGCAGGCTGTCTACGTTTCCGTAAGGATCCCACATGGATTTCAGAAACAGACCTGCATAGATGATCGGGATTACGATAATGGCGATTACGACGATAAGCATGAGCTTGTTACGAAGTAAGCTTTTCCATTCGTTTTTGATCATATTACCTATCCCTTTCTTATTAAATTGTATTATCAAACATAGTTGATTAATCAAACTTTATTCCAGTAATGGCGATGAGATCTATTAATCATATTAAAATCTATTAATAGCTTAATATTCCATTATCAAACAAAGTGTTGATTTTCTTTACGTGATGTATTATACTAAACACATACCACAGATACAACCATTAAATCTTTACTGAATGTATATTAATAGACGGAAATAATGGAAGTGTCTATTACAAATAAAAAACTGCATAATAGACAAAAAGTACGTTATTTCCTTTGAATTTATGTGCAGTTGGTAATATTAAATGCAGACAGGATTCCTATGTTTCAACACAAATATGCAGCAGATATCTGGTATCGTGTAGGTCGGCGTCGTTAACAATTTTGATCTTGTCAATTCTTAACAACAGCAGATATCTGGTATCATGCAGATCGGCGTAGAGAAAGCGAATGCTTTTATTCGTTTGAAGGATGCATTATGCATTGTATGACAGTTGCAGAGTATCGTAAGTAATAGGTGATTGAGGCGGAGGAAACGTGCTTGCTTTTTTGAATTGCAGGGGGAATTAAGATGGCGGAAAAAGTTGACAGAAGAGTACGTAAGACCAAGGCACAGTTGCGAGCGGGGCTTGCCCGTCTTATGCAGAAGAAGAGTATTAAGGAAATTACGGTAAAGGAACTGGTGGAAGAAGTTGATATCAACCGCTCCACATTTTATCTTCACTATACAGATATCTATCAGATGCTGGAATCCATTGAGGCTGAATTGATGGAGGAAATCACGCATCTGGTGGCAGACTATCCGCTGGATCCTCTTAATAATAAGGAGAGCTCGTATCCTTTTATTGAGCAGATATTTACGATCCTGGATCATAATAAGGATATTTGTATCGCACTTCTTGGAAAGAATGGAGATATGGCTTTTGTGAATCGTATAGAAAAACTGATCGCAGATACAGTGCTGCATCGCTTGTCAATTCGTCTTCCGAAAGACAACCGTGACATTGAGTATGCGTATGCGTTTTGTCTGAATGGATGCGTGGGAATGATCAAGACATGGCTGTCTTCTGAGAATCAGGAGAGTACACAACATATGGCAGAGCTGACACATAAGCTGATTGATAATACAACACACATGTATCTGGAGCAGGCACTTAGATAAGAGAAATGTCCGGATGCATGCTGTGAGTCTGGTAAAAAATAAAGAGTATTGTTTCACGTTTGTTTGAGGGAAAACTCATGTTTCACGTGAAACAGTACTCTTTTTTTATTGGCTTTTTGTTGGTTTATAGCATTTCCACAAATTACTGTATGAAGCTCAACGGCTCTGAACATGAACAATGTCCTTTTGATACGTTGATTTCCCAAATTACTATAGATAAATTTTGTTTTTGATGCCGGATCATAAGTTGTTTTTACAGGAAAATAGCTACCTGTTCCAGGAAATGTTCCGGATCTTCCAGATGAGGAAGATGTCTGGTTTCCGGGATCACAGCGGTTTCAATGGAAGAATTCAGCTTCTGGTATTCCTCTGCGATAAGAGAAGCGGAAGCTTCTTTTTCTCCGGAAATAATATAGATGCATGCATCGGAAGATTCTACGGCATTATTAATGCTGATATTCAGGTATTTGCCAATGTAGCTGGAATACAGATATTTGGCGTTGGAACCACCCTTGTGAGCGGATTCATAATAGGTGTCTACCAGTGTATCTGTTACATGGAAGGGATTGTAGAACAGCTTTTCCATAAACAGACTGCTGATGGATTCGCGGGAAGCTACCATATGATAGATCAGAGTTCCGAAAATCGGAAGCTCGATAAAATACTTAAAGAGCTTGTTGTCTTTACAAGGTGCCTGCTTCAGGGAACTGAAGCTTGGTGGATTGACCAGCATGATCTTGCGGAAATGGTCGGAATTGTTACGGTAAGCCATGATCGCAAAAGAACCTGAGAAACCACTGGCAATAACATCGGTTTCCTCACGAATCACATTCTTGGCAAAATCACAGAGTAACTGAGCAAATACAAAATTGGTATAAGTAATATCCGGTTTTTCGGAACGTCCACATCCAAGAAGATCAATGGTGTAAACGGTATGTTCGGTTGCGAGCTGCTTCTCTATGGCATTCCATTCATAACCGGAAGCACCTGGCATGATATCATGAATAAGAAGAATAGGGGTGCCATGTCCCTGTTTTGTATAAAAAATCTTTCCAAAACGCCAGTCATAGGTTCTGCTGTGTGGCTGTTCCAGCATATCTTTAAGCTGAGATGTGGCATCTATGAAACGGTTAGCAATATGAATAACACCTGCGGCAGTTCCGACTAAAGCTGCAAGAGTAAGTAGTCTGTGTCCATTTTTCTTCATTAAAAAGCCTCCTGGAATTCGTAAAAATAATCAGGACAGATGTAACGTAATTCAGGTATCTGATCTGATTTTTTCTGAATATTTCTTTGCTTTATTATACGACAGGAACGAAAAATTTACAATGCTTTTGTGGGAACCCTAACCTTGTTATTGTATGCTGACGCTACTGTCCATTCTGTTCTTGGCGATGATCGCTAAGTTGCTGTTCGTTCTGCTTTCAGTAAAGCGCTTCGCAATGCAAAGAATTTATGTTGATCGCATAAATTGGTGCGGTATGGTCTCGGGCTTTCTGCGGCCTTCGTTTATAAAAAAACTTACGGAATATTATCAGTGAACAGTAGCATCGCCAATATGCTTCATGATACATAGAAATCAGATTTGGAACCGAATCAAGTAAGTCCCCTGCTTATTGCTCTTCATTAAAGCAGGGGACTTACTTGTATCAGGAGAAGGAAAAGCTCCTTCTGATAAAATGCGAAGTAGTTATTTGGTTATGAGCAAGTAGCGAAACGGATGCTTTTATCCTTCAGTAAAATACAAGTGTTTCACGTGAAACATTGGACTTGTTATCCGACAGAGCTGATGCTATACAGGATTGCCGAGGATGATGTTGATAAGGGTTTTGTTCAGCATCAGTGTGCGGTTCCATGGATTGAGAATTACTCCCTCAACAGACGGCTCTTGCAATGCAGAAGCAAAAATCTTATCAATATCTGCTGTAAATGTGGACATGATCTTATCACTGCCTTTTAACTCTTCGTCAAAGCTGGTAAATGCAGCCCACCATTGCTTTCCATCGTTGGTTTTGATCGCATGAAGAGAAATTTTTCCATCACCTTTTGGAGGTTCTACAGCAATGATCAGCTGTGCCTGCTCCTGCATTCTGTGACGGATCACGGTGAGAGTATGAGCAAGCATTTCTTCGGTTGCTTCTTTTTGGAGTGCTGCAATGGCAGTTTCGATCTTTTCATTGCCATTTAAAGTCTTGTCTAATTGTTTTTTATAGAAATCGTTGCGATTATTTGTGGTGTTCATGTATAAAATATTCCTTTCAATCAGATGATAAATGACTAGTACAGCGAATATTAAGTAACCGCCATATTGACTTGTCTGATTTTTCATATGCTGCGTTGTCGTCAATCGCCGTAGCCACCGCTACGCCTCATTCCTTCGCCTTGCATATGAGAAAATCATCCTACGTCAATATAGCAGAAACTTAATTTTCGCTGTACTAGTACATTGTTTTCGAAATAACTATACCAATTACTTGTTGGTGAATCCGACTGCACAGATCTAAAAGCCTCAGCATAGCCAGCTACGCCTGCATTTTTATACCTGCACATTCGAATCCACATCCCACGCGATTGGTATAGTTATTTACGAAACAATGTATTAGCCGCAAACTGCAAGGAGTTTGCGAATGCTTTCTTTATGGATTATAGCATTTCAGGGGAAAATGAGGCAAGAGAAGGAGTGTTTTTAACTGAATCAAATAAGTCCCCTGGTTCGATTTCGAAAAGCAATAATCAGGGGAACTTGCTTGCATCAGGAGAAGTGCAGGCTCCTTCGGATAAACTGCGAAGCACTTATTCGGTTATGAGCAAGTAGTGAAGCGGATGCTTTTATCTGCTTGCATTAAATCAAGAAGTTTCCTGATTACTGATCACTCCGTTCTTGGTAATACACTTCGCGATGCACAGAAATTATGCTAATCACATAAATTTGCATGGTATGTCCAGGGCTTTCAGTGGTCTTTGCGCACAAAAAACTCGGAGGATAATATTACCAGTTAACAGTAAGTCCCCTGCTTCAATTACGAAAAAGTAATAAGTAATAAGCAGGGGGTGGCGTGTATTAGGAAGAATGCAACGGCGTTTAGAAGCAGGGAAAGGAATAGTGGGCATGTCTGAAAACAAGGTACTGCACTAATTCATGTGGCCATTGTTATGGATACATTGTAAGCAGGTCCTGATAAATTGTAAAGTAGCTATTGGGCGTAGAACTGCGTAGCGAATACGGGTATTTTTATTCGTTTGATCCCAAATTGGATAGATATGTTTGCGCACTTGAAGGTGAGTTCCCAGATACTGTCATCAGTATTCTCCATGATTTCGGTCAGATGCTTTTGTGAACTGGATGGGGAATTAACAAGTTAAGTGAATGTAGTAAAAATGTGTATTTATATGAAAAAACGGAGGGTAAGGCGGAAAATATGGGGGGATTTTATAGAACGATATAAGAGTAAGGACGAAATGAAGAAAAATAAGAGATTATTCTGCGAAGAGAACACTATGATAATGATAATAATGCAAACACTAAGTACGATAAAAAGGACTTTATGAAAGAAAATACTGGCAAATAAATAGAAATAATAGGATATTTACGAATGAAAAAGCATTAAAGTACAAATTATAGTACTTTAAATAAAAAAGTACGATAAAGCGTACTTTATACGTATACACACATAAAAAAGCCTAAAAATGCAAAATGTGCACCTGCACACATACGGCAAAAAAATAAAATATAGATTCGTTCCTACTTTAAACATGTAAAATTTTGATTGATCGAATAAAAGAAAGCAGCTGCTTCGATTACAAAAAAACAATAAGCTGTGGGTGGGAAAATACTTGTGCTCTTCCTGATAAACTGTAAAACAGCTATTTTGTGTAAAACTATGATCGAATGCAAAAATTTTTGTCCTCATGACTGGGATAAAGGGAAGACAGGGAAGTGTTTTACGGCTTGATTTAGAAGAAAAAGCCTATTAAGTGAAATTTATTTTATGCCAGTTCTATGCCGGAACCTTATTCAGATACATTTTATATTGGATATTACAAAATGAAACTATGCTTGAAAAAGCCTTTAGTTAACATGTACATAACGAATATATAATAGGATTGGAAGAAAAATGAAATAAATACGCAAATCTTTCGTAAACATAATAAAATAAACAAAAATCGAAAATTCCAGTTTCATAATATTATATTTTTTTCACGAGAGATACATGTGTTTCACGCTATAAAAACACTCCAGGAAAAGAAGTTTCCATTTACTATATATAGATGCTTTTGGGGAATATAAAGATAACAGCCACATTATTTTGTGGATGGAGTTTCTTGTATTTTTTACATGCTTTCGTGATACAGATAATGCCAGAGAGAATATATCGGAGTATTTTTTTTGATATTTCTCATTGATTTTATAATGTGTTCGTAACTGTTCAGTACCCTTGCAGTTACAAGTTAAACCGTGTCCTGGATCGATTTCGTTGATGGCATTTTTAACCGGATCGAGGAAGTCACTTGCTTCAATTATGAATATTGGTTTGATAATCTGTCTTCGGATGATGTTTCACGTGAACATCCGAAGACAGATTAAGAATAAAGAGTTATAACCCCATCTTTGACAATTGCAGAAATAAAAAACAGCTGTAGTTCGTGCTTATGTGTTTTATGGTAGGTTTAATATAGATTTTAATCGAATCAAGTAATTCACCTGCTTCAATTGTGAACTACAATAAGCAGTGGTTGGGGACTTGCTTGTATCAGGAGAAGTACAGTCTCCTTCTGATAAACTGCGAAACATTTATTAAGCTATGAGCAGTAGTGAAGAGGATGTTTTTATCCGCTTGACTTAAAAAATGTTTCGCAACAACGACAACTCATATGCGCTTTACGGTAGCGTGATATAGTTTTTAATCGAGTCAGGGGGGCCCCTGCTTCAAGTGTAAGAAGCAATAAGCAGCGGTTGGTGACTTGCTTGTATCAGGAAGAGTACAAGCAAGTTTTGATAAACTGCGGAGCAGTTATTCGGTGTAAAGCTGCGTAGCAACTGCGGATGCTTTTGTTTGTATGACTCGAATCAGGAGGTCCCACTGTTTTTGGCTTCAATTGCAAGAAACGATAAGCAGTGGTTGAAGAACTGCTTCTTATCAGGGAAGAGTAGCTTGTAGTCCTTTTGGTAAATCGCGAAGCAGTTATTCAGTGTAGAACTGCGAATGCGGTTACAGATACTTTTGTTCGCTTGATAATAATAATGTTTTTAGTGTTCAGATAAAATTTGAAAATGCTATAAATGTTGTAAAAGAAAGGGATTTCGATGTCTATGTAGCAGCAGTGTGCAAGGTTCCATAAAAGATAATATATCTATACCGAGAAAATCGAATTATTTTCGAGATTACGATAAATCAGAACAATTTCAGCAAAATATCTATAAATGGGAACTTCATTTCTGGTACGTTTTTATGGCGTAAAATATATAGTCTGATTGGTAACAAATAAAACTGGAAGTTTATGCGGAGTTGATGGACTTTATAATCGATGTACTGTTACTGTCAAACTTCTGTTTAGTCCGGAATGAGTTTGGGTATACTACACAATAAATAAAATAATTCAAAACCTATTTTCTATTGTTTCACGTGAAACATTATGTGGCAGTTTAAAAATAAAAGTGTTATAATGATATCCAATGAGTAAAAATCCCTTAAAAAAATAAAAAGGAGGGGTACAATGGGACGAATCATTGCAGTTGCCAATCAGAAAGGCGGGGTTGGAAAATCAACGACAGCCATCAATCTATCGGCCTGCCTTGCTGAAAAAGGGAAAAAGGTTCTTGCCATCGACATTGATCCGCAGGGAAATACGACCAGTGGACTTGGCGCAGACAAGAATGCAGTAGAAAACACCCTTTATGAGCTGCTGCTTGGAGAAGCAGAGACCAAGGATACCATTATAAAGAACGTTGTAGATAATGTTGACCTGATACCATCGAATATGAATCTTTCCGGTGCAGAAATTGAACTGGTTGATCTTGAGGATAAAGAATTTATTCTGAAAAAGATCACGGATAAACTTCGCCGGAAATATGATTACATAATCATGGATTGTCCGCCGTCACTGAGTATGCTTACAATTAATGCTTTGACAGCCGCAACCTCCGTTCTGGTGCCGATTCAGTGTGAGTATTATGCATTGGAAGGTTTGTCACAGTTGATACATACCATCGAACTGGTAAGAGACCGATTGAATAAGAGATTGAAGATCGAAGGCGTGGTCTTTACTATGTATGATGCCAGAACAAATCTGTCACTTCAGGTTGTAGAAAATGTAAAAGAAAACCTGGACCAGAATATATACAAAACGATCATACCGAGAAATGTACGACTTGCAGAGGCACCAAGCTATGGAAAACCGATCAATCTGTACGATTCACGATCTACAGGAGCAGAGAGTTATCGCCTCCTGGCAGAAGAAGTTATAGGTAGGGAGGGCGAGTGATGGCTGGAAGAAGAACAGGAGGCCTTGGAAAGGGTCTTGACGCACTGATCCCGAACAAAGCAGGCGGTCCGTCAAAGGAACCTGCAAAAAAGACAAGATCTGCAGTTGTAAAAAAAGACAAACCAACTGAAAAAGATAATCCGGCCGCAGAACGACTTGTGAAAATTTCCAGCGTAGAACCAAATCTGAATCAGCCCAGAAGACATTTTGATGAGGATGCGCTGCTGGAACTTTCGGAATCCATTAAACAGTACGGTGTTCTTCAGCCGTTGTTGGTATCCGATAAGAAGGATTATTTTGAGATCATTGCAGGCGAACGCCGCTGGAGAGCTGCCAAGATGGCAGGCTCAAGGAAGTTCCTGTTGTTGTAAAAGAGTTTACAGACCAGGAAATCGTAGAAATTTCCCTGATCGAGAACATTCAGCGGGAAGACCTGAATCCTATAGAGGAAGCGATGGCATACAAACGTCTGATGGAAGAGTTTCACCTGAAACAGGATGAAATCGCAGACAGAGTTGCCAAAAGCAGAACTGCAGTAACTAATTCCATGCGTCTTCTGAAGCTTTCTTCAAAAGTTCAGGAAATGGTAATTGCAGATATGATCTCAGCTGGTCATGCGAGAGCACTTCTGGGAATTTCTGATGAAGCTCTTCAGGAAACAACAGCCATGAAGGTTTTTGATGAAAAACTCAGTGTTCGTGAGACGGAAAAACTTGTAAAGAATCTGGTTTCTCCTGCGAAAAAAGTAAAAACAGAGAAAAACACAGCAGAAGATGCCATTTATGAGAGCCTGGAAGAAAAAATGAAAGGTATCATGGGAACAAAGGTATCCATTCAGCGAAAGAAAAACAACAAAGGTAAAATTGAAATTGAATATTATTCCAGAGATGAACTGGAGAGGATCATTGATCTGTTCGAATCTATCAGATAGGAGGCAGAATGAGCGGGATTTTTGAAAGCATGGGAATTGATTCCGGGATTGTGATCATTGTTTTGCTGATCCTTACCATCATTCTTCTAATCAATGTGGTGAGTAGCAATATGCGTCTCAGCCGTTTGGAACGGAAGTACAAGATGTTTATGAGAGGCGGAGATGCACAGTCACTGGAAAAAGTTTTTGTAAGAAAATTTGCACAGATCGATCGGCTGTATGAAGCAAAGGAAGATCATGATCATGACATCAGCTTTATCAAAAAAAATATGAATGTAATGTTCAGCAAATATGGCGTTGAAAAGTATGATGCATTTGATGATGTAGGTGGAAAACTCAGCTTTGCACTGGCGCTTCTTGATAAAAACAATACGGGTCTGATCTTGAATGCGGTTCACAGCCGCGATAACTGTTTCCTTTATTTAAAGGAGATCGTAAAAGGTGAGTCCTATGTTGTACTTAGTCAGGAAGAAGTGGAAGCTTTGAGAAAAGCAGTAAACTTTGGCCTTGGTGAGATTGAGAAGGAATAAAAAACTGCAAAGAGTAAGAATATTTTTAATACAGGAGGAATATCATGTTAGACATTAAGTTTGTGAGAGAGAATCCGGAGGTTGTAAAGCAGAATATCCGCAATAAGTTCCAGGACAGCAAACTGGAGCTGGTTGACAAGGTTCTCGAACTTGATAAAGAAAACAGAGAGATTAAGCAGGAGGTTGAGGCTCTCCGTGCTGAGAGAAACAAGATCTCCAAACAGATCGGTGCTCTTATGGGCCAGGGAAAAAGAGAAGAGGCAGAAGAGGTTAAAAAACAGGTTGCTGCATCCGGAACTCGTATTGAGGAACTTTCTCAGAGAGAGAAAGAGGTTGAGGAAGAGCTTCTGAAAGATATGATGGTGATCCCGAACATCATCGATCCTTCTGTACCGATCGGTAAAGACGACAGCCAGAACGTAGAGATTGAGAAATTTGGTGAGCCGGTTGTTCCGGATTTTGAAATTCCGTATCATACAGATATCATGGAGAATTTTGATGGAATCGATCTTGACAGCGCAAGACGTGTTGCCGGTAACGGATTCTATTATCTGATGGGTGATATCGCACGCCTTCATTCCGCAGTAATTTCCTATGCAAGAGATTTCATGATCAACCGGGGATTTACTTACTGCGTACCGCCTTTCATGATCAGAAGCAACGTTGTTACAGGCGTTATGAGCTTTGCGGAGATGGATGCTATGATGTACAAGATCGAAGGTGAGGATCTTTACCTGATCGGAACAAGTGAGCATTCCATGATCGGTAAATTCATTGACCAGATCATCCGGAGGAAGAGCTTCCGAAGACACTTACAAGCTATTCTCCGTGCTTCCGTAAAGAGAAAGGTGCTCATGGACTTGAGGAGAGAGGTGTTTACCGTATCCATCAGTTCGAGAAACAGGAGATGATCGTTGTCTGCAAGCCAGAGGAGAGTAAGATGTGGTTCGACAAGCTGTGGCAGAATACAGTAGATCTGTTCCGTTCTCTTGATATTCCGGTTCGTACGCTTGAGTGCTGCTCCGGTGACCTTGCTGATCTTAAGGTAAAATCCCTCGATGTTGAAGCATGGTCTCCACGTCAGAAGAAATACTTTGAGGTAGGAAGCTGCTCCAACCTTGGAGATGCACAGGCACGTCGTCTGAAAATCCGTGTAAACGGCAAAGATGGCAAGAAATATCTTGCTCATACATTAAACAATACAGTAGTAGCACCTCCGAGAATGCTCATTGCTTTCCTGGAGAATAACCTGAATGCAGATGGATCTGTAAACATTCCAAAAGCTCTGCAGCCATATATGGGCGGTATGACAAAGATTGAGAAAAAGACACGCGCGTAAGAGAAACGCAGGCTTTTTCAGGGAGGTGTTCTTGTGCACAGTTATTTAAAGACCGTTGGTTTTTCACAGATTACCAGAAGAAGTGAAATAAAAGAGATCATCCGTGATGTGATCGCAAGCTACGATGAAAAGGTTTGCGTGGAAAATCATCCGGAAGGCGTATTTGTACAGTTTTCCAAGAATTATGGCTGTGACTGTGGAATCAGCGTTTGTGGTCAGTACGATGAGAACGGTGAGTTTCACGTGGAATATTATTTCCCATTTTTCAGGGGAACAGGAATCACATCCAAGGAAAAAGTGACTGTTGAACGTCATACAGATAAGGAATCTTATGCAGGAGCATGTGATGATTTGCGTATTGGCGTGACTATGATCTTTTATCTGCAGAATCTGGCAGAATATATGCAGGAGAAATACAAAGGCCTGAAAGACCCGGGGGACCGTCCGGTGACGGTTTCCGGTCTGGCTTCTGAGGGAAAGATCCTGTTTCCGCTGCAGAAGGATAAGGAAGCGGTAAAGGTGGAGAGAGAGCTTTCCAAAAACAGGACTAATCTGATCGCAGCAGCGCGTAATGGTGATGAGGAAGCTATGGAGAGCCTTACAATGGAGGATATGGATACTTACTCCATGATTTCCCAGAGAATTGTTACAGATGATGTTCTCACGATCGTGGATTCTTATTTCATGCCTTATGGAATCGAATGTGATCAGTATAATGTTCTTGGTGAGATTCTGGATATCATGAAATTTAAGAATATCCTGACAGGTGAAGAAATCTGCCAGATGACTATAGAGAGCAATGATATACAGTTTGATATCTGCATCAACAGCAAAGATCTTCTCGGTGAACCGGCAGTTGGACGCCGCTTCAAAGGAACAATCTGGCTGCAGGGTCAGCTGCACTATTAAGTTTTCGAATTTAGAATTAATTCTTGTAATTTCAAAATAAATATAGTAAAATAATGGTTGTGAAACTTTTGGAAGTGTTCGAAATGTTTCACAACCATATATGTCCATATAGCTCAGCTGGATAGAGCACTCGCCTCCTAAGCGAGGGGTCGGAGGTTCAAATCCTCTTATGGACGTGCTTCAAAGCGTTCGAAAATGTTAGCTGGATTAGCTGACAACGAACGCTTTTGTTTTTTCTAATCACGTTCGTGACATGATTTTCCATTCAAAATGATCAATTTCCAGCTAACATTTTAGTTTTGCGCTGTATTTGTACCACTCTATATAACGAAACGCTCAGATGCTGTTTTACAGTAGGGGAAAAGAAAAAATATCAAAAAATTGATGATTAATGGTGAGCTTGTGATAGAATGGATAAAAGAGAAAAGCATAAAGGATGTAGTTGTGGAGAATATTTGTTATGATTAGAAAGTTGCTGAACGGAGATATCGATAGAGTTGCTGACATATGGTTAAAGACAAATCTGAAAGCACATTATTTTATTTCCAATCAATACTGGAAAAGTAATTATGAATTAGTGAAAGAAATGATGTCACAATCCGAAGTCTATGTGTATGAAGATGATAAAATGATTCAAGGATTTGTAGGACTAAATGCTGAATATATCGAAGGTATTTTTGTCTCCGATGAAATGTAGTCATGTGGCATAGGTAAGCTTTTATTAGATTATGTTAAGGATAAAAAAGTTAGCTTACGATTAAATGTATACCAGAAGAATGCCAGAGCAATTTCTTTTTACCAAAGAGAAGGGTTTATTATTCAATGTGAAGGTTTGGATGAAGATCCTGGTGAAAAAGAGTACACTATGCTATGGAAACAAAAATAGAAATCGGAAGTTGTGGGAATAAAAAATATGGAATTAAGACTATTGCGCTATTTTCTGACGGTGGCAAAAGAACAGAGCTTTACAAAAGCAGCAGAACAATTGCATATTACCCAGCCAACGCTATCCAGACAAATGGCGGCATTTGAAGAGGAGCTTGGAGTAACATTATTTATTCGAAGCGGGAAGAAAATTTCGCTTACTGAAGAGGGGATTTTATTAAAAAGGCGTGCCCTGGAGATCCTTAATCTTGAGGAAAAAACACTTGAGGAACTGAAAGGAAAAGAAGATGTTGTAGAGGGAAATATAACCATTGGATGCGGTGAATTTGCAGCGGTGGAGACATTGGCGGAGATATGTAAAACATATAAAGAAAAATACCCGCTGGTTCAGATTGTATTGCATACTGCAACAGCAGATGCAGTGTATGAGATGATGAACAAAGGACTTGTAGATATTGCATTATTCATGGAGCCGGTGGACACCGAAGGGCTGGATTATATCCGGATCACAGATTGCGATCACTGGTGTGTTGGAATGCGGCCGGATGATCCGCTGGCAGAAAAAGAGTTTATAAGAAAAGAAGATCTTATTGGAAAACCATTGATCCTGCCGGAAAGAGTAAATGTTCAAAGTGAACTTGCCAATTGGTTTGGAAAAGACTTTTCGAAACTGCAGATTGCTTTTACAAGTAATCTTGGAACGAATGCCGGAGTTATGGCAGCAAATGGACTGGGCTATCCGGTATCCATCGAAGGTGCTGCAAAGTATTGGCGGGAGGATATTCTTGTACAGCGAAGAATTTCTCCTGAAATCACAACAAGTACTGTGATTGCCTGGAGACGAAACATTCCATATTCTCTGGCGGTCAGTAAAATGATAGAAGAAATAAATGCTTTTCAGGCATAGAATGGAATTCAATATAAGCATTAGACATAATAAAAATATCAGGTATAAAATAGATGTATAAGAGAAATTCAAATCTTATACATCTATTTTTATACGAAAAATTCGCAAAGAAAGGGGATTTTTATTATGAGCAAAAAATTAGTCGCATTTTTCAGTGCAAGCGGGACAACAAAAAAAGTAGCAGAAATGATTGCAGAGGAAGCAAAAGCGGATTTATTTGAGATTGAGCCAAAAGTTCCATATACAAAGGCTGATCTTGACTGGATGAATAAAAAATCCCGCAGCAGTGTGGAAATGAGTGATAAGAAATACAGACCGGAGATTATGAAGAAAAAGATGGATATGAGTTCTTATGATGAGATCCTTCTGGGATTCCCTAAAATGGAGTACAGTTTATAGTAGTGTATAGCGTGTACCAAGTTATAATTATGGGGTTGAAAATAACAGTATACACAGATAATGTGGAAAAATGTGTATGACGTTTATATAGAAAATAACATTGAAAAAGAAATTCAAGAATGGGTAAATTCATTAAATTTAAAATAGAATAATAATTACATGAGTGACAGAAGATAAGAATCTGAATTCCCTGTCACTTTTATATTATTTGATAAGAAAAAAGAACTGGTTTATATCCGATAAGAATATAGACTGGTTCTTATTTTTAATATGCTATTATATACACAGGGAGTCGGGGAATGTCGAACTATAGCAAGCCGGAAAAGAAAGCATTGATATCGGTATGAAAGAGTTTTGCAAGTGCAACTAATTCAGATGCCTTAATGTTCATGCGATTTGTTTCCAGTTTGGCATAGGTACTTTTGGTGATGGAGATACCCATAAGATTTAATTTTGCAACTACTTGGTCTTGAGTCATATTGTTTTTATATCGAATTACTTGGATATTTTTACCAATATCCATATCTGGTCTAATCTTTTGCATAATGATGAACTCCCCTTATAAAATAAAAAGTTTCGTAATACAGAAACATATATATTGATTCTAAAGAATTTAAATTTTATAATGTTTCGTAATAAGGAATTATTTTTAACAGGAAGAGGTAAAAGTATAATGGATGTGGAGATGGAAAAGAGAAAATTTTTAAATCTATGTGGCAAAAGAGATCGAGCATTATTGTCAGATGAAAAAAGAATGACATTGGGGGATATGGAACGATTGACATATCTGACAGAATTTTTTGAACTGGAGAACTATGGAATCGCCTTATGGAAAGAATTTGGTGATGATGTAAAAGAGCCATTTGAAGCGATGATGAAAATGTTAGATGAGCCGGAGTGCATAGAAGATCGATGGCTTGATGACGAAGCAAAAGGGGAAAAGTGGTTGTTAGAATTTCAGGAACTGGCATTAACGGAAGAATACAGGGAATGGATTCGAAATTATATCGATAAAAAATATGAAGAAAGAGGATTACCATATCCGACAGGAGCAGACTTCGATTAAGAGGTCTGCTTTTTTCTGGTCTTTTGGGAGGTGATAAGAGGTGGAAGTAAGTATTTATGAACTCTTGGCGGCAGCAAGAGAATCGGCTAAATCTGATTATATAAAAGGGGACAGCATTTTGTGTGAGAAGAGATTTCATCCAGATACCCATTACATGGTAGAAATGGAGCTGTTAGGAAATGATAACAAGCTGGGAGAAAAGGGGAATTACATACGAAAGTTTCTGACAGAACCGGAGTATCTTCCCATTTTACAAAAGCAGGAAAAACACCTCATAAAAATAAAAAGACAGGCGATTGTTCAAAAAGGAAACTTGCGATATATCCCTCCCCCGGACAGGCTGGACCGCCGCCGGGAGAGGGATCTTTTATAACCGGCTGCGAAGGAACAGTAGTGTTCCTCTGGCGATAGTGGTATAAAAAAGCCAGATTTTCCGCAGGTTTTGGGACGCTGGAACATAGAAAAGTGTTCACGAATGGCACTTTTGCAACGATCCGTTGCAGCAGTGACAACATTTTTGACCTTACGTTAAACAGAAAAAATGAAAGGATGTGATTGCGATAATCATAGGAATTGATCATGCTATTATGCCATTAAAACAAGACAAGTAGTCTTTCCCAAGTGGAATTATTGGGTATGATTACGAAGCCGTATACCATGC
>ENA-OQCE01000218-OQCE01000218.1-human-gut-metagenome-genome-assembly--contig:-NODE-218-length-27824-cov-2.646027_pt1 | contig 27824 bp, 28 predicted proteins | sample MGYA00242495_ERZ504572 | MGnify/ENA primary metagenome ERZ504572 (study PRJEB26092, sample SAMD00036228) | human gut metagenome | host: Homo sapiens | study: EMG produced TPA metagenomics assembly of... | reverse complement strand
CGTTGTTGATTTTGTTTATACCTTTTGCTCAGAATCTCTATCTGTTTATTGTAGTCTTGACGGTATGTCAGTATTCCTACTACGTCTCTTGTACTACTTGTTGATATGTAATGCTTTCAAAGAACTTTTTTCGCTTTCTCTTAGCGAACGTGGATGCAAAGATAATAACTTTTATTTTTAACTTCCAAATTTTATCGAAACTTTTTTCAAAAGTTTTTTGTTTCATCATTTAAACACCTGCGTTCTCTCTCGAATGCGGATGCAAAAGTAGTGCTTTACAACATATCCACCAAACATTTCTGCAACTTTTTTTTTCACCCGGTGCTATCTCTTTACGCTAACTTCTGAACCTCTGAACGTTACAACTGCAACTTTTTTTTTATCTCTCACTTTACAACAGTTTATGGATATACGGAATGATTTTATAGATCTTTATAATGTACATGAAAACCATAAGCCTAAACCTAAAAAAACAAGGAAAGCCCCTATCCTGACGGATAAAGGGCTTTTTAAATCCTTTTGTCTTCCTCCGGAGGAGGTTAACCTAAATACGATTTGAGGAGCTTGCTACGCGTACCTTGTCTTAGTCTTCTAATTGCTTTTTCCTTGATCTGGCGGACACGCTCTCTTGTGAGCCAAATTTGTCGCCAATCTCTTCCAATGTCATTTCCTGACAGCCTATACCGAAAAACATTTTGATTATCTCACATTCTCTTTCGGTTAATGTAGCAAGGGCTCGATCAATTTCTTTTGCCAATGACTCGTTCATTAACGACCGGTCAGCGATAGGAGCATCATCATTAACAAGCACATCCAAAAGACTGTTGTCTTCGCCTTCCACAAACGGAGCATCTACCGAGATATGTCTTCCTGACACTTTTAACGTATCAGAAATCTTATCCACCGGAATATCCAGTTCGTCTGCAAGTTCTTCAGGAGAAGGTCTGCGTTCGTTTTCCTGTTCGAATTTAGAGAAGGCTTTGCTGATTTTATTCAACGACCCCACTTGATTCAACGGAAGACGTACAATTCTTGACTGTTCTGCCAAAGCTTGCAAAATAGACTGACGAATCCACCACACAGCATAGGAAATAAACTTAAAACCTCTGGTCTCGTCAAATTTTTCAGCCGCCTTAATCAACCCCAGGTTACCTTCATTTATAAGGTCCGGTAAACTTAACCCCTGATTTTGATATTGCTTAGCTACAGATACAACAAAACGCAGATTCGCTCTGGTCAATTTTTCCAATGCTCTCCGGTCGCCTCTTTTGATAGCCTGTGCCAATTCTACTTCTTCTTCTACTGTGATCAGATCTTCACGGCCTATTTCCTGAAGATACTTGTCTAGAGAAGCGCTTTCGCGATTGGTAATGGACTTTGTGATCTTTAACTGTCTCATCCAATGTTTTTATATTGAGAATATCAGGGTGCAAAGATAATATTATTTTTATTGACAGAATTGGCTGGATGCACCCTACACCCAGCCAATTATAAACCTTTAACAATCTTCCCGCCAAATAAGACAAATATAACGTTATTTTATTATTCAGCCAGGTCTATAGCATATACTTTCGTACGTCCATTCGGGTAGAAACCTTTTACTACGATATAACGATCGTCCTCATTTCCTTTCAAAACCTTGTCAACTATTTTCTCAAGTTGTTCAGGAGATGAAATCTTCTGATCGTTTACAACCATGATAATGAAGCCTTTTTTGATACCGGCATCTTTCAGTTTACCATTCAACAAACCAGTCACTTCAATACCATAACTTACACCTAATTCACGTTTCTGTTCGTTTGTCAACGCGCTAAAAGCGGCTCCTAAAACTTCAGCACTGTCGGCGGCTCCTTTCACTACAGCCGTACTACCCTGTGCGTTACGAAGTTCCACATTAAATGTCTTGGTGCTACCATTACGGTCTACAGTAACCTGTACCTTGTCACCCGGACGATATTTACTAATCTGTTCCTGCAAAGCATTCGCAGATTTCACTTTTGCACCATTTACAGCAACAATCACGTCACCTTTTTCAATTCCGGCTTCCTTGGCAGTACTGCGATCTGCGAAATCAGCCACACACGCACCTTCGGAAACTTTTATCTTGGATTTTAAGGCGCTCAGCTCTTCTTTCTGTTTAGCCGGCAAGTTCGGATAGCCCAGCATGTCGGCGATGTCACCCACACTCATAATTTGGACACCCAGGATTGCACGCTGCACCGTACCATACTGCTTCAAGTCGTTTGCCACTTTCCCTGCAATACTGATAGGCACTGCAAACGAATAACCTGCAAAGTTTCCTGTTTCGGAATAAATAGCAGTATTAATACCGACCAACTCCCCTTTCGTATTCACCAGCGCTCCCCCACTATTACCGGGGTTCACGGCTGCATCGGTCTGGATAAAGGACTCGATCTTGCTCTTGTCTCCACCTCCCATCGAGATACCACGCCCTTTTGCGCTCACAATGCCAGCCGTAACCGTAGAAGTCAAATTAAACGGGTTACCGACAGCCAACACCCATTCCCCGACTTTCAGTTTTTCAGAATCACCGAACGGAATGGTTGGAAGATCTTTCGCATCGATCTTAAGCAAAGCGATATCTGTCGTCGGATCGGTTCCAACCAATTTGGCTGCAAACTTACGATTGTCATTCAATGTCACTTCCAACTCATCCGCTCCATCGATCACATGATTGTTCGTTATAATATATCCATCGGTCGAAATGATCACCCCGGAACCGGCCCCGACCCGTGGTTGCGGTTGCGGGCGTTGGAACCCTCCACGTCCTCCGAATCCGAAGAAATACTCGAATGGATCGACATACTGCGGCTGATTGCCTCCGTCGGCATATTGTTTGGCATTTGTCGTGGCCTTAATATGCACAACGCCATGAACCGTACTTTCTGCAGCCGTAGTAAAATCCGTATTCTCTGCAGCAACCGTGTTATAACCGGCTAGCCGGATCGGCTGATTGAAGGTATTTGCTGAGCCGGAAGTGCCAAATACCGGTTGATTCTTATTAATCAGGTAAGCACTCGTCCCAACAGCCGCCCCCGCACTGATTGCAGCCACGAGAACTATACCAAGCACATTTTTCCACATCTTTTTCATACTCTCATTATTTTATCAAACATTTAAATTTAACATTTTTCTTTCGACAAAGAAAAGTCAAAAATCGTGCGATTATTCCATTTGCAACTATTTTTTTATCACTTTTAACGGCACTCTGCAAGGCTTAACTGCGATTAACAGTACTGTGTAATGCAAAGTACCTTTTTAACAATCAACTGTCTGCCAAATGGTCATACATTCAATAATATAACAGCAGGAAAGGCAGAATGTTTCCCATGAACCTGCCATCAGATATCTATGTAATTTATTTTCAACAATGTCGAACATATACATGGCATTATCGAAAACAAATTAGACTGGAAGAAAAGTAAAAGAGAACCATACCGAACCATTTTGATGTGGTTATCCCTATTTTCAATTTTCAATTGTCGATTAAAAGAATTACCTTTGTCGCATTGCAGTCTGCCGGTCTGTCGCTCGTCCTTCAGGACGGGAGGAACGTCCGGGCAACAAAGAGCACCATACTTCTTAACGGGAAGCTGTCCGTAAGGGTAGAGTAGCGTAACAGAAAACGACCGCCGGCCTGTCCGGTAAGGGTGAAAAGGTGAGGTAAGAGCTCACCGGGTCTTATAGCAATATAGGATGCCGTACGCCTTATGGGTTGTAAGGTCATGTATACCGGCGCATGTAGGATTGCTCGTCCGATGCCGGGGGGTAGACCGCTAAAGCTTACTGGTGACAGTAAGACGAGATAAATGACAGACGCTCCCGTGCAAACGGGAGTACAGAACCCGGCTTATAGGCAGGCTGCTTTTTTATAATGTGCCAGTATACCAATTCAACAATATGCCAATTAAATGGTTTTCTATCGGTATATTGGCACATTTAATTTATTGGCACATCATATATATGAAAACAACCGGTAAAAAGACGCTCGGAGAACGGATCAACGCCCTACTGACAAGAATGATCCGTTTCGTCACTTACGACATTTGGCGGATCACCGAAAATGAAGTAAGCGGACTGAAAGAGCTTTATATCAACATCATCAAGACAATAATTCTTGCAGTCAGGGGGTTTCAGAGCGAGAATCTTCAAACGAAAGCCTCTGCCCTCACCTACAGCACCTTGCTATCCATCGTGCCTCTCCTGGCGGTTCTGTTGGGGATAGCCAAAGGGTTCGGCTTCCAAAACACCGTACGCCAGGAATTGTTCGACTATTTCCCCGGACATGAAGTGGAATTGACCAAGGCTTTCGAATTCGTAGAAAGCTATCTGGAGCAAGCACAAGGCGGCGTAATCATCGGGGTCGGCCTGATCCTGCTGTTTTATACAGTTGTCAACCTGATCTCATCCATAGAAGACACGTTCAACGACATCTGGCAGATACAGAAATCACGTCCGTGGTATCGGAAGTTATCCGATTATCTGCCTTGTTCCTGATTTTACCGGTACTGATGACGGCTTCCAGCGGTTTATCCATCTTCCTGTCCACTTTGCAGAACTCATTTATCAGCCAGTACTTTTTCTTTACTCCACTGGTCGAACTGATACTGAACATAACTCCCTACCTCATTACGATCCTGGCATTCACAGGACTTTATATTTCATTACCCAATACGAAAGTACGGTTTGTAAACGGCCTCGTGGCTGGAATCCTGTCAGGCATCGCATTCCAATTCTTCCAGTTTATCTACATCAGCGGGCAGATCTGGGTGAGCAAATACAACGCGATCTACGGTAGTTTTGCCGCCTTGCCCCTGTTGTTGCTATGGTTACAATTGTCATGGCTGATCTGCCTGTTCGGGGCGGAAATCTCGTATGCTTCCCAAAACGTGAAGAAATTCAGTTTCGAGCGTGACAGCAAGAACATCAGCCGGCGATATAAGGATTTCCTCACGCTGCTGATAGCTTCCCTGATCGTAAAACGGTTTGTAAAAGGAGAAAAGCCTTATACGGCAGATGAATTGTCAGACGCTTACCGCATACCGATCCGTATCACGACACAGATACTCTATCAACTGACCGAACTGCACATCATTATCGAAGTCAATTACGGAGATGACGAACGCGTCGTTCACTACCAGCCGGCCATCGACGTAAACAAGATCACTGTCAGCTATCTACTGACACGCATGGACGAATACGGCTCGGAGAACTTCAAGATCGACACATCCAAATTGTTCAGCAAGGAATGGAAAGCCTTGCTGAAAACCCGCGAGGACATGATTAAGGCGAATGACAACATTTTGTTGAAAGACCTTTGAACAATTGACAATGGATTATTGACAATTATTAAGGGATGGATAAAAGAAAAGGGAATACAGATCTGACAGAAGGGAAAGTATGGAAAGTGATCGTTCGCTTTGCATTGCCGTTGCTGGTCGGAAATCTGCTGCAACAGTTCTATAACATAACGGACAGCATTATTGTCGGACAGTTTCTGGGAAAGGAGGCACTGGCAGCGGTATCGGCTTCCTTTTTCATCTATTACTTCATCATTTCGCTCGTGATCGGTGTAGGAAGCGGTACTACGGTAGTCATTTCACAACTTTTCGGAGCCAAACAGTATCAAAAGGTACAACTTGCGTTTTCCTCCTTCTTCATATTCATGTTAGTCGGAGGAATAATACTATCCATTGCAGGGATTATTTTCGCCGAGCCGGTTTTCCGCCTGACCAATACGCCGGAAGAGGTTATTCCACAAGCGGTAGCCTATTTTCGCATTTACATAGGAGGAACATTCCTGTTCGTAACCTTCAATAGCATCATTTCGATTTTGCGAGGCGTGGGCGAGTCTGTTCGCCCAATGCTGTTCATTCTGATTACGACAGTCCTGAACATTGCGTTCGACTTGCTCTTCATACTCGTATTCAAATGGGGTATAGAGGGAGCTGCTCGTGCGACTGTCGTTTCGCAGGGAATCGGTATGTGTATAGCCCTGGCGTATGTAAACAATACGCACCCCTTACTATCCATCAAAAAGCAAGATATGCTGTTCGACTGGAAACTGTTCAAAGAGAGCTTAAAAATCGGACTGCCGACAAGCGTACAGCAATGTGCGATCGCCCTCGGACTGATCGCATTGCTGGGGATCGTGAATAGCTTCGGGACCAATACACTGACAGCTTACGGTGCCGCCGGAAAGATAGACACGATCATCACTCAGGCTATCCTCACCCTATCAGGAGCGTTAGCAGCTTTCTGCGGACAAAATATCGGGGCCGGGAGACTGGACCGGGTGAAAAAGGGAGTACGGTTTACGATGTACACGAATATAGCCCTGGGACTATTAACTTTTGCCGCCGTCTATCTATTCGGCAACGAGATGATGAGAATTTTCACGAAAGACATAGATGTCGTGGCGATTGGAAAAGAATATCTGCTAATTATCGGTGGTTTCTTCATTGTACATGGGGCGCTGAACGTGTACAACGGAGCACTCAGGGGAGCTGGAGATACCTTGTTCCCAATGATAACCAGCCTGATCTGCCTCTGGCTGATCCGTATTCCCCTCGCCTATTATCTCAGTTCATGGTTGGGACGCAACGGAATCTGGTGGGCGATCGGTATCAGCATCACAATCGGACTAATCGTGACCTTCGTTTATTATAAGATGGGGTTCTGGAAGAGAAGAAGGAGGATTTATGAATTATGATTTCCTGTTACACTGCATAAATCATAATCCATAAATCTCAGTACCGATTATAGCTAATCACTTCTTTCAGATCTTTGCGTTTCTTAGGTCTGTCCGGTTGGGTAGAATAGCCGATAACGATGTCCAGCAAAACACGTTTGCCGGAAGGGATATCCAATAGTTTACGAACTTTCGTTTCATCAAACCAGCCGACAATACAACTCCCCAACCCTTCATCTTCGGCAGCCAGCACAAGGTGAGCGGCCGTTATGCCGATATCCAGATGGGAGAAATTCTTGTCCTTGATCCACGAGCCGATACCTGCTGTCAGATTCGGCCTCTCCTCCACGACCAAGATATGTACGGGCGCCTGTTTGGTGAAATGGTTCATTCCCAAAACACGGTTCGAAGTTGCGTCTGCCACCCGATTCTTCAGTTCGGGATCATCCACCACAATAAAATGCCAAGGTTGGGAATTACAAGCAGACGGCGCGATACACGCCGCCTCCAGAATACGCTGTAATTTTTCCTTTTCCACCGGACGCTGCGGATCAAAAGCCCGGTCACTTTGGCGCCGGCTTGCTAAAGAGAGGAAATCTTTCATTTGAACTGCATCATCTTACTGATATACTTACCGACAATGTCGAACTCAAGATTGACGACCGTACCTTTTTCGATCTGGCAGAAGTTGGTGTTGTCATGCGTATACGGAATGATCGCTACCTGAAAACTATTCTGCTTCGAATTACAGACAGTCAGGCTCACACCATTGACACAGACGGAACCTTTCTCGACAGTTATATATCCCTGCTGCGCCATCTCTTGGTCGAACGGATATTCGAACGTATAATACCAGCTTCCATTTGCATCTTCCACACTTGTACAAACGGCAGTCTGGTCGACATGCCCCTGCACGATATGTCCGTCCAGACGTCCGTTCATCATCATACTGCGTTCCAAATTCACGAGTGAACCTGGTTTCAGCAGCCCCAAGTTGGAACGTTCCAGAGTTTCTCGCATGGCTGTAGTTGTGAATGTATCCCTATCTTTGCGAACCACAGTCAGGCAAACGCCATTGTGGGCCACACTCTGATCTATTTTCAATTCATCGACAAAAGAACACTTCATAGTGATATGAATGTTGTCTTTATCATGCTCAATCGCCACGACCTGAGCTGTTTCTTCTACAATTCCTGAAAACATAAGATTGTTGTTTTAATGATTATCGAAGTCCAAAGATACGGAAAAACCTTATATTTGCCACATATAACAATAATACTTAATATTATATGGAAGCAGATAAAGTAGACAAATTTCTTCTTGCCAATGAAAGCAAATTTCCTGATTATGAAATTCCTATCCATCGACTGCTCGACCTTCCTCCTGAAAAAGAGGCGATTTTAGCAAAAAACCATTTCAAAAGCCCGATCTGTATGTTGTCCGTTTCTTGTTTCTTAGGATACTTCGGTTTGGATCGTTTCCTGATCGGGGACTGGGGTAAAGGTATCATTAAACTGCTCACAGGCGGTGGTCTGGGAATCTGGTACATCATCGACTGGTTCCTGATCGTGAGAGCGACAAAGAGGAAGAATATGGAAAGATTAGAAGAGATCATAAATCACCCCTAACTATCATTTTAGCTGTTTTACCAGACATAGAAGTACGCTAAAAGCATTAAAAGTGGAACGTTTTCAGAAAAGAATAAGCCTTTTCTGTCGAAACACGTTACTTTTTAGACAAAAGACGCCTGATGTTTTTCTCAAAATGCCCGTCAGAGCGCCTTTTACACCCCCATCTGAAAGCTATCGAAACCCTGTCTGCAGATAACTGAGATCCGGATCTCGACAGACAAAAGCAACTACATATCTGATAATAAACCATATAGTACGCGTAAAAAAGCGATCACACCCATGATAGTACAATCATAGAAAAACAACTGTCATGCCAACTATCATTTTATGTGGGGCTTGACATTCATAGTTTCAACAGCAAAGCATGATAGTATGACAATAAAATAGAGGTAAAGCTAAGTGCCTTACCTCTATCATTATTGATTGATTATATATCGTCAGATATATTATTGAGCTTGTTCCAACTGCAATGTCTTAGTCGGTTCGTCGCAAACTTCAGTCGGACCAAAATACTGGATAGGACCAGGATAAACATAGCTTGTCGTCATAGCCCATTCATCGCGGTTAGCAGCAAATTTCTTGAAAGGAGCGCCGTCGAGCTTAACCAAAGCTTTCTGGATAACAGGTTTCATTTCGCCGTGGCGTTTTTCCATGTTCATCATCATAGTTACAGGGATACCACCAGCGATCCACTTGTCAGCCGGAGCTGTCGTGTTGCGTACGGAAGACATATAACCAGTCTTGCCGGCGGCGATCAGGCAAGAAGCCGTATAACCCAAAGAATAGCAGTAGTCCGCATCATAGTTGGATGGAGCAGCGCAACGGCCTTCGTAACCGAAGAAGTGGTGCTGTGCAGCAAACTTGCCGACATATTTGCCTTCGGCCTTCCATTCTGACAACTTCTTGCCAACCATTTCTGACAGCAATTTTTCTGTTTCGATCAGAGAAACCTGTACGTTTCCATGCGGGTCGCGATCGAGTGACAACTGACGTGCACACCTTCCGGCAGGGAAGCATACAAGTCGGAATTTTCTTTTGTCAACTTGCTGATGATGTAAGCACGTTGTTCGCTCTTCTTGATCATCTTGAATTCGGCATCGTGTTTAGCAAGGAAGTCGTTCAGCTCAGCGATCAGGCGTTTCATAGCCGGAACGAATTCGATCAGACCTTCGGGAATCAGCACCGTACCGAAGTTGTGGCCTTCGGCAGCACGTTTTGCTACAATTCCGGCGATGTAAGTCACGATATCGTCCAAAGACATGTTCTTTTCCTCAACTTCTTCGGAGATGATACAAATATTCGGCTGAGTCTGCAAAGCGCATTCCAAAGCGATGTGAGAAGCAGAACGTCCCATCAGCTTGATGAAGTGCCAGTACTTCTGTGCCGAGTTGCAGTCACGTTGGATATTACCGATAACTTCGGAATAAACCTTACAAGCCGTGTCGAAACCGAAAGAAGTTTCGATCTGCTCGTTCTTCAGGTCACCGTCGATCGTCTTCGGACAGCCGATTACCTGAACACCGGCCCCCGTAGCCTTGTAGTATTCGGCCAGTACGCAAGCATTTGTGTTGGAGTCGTCGCCACCAATGATAACCAGAGCCTTGATGTTCAGTCTTTCAGAATTTCCAGCCCCTTGTCGAACTGTTCTTTTGTTTCCAGTTTGGTACGGCCTGAACCAATCATATCAAAACCACCCGTGTTGCGGTACTCGTCAATAATGTCAGCAGTCAGTTCCATATATTTATGATCGATCAGACCACCAGGTCCGAGGATAAAGCCATACAGACGAGAAGCTGCGTTGTTAGCCTTGATACCGTCGAACAGACCTGCAATCACGTTATGACCACCAGGAGCCTGACCACCGGAAAGGATCACACCGACATTCATTGCCGGCAGTTCTTTCTTTTCGTTGCTCTTTTCAAAAGTAACGACAGGCATTCCGTACGTGTTCGGGAATAACTTTTTGATTTCGTCCTGATCGGCAACTGATTGTGTATACTCACCATCTACGGCTTTTACAGCGCCTTTCAATGCAGCGGGAACCTTTGGCTGGTAAGCTGCTCTTGCAATTTGTAATGCACTCTTTGTCATTTCTTAATCTGATTTATTTAGAAAGTATCTGATTCCTAATTAAAGGCGGTGCAAATATAGAAATTTTTCTGTATTCGCGAAAGAAGATAATACGATATAGCCCTTTATTCCGCATTTTTCTTCAGCCATTCACCAACAGCCTGTTTTCCTGAACAGGCCTCACCACATAAGTCAGTTCCTTACCCGTCAATTCCAAATACATAAAACCGCTGGATAAGATGATTTCCATTTTATTATCAATCACGATATATCGATCATGATGGGTCAACAGTGAATCATCCAAAGAAAAAGACCATTGAGGATTATACTTTTGCAAATCAGCAACAGCACTATCATTCAAATGCTTCGAATGATAGACAAGTTCTACTTTTTTGTTCGGCAAAATCAATTTCAAGACATCCTTGCAGGCATTCAGGTATTGATCGTACAGGCATATTTTTTTCGCATCCTGGCATAGTGCTCTTATGTGCCTGATCGCCTTGTCTCTATGGGCATTTCTATAAAAACAACCGGTGATATGGCTACTGATCTGATCGGACATGATATTGACATACGGATAATCCGTTCTGTCATCACACAATATCAATTTATAGTCAGTCTTTCTTGCCAGTTCTTCCAAAGTCTGCTTTGTTAACCGGGCATGCTTTAAAGAGTCATAAAGACTTTTCGACACACGATCGCCAATCCCGATATCATCTAATTGTCTGGTATTGGTCAGAAACTCGCCACAACGAAACTTAAGCAAGTGCAAGAGTATATCTTTATCATAGTCCTGATGCTCCTTAAACAAATAATATTGCTTATACAAAGTATCAGACAACACAAAACTATATTTCCCCATATTATTCCATTTCAAGCAGTTCAGCTAAAGTCGCATCGAAAAAACCTTCCGGGAAGTCACGAGTAAACTTGCCATCCTCTTTAAAACCAAGTACAATGAACGGATTCTGGATGCCCTCTTTATACAAAATGGTCACATCATCTTTCAAAAAACGCTTTTTATAAATCTCATAACCGACCTTATATACTAAGGTGTTCGCAATGTGTTTCTATGATTACCTGTATACCGGCTCTAACAATAAAGGCCAAGAATTCACCAACCTTTGCCTGGCTGGCCGGATGAAGATGGATTTCCGGATTTTCGATAAGAATAACATCATTCTTTTTTGCCCGCAAGCACATGATTAACATTTTGGTAAGATAACTTACGCCAGCTCCCAACTGGAAAGGCGAAATATTCCCCAACCCGTCACTTTTATACTGTACCTCGACCACATCATCCAAACGGCGTTCCGTCTGCAACTCCGTCGGTATATCTAAAATATAAGACAACCAATAATTCACCTGAGCAGATAAAGTATAAGAGGAATCATCTTTAATCAATTCCGGCATTAAAGGATTAGATTTTTCTTTTTCAAATGAACCTACTATATACTCACCGACTACGCCCACTTTAAACTGTGGCGAAATTTTGGAATGCAACTCCGCCCCGATTCTATTGGCAGACAAATAGTATAAATTTTGCTCTATGTCGATCGGCATGCGGCATCCTCTTCCGAAGGAAGAAAAACCAAAGAGAGTTCATTTGTTCCGTGATAGGAAATATGCACATTATCGATATCGATATCGACCCTGACACTTTTTGCATTATAATACTTATTTCTAATCGTATCGAATGTCAGATTCACAATAGTATCCAGTAAAATTTGTCCATTTTTTCCTATCCTGCGAACAGGAAGTAATACCGACTGTATCAAACTTGACTTACCTGCCGAGTTAACACCCGTTACAATTGTAAAAGGCTTTATCTCCAAGTTCTCATCATGAAGACATTTATAGTCTTTTATTTGTATTATGTTTTATCATAACTGAATCCTGTTTATTATTTTATCCATTCGATCAAACCTGAAAGAGACACTTGTAGTCGAGTCTATATTACCGGAAAAATAACGGGAATCATCAAACTCTTCCTTTACAGATTCTATATCCAGTATGAGTCTTGACGCCCATGTGTAATCAATTTTCTCAGGGACAAAAGAAAACAAATAACTTAATGCCTCAAAGAGAGGCATGTTTATAGGTCTTCTAATCCCATTTCCCGAAAAACGAAAACCATTTTCTCCTAAAAGATCATAACTGATCTGCATACAGCGAATAAATAGATTCTCATAATCTACAATCAATTTTTCAGGTGCATTATCATTCACATAAACCATAAAACGAGCCAGAAAATCATCTATATCCCCCCGGTATTGGAGAGCCGGAATATCTTTAAACTCTCCACGATGCAACATCAGGAAGGCCATTGCCCGTAAAACGACATATTGGTCTTTCATCCTTTCTTTATTAATAGAACGCCCTGTCGCAATCAAAAATTCGGGAGAACAGCAAAGTTTATCCAACATCCGTGTGCAACGTCCACGGTATAAGGCATTCCTCATTTCCTGCTTATTCAACGGAGTTCCTCCGCGATTTACCCGATCAAAGATATCATACTTTACCCGCTCAGGAGTCGGAGGCTGTATAATGTAAAAAAGTAATTGAAAGTCTTCAATAACTCCCTGTTGCTTCAAATCCAAATCCGCAAAACAACATCCATTAAACTGCTTCAATATTCTCAGATTATTCAATTTGAACTTTCCTTCCAGAAAATCCAGAATAGCACTTATCCTTTGTCGCCCGTCAACAACTTGCTTCTTCCCATTCTTATCCTCAAATAAATACATTAATGGTATAGGAATTCCCATTAGGATCGATTCGATCAGCTCAGACTTCTGCCTTTGTTTCCAGACATCATGCCTCTGGAAATCCGGATCAATTATTAATTCTTTCCGCTTCAGGCAAAGTGTATGCAAATGCATAATACTATATTGAGCCTTTTCCACCCTCACTTCGGCATTCGGATATATGGTATATGAATCATCTCCGTTTATTGACAGATCGGCTTGTTCCACATCGCTAACCACATTTTCATCACTGTTTATTATTGATGCTTCATCTTTTATATCCATATTTCCCATATATTTATCCTGATTTACGATTGAGCAATAGTCTTTAAATTAATAAAGAGATAAATGTTTCATGCAAAGATATTGAGATTTATCGGAAAATCGAATAGAAATCGTCCATTTACTTGCTATCAGATATCTGGTAAAACATCGTTTTGCCCGGTGACGACAACGAGGCGGGACGGGCGTCCACCGAAACGGCACGCTTGTAGTTCGGTTTGCCGCTCATCACAAAGTGCAGGGTAATTCCTGCTTGCACATCCTCATAGGTCAGATATGATTTATCATATTTCTTTCCGTTGACATATAGCTCCTTGATATAAACGTTCTCTTCCGACCAGTTTTCCGTGGTCATCTTTATTTCCTTTCCGTTGCTCATCCGGATCGAAAGCGCCTCTACACAAGGGGAGCCGATGTTATAGATATTGCTGGAAGGGGCTACCGGATAAAAGCCTGCGCAGTTGAACATATACCAGGCCGACATCTGCCCGCAGTCGTCATTCCCGCTCAACGATCCCGGTTCATTTCCATAAAAACGAGCAACGATCTCCCTGATCCACTTCTGGCATTTCCAGGGTTTGCCTAAATAGTTGTACAGATAAGCGATGTGGTGGCAAGGTTCGTTGCCATGCCAGTAGCCACCGATACGCCCCTGGATGTCATGCGCTCCCGGAATATCGTCCGGCAATTCGACCGTAAAGAGATCGTCTAGTCGCTTCTCGAAAAGTTTCTTCCCTGCCAAATTGATATATCCCTGCACATCATGCGGAACTGTCCATGTATATTGCATTGTAAAACCTTCGGTAATATCTCCCCAACCGTTCACCGATCCCGGTCCTTGATAAGCTACCGGAGTAAACGGAGTACGCCAATTACCCTGGCTGTCACGACCACGCATATACTTCGTTTCCGGGTCGATCAGAGTCTGATAAGAAAGAGAACGATTCAGAAAATACTGATAATCGTCCATCTTGCCCAAAGCTTTGGCAGCCTGTGCGATACAATAGTCGTCATAGGCATATTCCAATGTTTTGGAAACCGACTCCGCCTCTTTGTCAAACGGGACGTAGCCATTCCGCATATAGTCGGGCAAACAGTCGTAATGTTCGTTCAAGCAGTCGTTTTCATCGCCTCATACGCCCGTTCGTAGTCGAAACCTTTCACACCTTTGACGATCATATCCGCCAGGACGGAGACCGCATGATAGCCGATCATGCACCAAGTCTCGTTTCCGTAAAAAGACCAGATCGGGAGCATTTTCTCCACGCTCTTGTCAAAGTGGGCCAGCATCGAATTGGCGATGTCGGCATTTATGTCCTGATGCACTAAATTGAACCAGGGATGCAAAGCCCGGTAGGTGTCCCACAAAGAAAAAGTCGTATAGTTGGTAAAGCCTTTCGCTTGCTCGATATTCTTGTCCAACCCCCTGAAACGGCCATCCACATCCTGGAAAACAAACGGATGGAGGGCGGCATGGTAGGCAGAAGTATAAAACGTTTCCTTTGTCTTCCGGTCGGTAGTTATCCGGTATTTTTGCAATTCTTTCTCCCAAAGTTCCTCCCCTTTCTCTTTGAGGCTGTCAAATGTCAATCCGTCCAGTTCCTGCATATTCATCTTCGCCCCGGAGGTACTGACGGAAGAGATGGCCGTTTTCACGATCACTTCCTCCCCTTCCCCAGTTGCAAAAGAAAGGCAAGCCATCAGGTTCTTCCCCCAAGCCTCACGGTCGCTCCTGAACCGGGATGTATTATAGATCACCGGCTTCTTGTCCTGCATGAAGCGCAGACCCGTCAATTTTCTGGAAAAGACAGCTGCAAAATAGACATGGCGTTCAGGTCCCCACCTTTCACCAACTTATAGCCAGTGATGGTCGAATCGTTTTCCATGCGCAGGTTGGCCCATTCGCACGACTGCCAAAGCGTATGGTTCATATCAATCATGATAAATGATTTTTCCGATTCGGGATAAGTAAAACGGAACATGCCACTCCGTACCCCTGCCGTCATCTCCGCCTTCACGCCGTAGTCTTGCAAGCGGACGGCATAATAGTTCGGAGTAGCCTGTTCCTCGTCGTGCGTGTATCGGGAACGATAGCCCTCATCGGGATTCTCACGGCTTCCGGGTTCCAGTTTCATCTCTCCGGTTCCGGGGATAAACAGAAAATCTCCCAAGTCAGGAATACCGGTCCCGCTAAGATGCGTCAGGCTAAAGCCCAGGATAGAAGTGTGGTTATATTTATAACCGGCAGCCGCATCATAATATTTAGCATCCGTATCCGGGCTGATCTGGATCCCTCCGAACGGGATCTGCGCTCCCGGATACACATTGCCATAACCATCCGTTCCTACCAGCGGATTGACGTATTCCGTCAACTTTTCATTCTGTGCCGTGCCGGATAAGGCGGCACACGACACAGCGATCAAAGTACAAATTCGTAATTTCATATTCAAACTATTGTCGTTATAAATAAAAAGGACTATCTGAAACAAGGTCCAAATAGCCCTTTTGATTATAGTTAGACTGAAAGTCCTATTATAATTAAGTGCTTATGTTAATATTAATGCTTCCAGCCATCTATATGCAATCTTATTTATTTTCCCAATTCATTGGAGAATGAGTAAGGAGCGTCACTGTCCTGCGTACCCCGGCTCTTGTTCGGTGTGGCCGACATATTATAAAGAATGTTCATGCCACGCATCAGGTCGCCATGTATCAGATAATTCTTCGTATAGTTCTTGCCATTCACTTTCATGGACGAGATGTAACGGTTCGCCTCGCCATTATTGTTGGCCTTGATCACGACCTTCTTGCCGTTTTCCAGATTCAGCGTCACGCTTTTGAACAGCGGAGACCCCAAGATATACTGGTCCGTACCCGGACAAACCGGATAGAAGCCGAGAGCCGAGAATACATACCATGCCGAAGTCTGCCCGTTGTCCTCATCACCGCAATAGCCGTCAGGAGTCGCGAAATAGAGCTTGTCCATCACTTCACGCACCCAATACTGTGCTTTCCAGGGTTCGCCGGAATAGTTGTATAGGTAGATCATGTGCTGGATCGGCTGGTTGCCATGCGCATAATTACCCATATTCATAATCTGCATTTCGCGGATTTCATGGATCACGCCACCGTAATAACTGTCATCGAACAAAGGCGGGACATTGAATACGGAATCCATCATGGCATTGAAACCTGTCTTTCCTCCCATCAAGTCGATCAGTCCCTGTGGATCATGGAAGACCGACCAGGTATAATGCCAACTGTTACCTTCCGTAAAAGCGTCTCCCCATTTCAGCGGATTGAAAGGAGACTGGAACGAACCGTCCTCGTTACGGCCACGCATCAACTTGGTTTCAGGATCGAATAGGTTCTTATAATTCATAGCATGTTTCGCGAAAACGGCAATTTCGGATTCAGGTTTGCCCAAAGCCTTACCTAGTTTATAGATGGCCCAGTCGTCATAAGCATATTCCAACGTACGAGCGGCACTTTCGTTGATTTTCACGTTATAAGGCACATAGCCCAATTTATTGTAATATTCATATCCCAGACGTCCGGTCGATTTCACCTTCGGATGTACACTGTTAGCCCCATGCACGACAGCCTCCCAAAGCGTCTCGATATCATATCCGCGAAGCCCTTTCAGGTAAGCATCCGCCACAACAGAAGCCGAGTTATTGCCGACCATGCAGCCACGATGTCCCGGACTTGCCCATTCCGGCAGGAAGCCGCTCTCCTTATAGGTATTGGCAAGCCCCTCCTGCATCTTCGTATTCATATCCGGATACATCAGGTTCAAGAAGGGGAACAGGCAACGGAACGTATCCCAAAAACCGGTATCGGTAAACATATACCCCGGCAGCACTTCTCCGTTATACGGACTGTAATGTACAACTTTTCCGTTTGCATCAAGTTCGTAGAAGCTGCGCGGGAAAAGCAGCGAACGATACAGGCAGGAATAGAATGTGCGTAGTTTGTCCACATCGTCGTCTTCCACGGCGATACGTCCTAAAGTTTCATTCCACACTTGGCGACCAGCTCGGCTATTTCGTCAAACGAACGATCGCCCAATTCTTTCAGGTTCAGTTCAGCCTGTTCAGGGCTGATAAAAGAAGAAGCTACGCGAGCATGGACAATCTCGCCCTTGCGGGTGGAAAAACCGACAATGGCACCGGTATGGTTCTCTTTCGCTTCAGTCTCGCCTTTGCGGATCTCATCATCACCGACAGTCGCCTTATAAGTAAAAGGCTTGTCAAACACGACGACGAAATAGTTGCGGAAGTTCTGAGGCACCCCTCCGCTGTTACGAGTCGTATAGCCAATGATCTTGTTTTCTTCGGGTATGATCTTGACATAAGAACCACGGTCGAAAGCATCGACAATCACATACGAGTTGTCCGATTCGGGGAAAGTGAAGCGAAACATGGCGGCACGTTCCGTCGGCGTGATTTCCGTCACAACGTCATGGTCAGCCAGATACACCCGGTAATAATTCGGTTTTGCCACTTCCGCCTTATGGGAAAACCAGCTGGCGCGTTTATCCTGGTTAAACACCACTTTACCGGTAACGGGCATAATGGCAAACTGTCCGTAATCGTTGATCCACGGGCTGGGTTGGTGAGTCTGCTTGAAACCACGGATCTTGTCCGCGTCGTATGTGTACGCCCAGCCGTCTCCCATCTTTCCGGTCTGTGGCATCCAGAAATTCATACCCCAGGGCATGGCAATCGCCGGATAAGTATTACCTGTCGAGAGAGAAATTTTCGACTGGCTTCCGACCAGCGGATTCACGTAATCCACCAGGTCCTTTTTGTCGGCCGCATCCACCGTAAAGAGGCTGCTGCAAAGCGTAATCGCTAAAATTAATAATTTCTTCATGGATAGAATATGTTTAATTAATTTGAAGACAAAGAATAGGGTCTGTCTGTCCCGTTAAAAACACGTTTTTTATTAGGAGAAGAGGTCATTTCGAACGTCAGCGTACCACCATCCATAATGTCCTGCTGAGTAATGAACCTTTCGTATAGGGCTTGCCATTCAACTTGACCGACTTGACATAACGGTTTTTGTCGCTCACCTTGTCGGCCTTTACCTCAAAAGTCTTTCCGTTTTCCAGCATAACCTTTATATAAGGCAAGTAAGGAGCTCCCAGCACATACTGGTCCGTACCCGGACAAACCGGATAGAACCCCATCGAAGACAGGATATACCAGGCAGACATCTGGCCGCAATCGTCGTTACCGCACAGGCCGTCGATATTATTGCGGTACATTTTATTCATGATTTCACGCTGCCAATATTGCGTTTTCCAAGGTTGCGAGGTCCAGGCATACAGGAACGGGATATGATGGCTCGGTTCGTTGCCATGCACATAGCCGCCCAGCAAGCCTTCCTCCGTCACATCCTCGGTCTGGGCGAAAAACTCGGCAGGCAGGTGCATCGTAAACAGGGAATCGAGCTTGGAGACAAAGGATTTGTCGCCTCCCATCAGGCGGATCATATTGTCCACATCCTGCGGCACGTAGAAAGAATAGTTCAAGGCATTTCCTTCGATAAAACCTTCACCATGCGTGTTCAGCAAGTTGAAATTCTCTTTCCTGCGTCCGTCGGCATAACGAGGACGGGCATAGCCCATATTCGTATCAAAAACATTCGTATAATTGGCCGCCCGTTTTTTATACGTATCGGCAACAGAACGGTTGCCGGCCAAAAGCGCCGTGTGGTAGATGGTCCAGTCGTCATAGGCATATTCCAACGTCAGGGAAGCGGCGCTGCCGTTATGGTCAAGTGCGACATACCCTTTTTCCATATATTCGCCGGTCCCGTCCAGGTAAGGGATCGTGGAACTGCTCACCATCGCTTTCAAAACCTCTTCCTTGTCTAACGGAAGACCTTTCGCCACGCATCGGCCAAAACGGAAACGGAATGATATCCGATCATGCACCAGTTTTCATTTGCCATATGGCTCCAGATAGGCAAAGCCTTATGCACGCTTTGCTCGCAATGCTTCAGCATGGAGCGGGCGATATCCGTATTTACCCGGCGGTTGATGATGTTGAACAGCGGATGCAGGGCACGATAGGTGTCCCAAACGGAAAAGACCGTGTAGTTCGTGAAATCGTCCGCCTTGTGGATATTATGATCCAACCCGCGATACTGTCCGTCCACATCCGTATAGACACAAGGATTGATCATGGTGTGATACAAAGAGGTGTACAGCATCGCCAACTGGTCGTCCGTACCATTGGCTTCGATAACGGACAATTCCTTATTCCAGGTTTCACCGGCACGAGCCGCCAACCGGTCGAAACTATAGCCGGAGGCTTCAGCCCGCAGATTTTTCAAAGCGCCATCCGTGCTTACGCCGGAAAGCGCCACTTTCACTTCCAATTCCTCGGAAACCGCCGGATCGAAATCGAAATAAGCAACGATCTTGCGTCCGCCTATATCCGGAAAGTTTTCTTTCATATTGAATTTGCCGTATCCACCCCGGTAATTAACTTTTGCTTTTTCCTCGCATCCGTAATGAACGACCGGTTTGGAGAAAGACATGGCAAAGTAGGTATAGTTGGTACGCGCCCATCCGTTCGTGATACGATAGCCTGTAACCAGCGTATCGTTTTCGACCCGGATATTCGTCCAAAGGACTTTTCCGTCGTAATTGTAGATACCATGAATCATATCCAAAATGATTCGCTGGTTCTTCGCTTCTTTCGGGAACGTATATTTATGCACACCCACCGCTTGGTTGCCGTCAGTTGTGCTTTCACGCCGTAGTCGGCCAGCATCACTTCATAGTAGCCGGGACGGGATACCTCCGTATCGTGTGAGAAACGCGAACGGTAGCCGCCATCCGGGTCGGTTGCGTTCCGGGATTCAGTTTCAATTCGCCGGTAGCCGGCATAATCAGGATATCGCCGAGGTCGGAATGTCCGGTTCCGCTGAAATGCGTATGGCTGAACCCGACGATACTGCTGTCCTTATGTTGATAGCCGGCACAATATTCATAGGCACGCGGCTGATACTTGCCATCCACGTTATGAGGGATCGTGTCCGTGTCCGGGCTCAACTGGACCAGTCCGAAAGGCACGCAAGCCCCCGGAAACGTATGTCCCATCCCGTTTGTCCCAATAATCGGATTCACCAATGCTGCCTTATCTTGGGCGGACAAGTTCCCAAAGATCAGCAAAGCTGAAAATAAAAGAATTGTCTTCTTCATGATATCTTGTTTCTATATTTATTTTGATAAAAAGGCTTGATACTCATTCCACAGCCTTCAATGCTGGCATCATCGCCGAACATACGCTTCATCGCCTTGTCGAAACTCCATTCGTCGAGGTCGCGGACCGTCTCATGGAACTTGCGGATGGCATCCGGGTCTTTGGTCGTCAGCCATTGGATAAAAAAGCCGGTCGTACGATAACCGTCCATCCAGTTACCGCCCGGTTTACGGGTACTCATATCGAAATATCCTGCTTGGGCACGGACTGCATCCGCCAGCCCTTCGATACAAGCCCAGAATGTTTTGTTGGTTGAATAGGAACCGATTCCTTTCGGTTCGAACTGATAGGCGTGTACCAACTCATGAAACAGGACACCACGTGTTTCAAAGTCGAGCTTATAGAGGGATTCGTTCGCTGATTTCTCAATATGCTGAGTGCTGTAAACAATCGAGGTATTGGCCGGATTACCACTCTTGGCTGAAACTCCGTCATAATCTTTCAACGTATAATGAACCTTTTGAACATCATTCATCGTATCTTTTGCCGAATAGAAAAGAATTTCGGCTACCTTTCGAGCGTGATAACGTATGTATTCGTCCGGATTCTGGACAAGATCCGCATAAATGGCAGCCCCCTTAGTTTCCGGATCAATCACTTCGTAATCGATTTCCGGATATTTGAAATCCTCCCAGCCGGCATTCAGATTCTCATCGAACAACACCACATCTCCCAACACCAATGTATCACCAACTGCCGTAGCAGCTTCCAGCATATACTGTTTATAATTGGAAGGTTTGGTTATCGAACAAAGAATTTCCTGATAGCGTGAACAGAACGTCTGGTCTTTCCGTTCATCCACAACCACCCAGTCTTCCCGTCATAGGAACCTTTCAATATCCAGGCACACGGATCGTGAACAGGCGTCTCGCCGGACGAATAGATTTTATAACTTTGGATGGGAACAGTATATTGTTCATCAAAAATCACTTTATTTACCCCTTCCGTTCCCACGAAACAGGTTGTCGGATTCCCATCTGACAATTCAGGAACATTCACCGGTAATTTTGCCTGACAAGAACACAATAATAAACTTATCGATACTAATATATAACTCTTCATGCTTTCAAAAATATTTCAGTTTTTACTTATTCGACAACTTAATGAAAATACTCCGCTGGAAATACTAAATCATCTCCAGCGGAGATTAAAACTAAAAACACAAACTCCCCATTATTTTTTACATCAGTGAAAAATTCTTTACTTTACCAAATTCATCACAATATTAAAAATTCTCCTCTATACAAGAGTAACACTCAAATGCCAAAAGAATACCACAATTGACATTGATCAATTATGATACTATTTAGGAAATCTACGACACCTTCCATACTTTGTAAAGACAAACCAGAGCACCGAAATCATAAAGCATCCATCTGTTTTCGTCACCGATACGGACTAATCATATAACTGTTTTGCAAAACCAACCATCATACTATCATATCCGTCTATATACAACTTTAAACCAATAAGTTACAATATGACAGTTGCCGTTTTTTACTATCATTCATCTGTCATAACCATCATGGCGAAAAAACGATAACATCCAGTGTATCAATTATACGACAATAACAGAGACCGTCCGGGAACAGGTACAAAACATGTTAAAACAGCTTCATTTTTCATCAAGACCGGCTTTTCTTTTGTCAAAAACGGCTTGCAGAGCCGCTTGAGACCCGGGTGTAAGAGCACGGAGACCCGGGCGCGGGAGAGGTGCAGACCCGGGTCTGTGCAAGGCCTTTCCGTGGATGCGTGGATATTTATCCGCCATGCCGTGGGTGTTTTTATGCCTCGTTTTTGCATCTTGTCCGGCAAACAAGGTCGTTTTAACACAAAAACGTTCTCGTTTTATCGATGACCATTTGGGCTTATATAAATGCAAACATCCCATTATCAACCATATAAATAAACCGACAAGTAAAAATCATGATAGATGCATGATGGTAGAATGATAGTGAAAAACAGCAACTGTCATACTTTAACATACTGTAAAGCAACAGTTAACAACCAGAAATGACAGTATGATGGTTGGTATGCGAAATTTTCATAAGGGAAAAGAGATGATCCCGGATAGTAATTTTGATTGCCCTAAAAACAAACAAGCCTGCCAAGAAAAACTCAGCAGACTCGTTATATTATTCTGAAAAAATAGCCTATTATAATTAAGTGCTACATTAATATTCAAAATAGCCATTCTTTCAGTCAGCCATGCACCATTATTCCCAACCCGGAGTTGTCTGTTTCAGGATCGGACTTGCATTCAGTTGGTTTTGAGGAATAGGGAAATAGCTATATTCTTTGTCTGTAGCATCTTTTCCCTTATTCCACCATTCTTCATGGAATTTATTCCAACGAATCAAATCAATACGGCGGCGGCGTTCACCGATGAACTCACGTCCCCACTCATCTAAAAATTCAGAATCCGTCAACTTATCCAGATTTGCCACATAGCTATATTTCGACCATTCTTCCGCAGGGTAATTTCTTACCCGTACATAATCCAATAGTTCAGCTGCTTTTGCCTTATTTCCTTCCCTGTAATAGCATTCTGCCAATGAGTAATACATTTCAGACAAGCGCATCTCAGGAGTAGACTGAGAACGGAACAAACCATCATGATCCGGTAAATAAGGGAATTTATTGAAACGGAAACCGGAATTTTCTTCACCGGTAGTCACCTGAGAACCTTTCGCGATCACATCAGCGTCATTACAAATGAAATATCCCCCACGGGCAGCAGCATCCAACAAGGCTTGTTTCTTGTTTTCGGCGTTCAACGACTTATCTTCTGAAAAAACGTCCTACCTGGTCGACAAACACCAACGGGAAACCCATCCATTCTTCGGAGCCATTCACATTTTCATCTGTAAAACCATATTGCTTCGACTCGTCATATTTCATCTGTGCCCCTTGCAAGAAGAAACCTTCATAACCACCTTTCGCATCTGTCGTATGGAACGGAATTACACGATAGTCACACTTCGCATATTTTTCAAATGGATTTCCGAGTCCGCTGGCAAACTGATACACATTTCCTTGGAAGTCACGAGAAGGCTGCAAATGGATACCGTTGTTGCCACCACCATCGCTACCAATCGTCTGGGCTGCAGAATAGTGCATACCATCTGCCCACATCGTCTGTTGTTCCAAACGACCGCGTTCGTGCCAAAACTCGAACATATTCTCAGGAGACTGATATTTATTGATACCAGAACGGAACGGATCACGATAATCTTGTTGGTTTATGCTGTATGTACCATATTTACCGGCAATAATATCTTCCGCCCATTGCTTACAATCAGCATAATGATCCTCACCAATCCACACCTTGGCATTCAAATAAAGACGAACCAACAAACCGGCTGCCGGTCCCTGTGTCCAACGTCCGAGACGTTTTTCTTTCGACAATGTAGGGATACATTCTTTCAATTCCGACTCAATGAAATCATAAACCTCTTTTGCTGTGCTCTGAGGCACGATTTCATCAGAAGCCTGTTGTTCCGTAGCGATTGGACCTGACGGTAAAAATACCAACAAAAACATGTAGTACCAAGCCCGCAATACACGTAAGTCACTATAATAAGCAGCCTTCTCTTCATCAGTAACACCGATCGCACTAAAATCAACCGTATTGAAATCACGCAACACCGTGTTTACCTGACTGATACACTGGTAAGATGCCACCCAAGCACCGTTGATCTGTCCTTGAATATAGTTCCATTTATGTTCGTGCAGGCGAATCCATTGGCCATCGTCATATCCGTGCCGTCCTTTCTGTGTCCAGACAAAATGGTCACCTGTCAATTCCTGCAACTTCCAGATATCACCGCGCCACGTAACATTGTCACTATGTTCGAAACAACGAACCACGGCAGCTTCAACAGACAATTTATCCGTATAATAATTGTCTCTCACTAAATCTGAATATACTTTTTCTGTCAGATCCGTACAAGATGTCATGGCAAGAGCACCCAACAAACCTGCAGCACATAATAATTTAATTTTTTTCATGTTCTGTCTCTTAATTTAATTAATAAGTGATTTGTACGCCAAATGTCAGATTCCTTGCGGTCGGATAGACCTCCATTCCACCGATTCCCGGCCACAAGCTGTAGTCGTCACCGTCGTCGGATCTACCCCCGAATACTTAGTCAATGTAAACACGTTCTTCAACGTACCATACACACGTAAATTAGAAATCCACTTCGTATTCAATTTCGGAGTCCAACCCAATGTGATATTGTCCAAACGTAAATAATTACCATTCTGCAAGAAATAGTCACAAATCACTTTCGGGCCTTTGATATGAGCATTTTCTTCATAAGCGGAAGATAACTTGTTATCGCCGGAAACCACTTGCAGACCATAATACATTTCATACTGGTTCATCACTTTATAGCGAAAACGTCCACGGAAGAACAAAGACAAATCAAAGTCTTTATATCTGAACGTATTTCCCCAAGACAACTCCCACTTGGGAACACCTGTTCCATCCAGATAAACCTTATCCTGTTCATTACCATCGGCTCCCAACTTCGTTACTCCACCTTCTTCACCTTTTTCCCAAATCAGGATATTACCTGCATCATCGACACCTGCATAACGGAATCCATAAAAAGAACCTATCTCGATTCCGTCTTCTAGACGCTGAGCCGAACCAGGATTACCCGGAGAGGGGAATCCATCACCTTCTATATACCCCAACTGATACTTTTCGTTAGAGAATGATTTCAGTTTGGATTTTGTATAAGCCAAATTCAAATTTGTAGAATAAGAAAAATCTTTTGTTTGTACTGCATCCCAATTCACTTGGAACTCAAAACCTTTAGATGTAGTTGTACCCACATTTGCATAAATTTTATCATGCAGATACGGTGGCAAAGGAACAGGATATTCACCGATTACATCACGACCTTCACGAATGAATGCATCAAAGCTACCCGACAGACGAGAGTTAAATAAAGTATAATCAATACCCAAGTTGTAAGAAATCTGTTTTTCCCAAGCCAAATCATAATTTGGGTTATTACCTGGTCCATACCCCATGATAAATTTACCATAAGTATCACTATAGTACTGTCCGAATCCAGAATATTTGGCCTGTGCCGTATAACGGTCGAACCCGGAACGTCCGGTTACACCATACGAAAAACGAAGTTTTAAATCGTCAACGGCAGAACTGTTTTCAAACACCGGCAATTTGGACACACGCCAAGCAGCCGATGCTGCCGGGAAAAGTCCCCATTTATGATCTTCACCAAACTTAGAGTTACCTTCATGGCGTAAAGATCCTGTAAACAAGAATACGTCATTCCAGTTATAATTAATACGCCCCAAAAACGCGATTGTTTTTTTCTTCTTCTTTATGGGATTCCATACCCAAGCGGCCATTCACTTTTTCGTACTCACCGCCTTGAAGATAGTTATATAAGAATGCATCGGAAGGAAAATCACGGTTCGATGCTGAGAACCATTCGTAATCGAATTGCTGATAGGAATAACCGCCCATAATTTTGAAATCATGTTCATCATTGATTTTGAACGAATAATTTCCCAACCATTCCAATGTCCAATCTGTCCAAGCTTCCTGTTTCAAGAGTGCATAACCATTATAATTTCCATTAATACAATCTTTATGTGTCTTGAACTTATACTGAGACTGTTTCTTGTTATGTCCTTGGCGACCAAGCTTTAATTCTGTATTCAGATTTTTCAGAATGTTCAGTTTCAAGTTCAAATCGATTGTGGAATATTCCTGTTTTGCACCATTCTCCTGCTCCGTCAAATTTTTGACAGGATTAAAGGAATAACTATTACCTTTGAATGCATCCATCTCATCCACACTGAACGTCGGATTCAACTGAACAGCCTGCTTGAACGAAGCATAATCCGTATAATCTTCGTCAGCTATACGATAAGAGAAATTACCGCCTACTTCCAACAACCCCTCCAAAGTCGTATGCTTAAAGTTTCCACGTAAACCGTATTCTTTACGATCAGAAGCGATATCCAATCCTTCCTTACCTTTAAAGTTAGCAGACATACGGAAAATAGTTGTTTCGCTACCACCGGACAATGAAATATTGTGATTATGACCAAAATTATTTTTATTGATCAACTCATCATACCAATTGGTTCGATGCCCGTAATCAACAGCACCTGTAACCTTGTCCAAATAGGCTTCTGCATCCAAAACATCCGGTTTGCTTGCCACAAAATCATGTTCGACATAGCCATCATACGTAATGGTCGTCTTACCCGCCTTTCCCTGTTTGGTCGTTACTAAGATTACACCATTTGCACCACGAGAACCATAGATAGCTGCAGCAGAACCATCTTTCAATACGGTAATAGACTCGATATCCGACTGTGCCAAATTACGCAAATCTCCTCCCGGCATACCATCAATCACAATCAACGGACTGTTACCGGCCTTCAAAGAAGAAGCTCCACGCACTTGAATACTACCACTCGTATTCGGGTCAGCAGCGGCAACACTATTAACCACGACTCCGGCTACTTTTCCATCCACCATCTGCATCGGATCATTCACGCACCAGCCAAAAAATCTTTGCTACTTACACTCGTAACTGCCGTAGTCAAATCCTTCTTCACAGAAGAACCATAACCGACCACCACTACTTCCTGCAAGTTCTCAGTGTCTTCTTGCAATGTAATATTAAAGGTTGTCTGACCTTTTACCGGCACTTCCAATGTCTTAAAACCGATATAAGAGATTTGCAATACAGCATCATCCGGTACATTTTCAACAGTAAATGTACCGTTCACATCGGTAATGTTACCGATCGTTGTTCCTTTGACGATCACATTGGCACCAATAACAGGGTCTCCAAAATTATCAACCACAGTACCCGTCAAAGTCCGACCTTGTTGTATAACCATCACTTCACGATCCAATACCGGAACAGCAAATGCGGCATTAACAGAAAAAGCAGACATTAATAAGCATAAGGCTGAGGCCTTCACTATCCCATTTGGGATAATAGCTTAGATTCATTCATCATTTTTTTGCTTTTAATTTAACATGAACACATTAAAATTCAGAAAATTGAAAGAACTATCTTCCAATCTATATTTTTTA
>ENA-OQCE01000217-OQCE01000217.1-human-gut-metagenome-genome-assembly--contig:-NODE-217-length-28012-cov-2.844970_pt1 | contig 28012 bp, 40 predicted proteins | sample MGYA00242495_ERZ504572 | MGnify/ENA primary metagenome ERZ504572 (study PRJEB26092, sample SAMD00036228) | human gut metagenome | host: Homo sapiens | study: EMG produced TPA metagenomics assembly of... | reverse complement strand
GTATCTCGTGATCTCAGACGTCGTAGCTGGACATCGATCGATGCTCAGACGTACGTAGCTGTACAGTCGGGTGATCCGGGCAGAACGCAATGCCTTTTTCCCTTCCGAATACTCCCTGAGCGTCTATACAAGCAAGGTCACCGATTTCAAGGATACGGCGGCATCACCCCCTATGAAGGGCCCACCAAAAAATCCTTGTTGTCGCAAGTGATGAACGCTACGTCCTTACGAAAAAGGATAATTTCTTTTCCACGGGGAACCATCCTGTTGAGACCCTGCTCCCCATGATGCATCTCGCCCATGCGGGTTTTGAAATCGAGGTAGCTACGCTCTCCGGAAATCCGGTCAAATTGGAGCAATGGCCATGCCGACAGAAGACAAGGCTGTCATGGGCTACTATGACAGCATCCTGCCAAAGTTCAAGGAACCTAAACGCCTGTCTGACATCATTGGCGAAGTAACAAAACCTGAGAGCTGCTATGTCGGAGCCTTCTTTCCAGGCGGCCATGCAGCCCTTGTAGGACTACCGTTCAGCCTCGACGTCAAACGCGTCCTTTTGTGGGCCATGAAGGAAAACAAGGTCCTGATTTCCCTCTGCATGGACCGGCGGCCTTTCTTGCTGCGGCCATTGATGAAAAACCGGAAGATTATCTCTTCAAAGGGTTTGATATGGAAGTCTTCCCCGATGCCCTTGACGAAGGGGCCAACCAGGACATTGGCTACATGCGGGGTGCCTCCGCTGGCTTCTTGCCGCAAGCCTCGAAAAGCTTGGGGTCCATCTCCTCAATTCCGACATTACAGGGGCCGTCCATGTGGACCGCAATGTAATCACCGGTGACAGTCCCCTTGCTGCCAATAAGCTCGGTCTTGTGGCAGCAAAAGAGCTGGTCATCCGCATGAAGGCATAAAGCTATGGCAACGTTAGCAGATTGCTTAGCTTCCGCTGCCGCCATGAAGAAATCAAGAAAGCCCTTGAAAAACCCTTCTTGAGTGTGAGCACAGTGTAAGCCTCAACGAATTCTACACCCTCTACTTTTTAAGTAAAAGTGAGGATAAGGCCCTTGCCATCCAGGACCTTTCCCAGAAAGTCGGACTCAGTCCCAGCGCCACAAGCCGCATGCTCCAGCAGTTTGAGCACTCCTGCGGCGTCATTATGCGCACCACCTGTAAGACAGATAAGCGGTCCACCTTCATCCATCTGACGCCTCTTGGGACAAAACGTCTTGCCATTTTCCTAAAGGCCATTGACCCCGTTCTTAAGCGCTACGATGCGGACCTTACAGCCCTCAAAAAATCATGATTCAAAGGGCCCTGCCGGGAATCATCTCTTGGCAGGGCCCTTTTACTGCTAGTTTTGAATTGTAGGGTGTGCGTTGTCAGTTGTTACGGGGAGGGTAAAGAAGAAGCTTGTCCCTTCCCCCACCTTGCTTTCGGCCCAGAGTTTTCCGCCATGGCTTTGGACTAGCTGACGGGCCAGGGCAAGGCCGATGCCGCTGCCGCCGCTCTGGCGGTTCCTCGAGGTTTCACCGCGGTAGAAATACTGGAAAAGGTGCAGCAGCTTATCGGGCGGAACGCCGTCCCCCGTATCCCGGATTTCCGTAAGGAGATAGGCGTTTTTCCCATCCATCTGGCTAACTGCGGAAATAAAGAGGCGCGCCCCTGTGGGACATAACGCACAGCGTTGCCCAATAAGTTATAGATGACCTGGTTCATGCGGTCCCGGTCAAACAGAAGATCCGGAAGAGAATCTTCAAGGGACAGGGTCACGGACAGCTTTTTTTTCTTCAAAAAGGGGTGCCATCATGGCGACGGCTTTTTTTGATGAGCACGACTAGGTCTCCTTTTTCCTTATGGAGCTCCAGTTGCCCCACTTCGGCAAGGGATAGGTCCCGCAGGTTCTGGATCAGGCGCCCCATGCGCAGGGCTTCGTCTTCCATGGAAAGAAGACGTTTCTTGTCAAGGGGAAACACATCGTCAATCATGCCTTCAAGATTGCTGCTGATGATAGCAAGGGGGGTCCGCAGTTCATGCGCCATATTTGCAAAAAGCTGCCGTCTTCCTTTTTCCGCTTCATCGAGGGCGCGGGCCATTTCATTGAAAGTCTCCGTAAGAAGCCCGACTTCGTCATAAAAATAAACCGGAACGTGCTGGTCATAGCGGCCTTTCTTGATGGATCGAGCCGCCTGCGTAAGGTCCTTAAGAGGACGCAGGGCTTCCCGCACCATGAGAAAGCAGATCAAGCACTTAACAGGGCCATGCCAAAGCCCAGCCAAAAAAGGCTGCTATGGACGGAAGACAGATAGACAGTTTCAGCCGGTCCATGCATCATGCCGTGCATGCCTCTTGCTTGCCCCATCATATGGGATGAATTATATAGGTATTGGGAAAAATGGGCATCCATCTGGAACTTTGTAAGAAACATCATGGCCCCAATGGTCACAAGGAGCAAGACAAGGACCATGACGGTCAAACGAAAAGCAAGGCTGTTTTTATGCTTCATGGTTCGCTCCCTGGAATTTATAGCCAACTCCGTAAACGGTCACAATATAGATTGGTTGGGACGGATCCGGTTCCAGCTTCTTTCTGAGGTTCCGGATATGGGTATCAATGGTCCGTTCCGCACCTTCGTAATAGGCGCCGCCCATGGCCTTTTCCAAGAGCTGCATGCGGCTAAAGACACGATCCGGTGCAGAGGCAAGGATATCAAGCAGGCTGAATTCCGTTGGGGTAAGGGAAATCCACGCCTTTTTCCGGCGTACTTCAAAACGTTCCTTATCAATGAATAGGTCCCGGATCTCGTAGGAAGCGACCTGGCTGAGGACTTCCCCGCGGCGGCGCCGGAGAAAGCTTTTTACGCGGGCAATCAGTTCCCGTACATGAAAAGGTTTTACCACATAATCATCAGCCCCCAAATGGAGCCCAACGAGCCGGTCGGCTTCATCGTCCTTGGCAGAAAGGAAAATGATAGGAATATCTGTAAATTGCCGCGCCCTGCGGCAGACTTCAAAGCCATCGATTCCGGGCATCATGATGTCAAGGACCATGATATCGGGATGATCTTCCTTGAGGCGCTTGAGGCTTCCCCCCCATCGCGGGCCAGATAGACAGTAAACTGCTCGTCCTTGAAATAGGAAAGAAGGACGCTGAGAAGCTTCTCATCATCATCAGCAATGAGTATGGAATTTGCAGGCATCGTGCCACCTCCTTCAGTGCCTGTAATGATAGCATAGGATGGAAAAAAAGAAAATGACCCTTCCCTCGTAAGCCTAGAGAGAAGGTCGATTCCCAAAGGATCAGTTGTTATTTTGGTTCTGGTACTGCCAGCCCGGGCAGCCGCCATAGTTTCCATTGCCACCACGATACCCACCCCAACAATAGGGAGCGCGATCAGTCTGCGCCGTGTTGTTAGACGCTGGGCTTTCTGCAGCAAGGACACTGTAGGTCGGAATGGCAAATAGGGTCAAGAGGGCCAGAATCATAATTTTTTTCATCGCTTCCATCTCCTTTCTGCTTCTCCTATATTGTAGCAGATGTCCTTGATCAAGGGGTGGAGAAAATGTGAAGATAATGTCAAGATGGATCAATCAAAGAAAGGGCCATGAAAAAACGACGTCCTCATTTTCCCATGGCCCCCGGCCTTAATGATTTTGGGCAATAACCTTAAAGAGCGTCCCCACAACGAGGATGGACAAAGAAAGAAGAAGGACAGTCCCCCACTCCCCTAAGGTAAGCGGTACGACTCGCAGTACGCGGCCGCCTACATAGGTCATGATGACCTGAATGACGATGATCATGGCATTGATTTCGATGAAGCCCCGATTCTTTGTGAGGTGATCGAAAAGATTGACAGAATCAACACGCACATTGAACGCGTTCATGACGGCAAGGAACACATAGGTGCAGAAAAATCCCGTATAAAGGGGCAGTGCTTCTGCATGGGGCCGGAAAAGATCCTTCAAGGGCCCCCACAAGAACAGCATCAGACTGAGAAGAGTCGTGTAAGCCCCGCCCAGGATGATCTTCGTCAGCATGGACGAGCTGACAATGGGCGCACTCCGCTCCTTTGGTGCTTCCTCCAAATACCGGTCAAGGGCAGGCTCGCCGCCAAAAGCAAGGGCTGCCAAGGTATCCATGATGAGGTTGATCCACAGGATCTGGATGATGGTCAGCGGCTTTTCAATTCCTAAGAAAGGCGCCAGCAGGTTGATGCTACAGCCGAGAAATTGATGCTCAGTTGGAAGACAATGAAGCGGCAGATGGAGTTGTAAATGGTCCGTCCGTAAAGAATGGCCTGCTTGATGGATAAGAAGTTATCATCAAGGATCACAATATCGCCGGCTTCCTTGGCAACTTCCGTGCCGCTGCCCATGGCAAAGCCCACATCGGCTTTTTTAAGGGCCGGCGAATCGTTGACACCGTCTCCGGTCATCCCCACGACAAGTCCCATTTCCTGCCCAATCCGGACAAGGCGGGATTTATCCATCGGAAGAGCTCGGGCCACAACACGTAGATGGCGAAGGGATTCCCGCACCTGTTGGTCAGAAAGGCGGGAAAGATCATCACTGGTCCAGACAATATCGGTATCTTCCTTCAGAATGCCTGCATCGCGGGCAATGGCCATGGCCGTTTCCCGGCGGTCACCGGTAATCATGACAACCTGGACACCGGCGCGTTGGACTTCCTTGATGGCCTTTACGGCTTCTGGGCGGACATCATCACGGATACCGACGATGCGACAAGAATCAGCCCGTTTTGAGGGACCTTTTCACCGGCAATCGCCCCTTCACGGATGAAAAGTCCCAACATGCGGATGGAGTCCTTGGCATAGCCCACCATGGTTTCATCAAGGACTTTTTCATGTCCCCCGTAAGGACGGCTTTCTTTCCTTCTGCGTCAAGGTACTGGTCAGCGGCGGGAAGGAGTTTTTCCGGAGCCCCTTTGACAAGGCACAGATCATAGGTCCCCGTCACATGGGCCCAGGAATATTTATTGGTACTGTTAAAAGGTACAAAATGGGTCCGTGTCACACCAAGATCCGTCTTATAGCCTTCCATATAGCGCTCAGGCCGTTTCCGTCATGTTCCCGCCAATGATCTTGCCCTCTTCGTTCACAGCAGCTGACGTATTGATGACACAGTTGGCATAAGTGGCCTTGCGGAGCATTTCCGGAAGAGCCGTAAATTCTGTGTAGACCGTGCCATCGCCGGCAAGAAACGTGACAACAGTCAGTTTTCCCTTGGTAATGGTTCCTGTCTTATCTGTAAAAAGCAGGTTCAGGCTGCCCGCCGTTTCGATTCCTACAAGTTTGCGGACAAGGACATTATCCCTGAGCATCTTGCGCATGTTGAGGCTCGAAACAAGGGCGACCATAAGGGGAAGCCCTTCAGGAACGGCCATGACGATGATGATGACACCGAGGATGACGGCCTGAACCAGATCCTGGACGAGGGCGCCGCCGCTTGTGAGGTACGCGCCAAGACTCGGGGCCTGCAGCATCTTATGGATCATGACGGCAAGGGCAATGAAGACCCCGCCCAGATACCCGATGCGGCTGATGACGGCAGCCAGGATGCGCAGTTTGTGCTTGAGCGGGCTTTCCCGTTCATTGTCCTTGAGTTCCTGTGTCAGTTTTCCATAAACGGACAGATCCCCAATGCAGTCAGCCCGCATAATGCCTTCACCCTCAAGGACGACGGAACCGCGGTAGACGGCATAGGTCTGGAGAAAATCGACTTTTTCCGGGTCAAGGATAAGGGAAGGATTCCCCGGAATCTTAGGAGCTTCTTCACTTTCCCCGTTGAGGACGGACTGGTCCACCTTGAGGGTGCCGGCGAGCATGACCCCATCGGCAGGGACCTTATCACCCGCCTGGAGGATGATGCGTCTCCCTTTACGATATCGGCAATGCCTACTTCCTGGGGCTCCCCATCCCGATAGACCTTGCAGAAAATCCGAGAGGCTTCTTCCTGGAGTTTCTGAAAGGCGTTTTCGTTGGCATATTCCGAATAGGTGCTGACAAGAGTCGCCAGAAGGATGGCAAGAAAGATTCCCACCGTTTCCAGCCAGTCTCCATGTCCCGTATAGACAAAGATGATATTGATGACAAGGGCGGCCGTGAGGATCCGGATCATGGGATCTTTGAGGTTAGCGGCAAACTTTTGCCAGAATGTCTCCTTGGGAGGACGGGACAGTTCATTGCGTCCATACTGGGCACGCGAGGCTTCTGCTTCCTGAGTGGTCAGACCATACTTTTGCGACAAGGCAGCATCGCTCCTTTCTTTATATTGTTTGATTATATCATGTTTCAAGGAATAACGGGGAAATTCAGAAAAAGAGTTTACAAATTCTATACAAAAACGAAAAGGCCGATGGATAAATCGTTCCATCGGTCTTAGCAAAGGATTCCTACCGGATGAGGTAAGGCAGGGAGATCTTGGCAAGTCCCAAGAAGATGAAGAAGCCGCACACATCCGTAAAGGTCGTGATGAAAATGCTCGAGGCAACAGCGGGATCGGCATGACAGGCTTTAAGGACCACTGGGATGACAAAGCCAACAAAAGCCGCAATCATCATGTTGGCCACCATGGCCACAAGGATGATGACGCCCAAATAAGGATTGCCATACATGTAGGAAACAACAAAGGCCGCAAGGATGCCACAGACCATACCATTCATAAAGCCCACGAAAATGCTTTTCAGGATGCGTTTTTCATTGCCATGAAGCTTGATGTCCCCAATGGCAATGCCGCGAATGACCACAGCCAGGGTCTGGGTAGCCGCGTTTCCGCCCATACCGGCTACAATGGGCATGGAAGCGGCAAGGGCCACGACTTGAGAAATGGTATCTTCAAACATGGAAACCGTGGCGGACGCCAAAAAGGCCGTCACGAGATTGACAAGGAGCCAGGGCAGCCGCATATGGACCGATTCCAGGGCAGAACTGTCCACATCTTCTTCCTTGTTGACACCGCCCAATTTGAGCATGTCTTCCGTATTTTCTTCTTCAATGACATCGATGATATCATCAACGGTGATGATGCCGATGATGCCCATCCGTTTATTGACAACCGGAATGGCGTGCAGGTCGTATTTTGAGACGAGTCTGGCAACGTCTTCCTGGTCCGTTTCCGGTTCAACGGAAATGACATTGTCTTCCATGATGTCCTGCAGGGTATCATAGTTTTGGGCAACAAGCAGTTCCCGCAGTGAAACGGTTCCAACGAGCTGTTTCTTCTCGTTGGTAATATAAAGGATATTGATTTCTTCCGTTTTGGGGGCGATTTCCTTAACTTTTTCCAGCGCCTGGCTCACCGTCAGTGTATTGCGCATGGAAATGAATTCCGTCGTCATGATCCCTCCGGCGCTCGTTTCCGAGTAACCGAGGAGGTTCCTGATGACCGTTTGGTCACCGCTTTTCATGAGCTTCAACAGTTCCTTACGGCGGTTGACGGGCATATTGCCCAGGATATCGACGATATCGTCCTTTGACATGAACTGGAAGACAGCGAGGATGCGGTCCAGGTCAAGGAGCTTCATGATCCGTATCTGCAGATCCTCTTCTGCCTGTTCCACGATTTCGGCCAGCTGCTCAGCCGTGACCAAACTGTTTAAAAAGAGGATGTCGCTGTCAGAGACCTCTTCAAGGGCAATGGCAACGTCTATAGGGTGGGCTTCCTCCAATAAGGTTGTTACCGCGTCACGATCCTTGCGGTCAAGGGCTGTCGTAAGGTCGTTTTCCACTTGCTCTTCCAAAAGTTCCTGATTGGCTTCATTCTGAGCCGCGACTTCTGAACCCATTTCTTCATGCTTCTCCATCCTGAAGTGCCTCCCTTTCCTCGGTATTCTGCTGGGAAAATGTCTTTCCCTCTGCCGTCCAGTACGGCTTTCCCCTAGGGGATCTCAGCGTTTTCCTAGAACCACGGTATCTGACACGAGCCACCCCACGGCCCCGTCAAAGCGAATGACAAGATTATAGGTCTTACCTTCGGTTTCATTGCGGCTCTGATTGATGGGCACAAAAAGCGTGCCTTTAGGATAATACCCCATCACGAGGGCGTCCTTGTTAGGTTCGGCAAGGAGTACGGCATTATCCTGGGTCGTCATCATGACAATGCGGGACTGGTGGTAGCGCTGCTCCGTTGTCAGTGCCGCTGCTTCAAGCCGGGGAAGGAATGTGCTTCCCATGACGGTAAAAAGTGCAGTAAGCGCCATGATCATACGTTGTTTCATCGCGTTTTTCCTTCTTTCCTAGACAACCTGAAATAGGTAGAATTTAAGATAGTCCGTTTCGGGCACATTATACAAAATAGGATGATCCGGGGCCTGTTGACGGGCCTCGATTTGGCGCAGGCTCACCTGGGCATCGTGGGCCGCTTCATGAAGCATCTTCACAAAAAGGGCATCTTCCATGAAGTGAGAACACGAACAGGTTGCCAGATACCCACCTCGAGGCAAGAGTTTCATGGCCTTGAGGTTGATTTCCTTATAACCGCGGAACGCACTGCGCACAGTGGAACTTGACTTCGTAAAGGCCGGCGGATCAAGGATGATGAAATCATAGGGAGCATGGCCCTGCGCCTTGAGTTCCGTCAATAGCTCAAAGACATTGACTTCCCGGGTCGTTACGACATCCACCAAATGATTCCGTAGGATATTTTGCTGGGCCGTCTTCAGGGCCTCACCGGAAATATCGACAGCCGTTACAGAAGCGGCGCCGCCGCGGGCTGCATTCAGGGCGAAAGCCCCTGTATGGGTAAAACAGTCAAGGACATGCTTACCTTTGGCAATACGGGCTACGGCCTGACGGTTATATTTTTGGTCAAGGAAAAATCCAGTTTTCTGTCCATTGACCACGTCAACCATATAGGAAAGGCCATTTTCAACAATGATGGGCATCAGGTCAGCTTCCGTCAGTTCATTTTCCGGAATCTGGGCAATTCCCTTCTTTTCGCTCATACCTTCCAGCTCACGGATCTTGACATCATTGCGTTCATAGACACCTTTGACGCGCTCGCCCATTTCCCGCAGCACGCGCAGGAGAAGGGAAAAGATCTGGTTTTTATGGCGTTCCATCCCAAGGGACAGGACCTGGGCGACAAGGACGTCGTCAAAGCGGTCCACCGTCAACCCAGGAAAGCCATCGGCTTCGCCAAAGATCAGGCGGCAGCAGGCAAAATCCGCACCGGGCATAACGGTCTTGCGATAGTCCACGGCATACCGAACGCGGCGCTCAAAAAAGGCCTCGTCAAAGCGGTCATTGGCATTATAGGAAAGGAGGCGGACCCTGATCTTGGAATGGTCATTGTAAAAACCTGTGCCGATGTATTTGCCTTTTTCACTGACAACATCGACAAGACTGCCATTTTCCGGTTTCTCCGATTCCTTGAGGACTTCTCCCTCAAAGACCCACGGATGACCCATACGGGCCCGATTTTCGCCTTTTTTGGTGATTGTAATCTGAATGAAATTGCGCATGGCTTTCTATCCTTCGTTTTTCTTGAATTACTTCCTTATTGTAACATATGAATCGGAGGGATTAAATAAAAATCTCGTAAAAACATGGCCCCATAAAAGAAAAGACTGTCCCTGCCCGCTTTGAAAAGTTCCCTGAATCTAAGGAAAAAAGAAAGCGTCCCTCCATTTGCAGTCACGTGGACATATCAGATATAATAGAAGAATGATTCTGTATTTTTTACGTTAAAGGCAGGCGATTCCCGCAATGGCTCAAGCAAAAACAATGACAAAAGATATGACCCAGGGCAGCATTCCCAAACTGCTTCTTGAATTTGCCCTCCCCTTGATGGTGGGCAACATCTTTCAAATGCTCTACAATACGGTTGACTCCATTGTAGTGGGAAACTTCGTCGGGACAAACGCCCTGGCAGCCGTCAGCTCCACAACGATGGTCACAAATATGTCGGTCTTCTTCTTTAATGGATTTTCCATCGGAGCCACCGTCATCATCGGGAAATATTTTGGTGCCGGCGACCATAAAAAGCTCCACCGTGCCGTAGAAACGACCATGGCAGCGACCTTTTTGCTCTGCCTGCTGTTTACGGCCTTCTTTCTTTCTGCCAATGATTTTATGCTCCGCTTCATGAAAACACCACCCGACGTTTTTGGGGAAGCCTCCCTGTATCTGAGAATCTACTTTGCCGGTGTGACAGGCCTGCTCCTTTATAACATGGGAAGCGGCGTTCTCCGCGCCGTGGGAGATACGAAACGACCCCTTTATTTCCTGGTCCTCACAAGCGTCCTCAACATCATCTTGGATCTTATTTTCGTGCTCCAGTTCCATATGGGCATTGCCGGCGTTGCCTATGCAACCATTCTTGCCCAATTCATTTCGGCCGCGGCGACCATGGCGGTCCTTATCCGTACGGATGACATCTACTGTTTCCGTCTTGGGGACCTCTGCTTGATTGGGGCATTCTTAAGGAAATTTTCTGTGTAGGCCTTCCCGCCGCCATTCAAAGCGTCATCACCTCTTTTTCCAACATTTTTGTCCAGTCCTATATCAACTTTTTTTGGTCCCACCACCATGGCCGGATGGGGCTGCTACAACAAGATTGACCAGTTCGTCATGCTCCCCGTCCAGTCCATGGCCATGGCCTCCACCACCTTTGTGGCTCAAAACGTCGGTGCCCAAAAAGACAAGAGAGCCGATGAAGGCACCGTTTCTTCCATTATCCTGAGTCTTGGCATCGTTGGCGTCATAACAACTCTTCTCGTGCTCTTTGCCGATACGGCCCTGCGCCTTTTTACAAGCGACGAAGGCGTAATCCTGTCGGGAGTCGATTTTATCCACGTGAACCTCTTTTTCATGCTCTTTAACTGCGTGAACCAGGTCCTTGCCGGCGCCCTCCGCGGCCGCGGGGATTCAGTTGCGCCAATGGTCATCATGCTCTTTTCCTTTGTCCTCATCCGCCAGATTTACCTTTTTGTCATGAGCCGCTTTATCAGCAATACGCCTCTTACCATGGGTTTTGGCTACCCCGTGGGCTGGATGACCTGCTGCCTTCTTGAAGTGGCTTACTTCTATTTGTTCTGGAAACATCGGCCGCGGTAAGGGGCCTTTTTTTTCTTTATTTTACTCAGCCCAAAAAACAAGCTGATTTGATGAAGTACGTATGTCCATTGCTTTGAGAAAGATTAATCTGAAGCAATGGGCTCATGGCCTCTCGTACAACAGTGCCCTTCACGGTTGGGGATAGCTATCGCCTGGGCGCTTTCTTTCCTAACCTTCCCTTTTTTTAGTCGCTGCAGAAATCGCGCCGAGTAAATGCGGTTACTTGCCATCCTTGCTTGAGAAATGATTCTTTTGAGAGCAAGGATGGCATGACGATTCGCAAGAAATTACCTACCACAATCTCATATTAAAGTCGCCCGAAAGATGCCTTCGGCGAGCAAGCCACTTCTTGAAATTTTTTCGGATGATCCAGGAAACCTTTTTCGCCTACGGCCCATATCGATCCATCTGCATTGTCAAACGCGGCAGGCTTCCTAGAAGTACCCAAATCTTGTACGACGTCATCAGCCTGCTTCGCGTTTTTCCTAGCATCCGGGCCAATCTGGAACCATATTTGAAAATGGTAAATGGAAAAAGGCAACGGCCTTGAAGGGTAAGGCCCAACAAAAAGCAGGCTGGAAAGAAAGGCAGCCTCCTTTCTTTCAACCTGCTTTTACTTTACTTAGAAGCGGTCTACCAGTTTATAGCCCTTCCCCATGAGGAACGTTTCCGTTTCTGCTTCATCGGTCTGCATCACCACAATAGGATTCGATGTCTTGCGGTCAAAGGAGATATAAAGATAGCGGATATTGACATTGGCCTGGTTGAGGCTGTCTAAGATCTTGTTCAAGGTTCCAGGGGCATCAGAGGCCATATCGACAGCAATGACAAAATCAATGCGGCACTGATAGCCGGCCTTGGTAAGCAGGTCCTTGGCCTTATTCGCATCATCTACGATGATGCGAACAATGCCAAATTCCGCACTGTCTGTTGCCAACATGGTATAGATATTGATCCTACCTTTTGCCAATTCGTCCGTCATCCTGCCAAGGCACCCTTGGCATTGGCGGCAAAAATAGAGATTTGTTTCAGCATGAATATACGCTCCCCTCTCAGCCTTGGACGCGGCCGGCCAGTTCCTTGATGAGGGCTTCCGTCTTTTCCCAGCCAGGCAGATCGGTGATGGATTTCCCGTAGACACCTTCTTCAATGGACTGACTGCCATCTTCCAAATAGCTTTCAATCATGATTCCTTTGACCAGCTTTCGAAGATCCGGATTCATATGGCGGCTGTATAGAACATCATTTGCAATGCGAACCTGTTCCAGGTATTTTTTCCCTGAATTGGCATGGTTGGCATCGATAATGACCGCTGGATGGGAAAGGCCCCGCTTTCCATAGGATTCATGGAGACGGACCAGGTCTTCGTAATGATAGTTGGGCAGACTCCGGCCAAACTGGTCCACATAGCCGCGCAGGATAGCGTGAGCGAGCGAATTGCCCTTGGTCCGCACTTCCCAGCCTCGGAAAAGGAACTGCTGCTCATGCTGGGCCGCCGCAATGGAATTGAGCATAACGGAGATGTCTCCACTGGTAGGATTCTTCATCCCCACAGGAATGCCCACACCGCTTGCAATCATGCGATGCAGCTGATCTTCGACAGAACGGGCCCCAATGGCAGCATAGGAAATCAGGTCCGACAGATAGCGATGATTTTCCGGGTAAAGGATTTCCTCGGCACAAGTAAAGCCCGTTTCCCGAATAACCCGTTCATGCATCTTGCGGCAGGCAAGAATCCCCTTGAGCATGTCCTCCCCACCGTGGGGATCGGGCTGATGAAGCATACCTTTATAGCCAACACCAATGGTGCGCGGTTTATTGGTATAGACGCGGGGAATGAGGAAAAGCGTCTCCTTGACTTCTTCTTGGACGCGGGCAAGGCGCGTGCAGTACTCGGTGACCGCGTCTTCGTTATCAGCAGAACAAGGTCCAATGATGAGAAGGAACCGGGCATCCTTTCCTGTCAGGATGTCCCGGATTTCCTGATCCCGACGCGTTTTGATCTGATAAAGGCCCGGATCCACAGGGTGCTCCATTTTAAGCTCCTGAGGTGACGGCAATTTACGGATGAACTCCATTTCAAGTTCCATAGAAAGCCTCCCTGAAAAAAGTTGGACGTATTATACCATATCTATGAAAAAGATTCATGAATCTGTCCCTAAGAGGTTGTTGTCCCCCACTTTCCGACCCGAGAATGTAACCATTGTTCCAAAAAAGTCACCCCCACTGCGGAAAGGTTCCGCAATGAGGGTTCACTCTTTTATACGATAAGGCCTCCACTCGGTCTTAGAAAGCCGGGATCACAGCGCCTTTATACTTTTCTTCAATGAATTTCTTGACTTCCGGGCTCGTCAAGGCTTTTTTCAGGGCCTGAATTTCCTTGCGGTTTTCATCGCCCTTTCGAACGGCGACGATATTGGCGTAAGGTGAATCCTTCGGTTCGATGAATAGGGCATCCTTCGTCGGATTCAGCTTAGCTTCCATTGCGAAGTTGGAATTGATGACGGCAAGGTCCACATCATCCAAGGTGCGGGGCAGCATCGCAGCTTCTGCTTCGGTGATCTTGAGGTTCTTCGGATTTTCCACGATATCCCCGACCGTTGCCGAAATGCCGACGCCATCCTTTAGTTTGATGAGGCCTGCTTTAGCAAGGATATTGAGGGCACGGCCGCCGTTGGTCGGATCATTCGGGATTGCGACTTTGGCCCCGTCGGGAACGCTCTTGATGTCTTTCAGTTTCTTGGAATAGACCCCCATCGGTTCGATATGAACGGCAACAAGGTTCACCAGGTCAAGCTTACGGTCAGCAGCAAACTTCTTCAGATAGGGTTCATGCTGGAAGAAGTTGGCGTCAATTTCCTTGTCGTTCAAGCTGAGGTTCGGCTTGACGTAATCCGTAAATTCAATAATCTGGAGATCGATGCCATCCTTGGCAAGGAGCGGTTTGATCTCATTTAGGATTTCCGCGTGCGGAACCGGCGTGGCACCGACTTTCAGCACGACTTTCTTGTCACTGCTTTGGCTGCTTCTTTCTTTTCACCGCTGCATCCGGCAACAAGTGCGCCGAGGGCGAGGAGGCCAGCGAGGGCCCAAACTGTTTTCTTCATTGTCATCAACATCCTTTCAGTGGTCCCCGTCTGGGGCTTTGTCTGCATTATGATGTGATTATACCGTTATGCATGAAAAGGCACAAATACATATAAGTTATGTCTTGTTATGCATTCCAGTTATGGAGAACTCGTTCAGCCGCTTCCTTCTCGATATCCTGCACTTCCCGTTTCAGGCGGGCAATGCCCGCACTCATGGCCACTTTTGCCACAGCGCCGGCAATAGCCGGTACAATACGGCGGTCAAACGCTCCGGGGACAACGTAGTCCTCGCGCAGTTCATCCTCAGGAATGAGGCCGGCAATGGCACGAACGGCAGCCACCTTCATCTCTTCCGTAATGGCAGAGGCGCGGACAGCGAGGGCCCCGCGGAAAATACCAGGGAAGACGCAGACATTATTGACTTGGTTCGGAGCATCGCTGCGGCCCGTTCCCGCCACAAGTACGCCGGCAGCTTTGGCTTCTTCATAGGTCGTTTCAGGAACGGGATTTGCAAGGGCGAAGACAACCGCCTTGGGAGCCATACTTTCCATGATATCCTTCGTGAAAAGACGCGGTCCCGATACACCGATAAGGACATCCGCACCCTTGGCGGCCCCGGCAAGGTTTCCTTTATAGTGGGCCTTATTGGTGACGCTTGCCAGATACTTTGTTGCCATGTCCATGTCCCCGGGACGGCCCTCGTAGACCGCACCGTCAATATCGATCATCGTCAGGTCTGTTACGCCCAAGCGATAGAGCAGTTTGCCAATGGCAGAACCTGCGGCGCCGCAGCCGTTCACCACAACCTTGACCTTTGTAATGTCCTTTTTGGCAAAGCGCAAGGCGCCAAGGACGGCAGCGCAGGCAATGATGGCGGTTCCGTGCTGGTCATCATGGAAAACCGGGATGGAGCAGCGTTTGATGAGTTCATTTTCAATCCAGTAGCATTTTGGTGAAGCAATGTCTTCCAAGTTGATGCCGCCAAAAGAAGGCTGGAGTTTTGTGACAATGTTCACAAATTCTTCCGGATCTTTGGTATCGATACAGATGGGGATAGAATCAATATCGCCAAATTTCTTATAAAGGACGGACTTGCCTTCCATGACAGGCATGGCCGCCTCCGGACCGATGTCCCCCAGCCCCAGGACACGGGTGCCATCACTGATGACGGCGACCATATTGCCCCGACAGGTGTACTCAAAGGAAAGGTCAGGGTTTTCCTTGATCTTGCGGCACGGCTCGGCAACGCCCGGCGTATAGGCAAGGGCAAGGTCATGGCCATTTTCAAGGGGCGCCTTGCAGCGCACTTCCAGCTTCCCATGGAATTTCTTGTGAAGCGCCAGGGCTTCGGCATTGATTTTTTCCGTATCTGCCATAAGGGATTCCTCCTTTTCCAAGAGGCCTAGGGCCTTTTACAGCGAAAGGACCCAAGGTCCTTTCTGGTTCAGTAGTTATTTGGCGAGTTCCCGCACTTCAAAGAAGGGGGCTCTGCCCTTTTCGAGGGTTAAGATACCATAGGTCGGCACATCGCCCCGCGGTTTGGCTGCACTGCCGGGGTTGATGACAAGGATTCCGTCAATCACTTCATTGACAGGTGTGTGAATATGGCCAAAGACAACAACCTGGGCGTTTTTTTCCTGTCCCCAGTAAATGAGATTGTCCCAGCGGGAACGGGATACATAGCGGTTGCCATGCACCATGGCAAGAGTCGTTCCTTCAAGTTTTGTGACAAGTTCCACAGGACCCCGGTCCTCATAGACGTCGCAGTTGCCGCAGACAGCATAGACAGGTACGCCGGTCTTTGCTTCCAGATAAGGTGCGTCCTGACTGTAATCACCGGCATGAAGCCAGAGATCGACCTTTCCCGCATCAAGGATGACGCGGTCCATGGCCTTTTTGACGCCATGGGTATCACTGATGACTCCAATCCTCATTTCATCTTTCTCCATTGGCTGACAAGTTTTTTTGCCGCTTTAGCGCGGTGACTGATGCCGTTTTTTTCTTCCATAGTAGCTTCTCCCAACGGTTTATGGAGCTCCGTCGACCAAAAAAGCGGATCGTAGCCAAAGCCATTGGTGCCATGGGGCTCATGGAGCAGGATACCATCACAGATGCCGCTTGATTCAACGACAATCTTGCCTTCGGGACTTGCAACGGCAAGGGCACAGAAAAAACGGCAGTTGCGACGAACCTGCATCTTCATGTTAGCAAGGAGGAGTTCGTTGTTTTCCTCGTCCGTGGCCTCTTCGCCTGCATACCGGGCAGAACGGACACCGGGTGCACCCTTGAGGCTTAGGACCTCAAGTCCGGAATCATCAGCCAGGCACATCCGGCCTGTTGCTTTGGCGTAGTATGTAGCCTTCAGGCGTGCATTGGCGGCAAAAGTCTTCCCTGTTTCTTCCGGTTCGGGGATATCCGGGAAATCATTGAGACAGCAAAAATCAAGTCCCAAGGCTTCAAGAAGAACCTTGAATTCTTCCATCTTGCCTTGGTTATGGGTCGCAATAACGACTTGTTGCATGTATGGTTCACCCACTTTCTATACGTTATATTGTAACTGGTTTTGGGGGGATTGACAACAAATTAAGAAGGAGGGGAAGAAAGGGTGTCCGCTGGTACGCTTTTTCAATAATGTTGACTCAGCCCAGAAAGTGGGCTGGGTTGAGGCAGTGTGTAAGGCCTTTGCGTAAAGAAAAGGCCTTGAGCAGACTCAAAGGCGCGGCGCCAAACTGCCCTCACCTTTCCCTTTTTATTTGGCGCACAAAATGCGCCGAGTCAAAAGAAAGGGGCCGAGTAAAAAACAAAGCCCCCGCCAAAGCGGGGGCTATCCATTAGCGGATGAAGTCCTTGATGATGCAGATAGGAGTCTTCTGGCTGGCGTTGCCGAAGGGGTTGTCGATGAGGATCTTTTCCACAAGACGGGGATCGACGCCTTTGGTTGCGCCCAAAACGCAGGAACGCTTGAGGTCGTTGACGTCAGCTACAGCTGCGCCAAAGCAGCCCAAACCGCGTTTGATGCTTTCCGCCACTTTGGAAGCATGTTTCGGACCCAAGACAATGTGCTTGTCATACGGTGGCATAGTTCCTGTAATATCATCGACGAGACGGGCCTGTTCCCCGCCTAGGCGGTAGAACCAGCCAGCCTTGCCGATAAGTTTCATGAAGAAGCCGGCAACGACGGCAAAGGTGATGCGCAGCGTGCCTTCTTCATTGATAAGGCTCTGCATGGCACTCCAGTTAGAAATGCTGCCATAACCAGGAAAGAGCTGGGAAAAGACTTTGGCCGCAAAGCCAATCTTCAGCGTTTCCGGACGGATGGCCCGATTTTGGGTAATAGCCACGACACTTTCCGCCACGCAGACCACATCGCGGGGGCCAATCATGGAACCGCCAAATTCCTTGATGGCATCGACGATATTATCATGGACCGTCAGGATACGGGTCGGCACAGGAAGGATTTCATATTTCTCAGCCATGGTAAGCACCTCCAACCAATTTCTTGACATCTTCCGCATAGATCGTTTCAAAAGCCTTGCGGACGTAATGATCTTTGCGGCCCACACCAGTCAGGTAGATGCAAAGGTCCATGTCGACCATATGACGCAGGGTATCGCGGATATTCTTTCCATTGCGAGCTTCAAAGAAAAGGGTCACGACAAGGGTCCGTTCCACACCGGGGTTCATGATGACCGCTTCAAAATAGTTGTCATCGCGGCGGGCCGTATCAAGTTCCAATCGGCCCCAGCACATGGCATCGGGGAACTGTTCCCGCGGCAGATAAGGACGCACAAACGCATCCGTAATGGCTGCAATCTGGTTGCTCGTGTTCCGCATAGGTACGGTGAAACTAAAGACAGCGCGGTCTGTTTCGATTTTCTCGAGTTTCAAGGCCGATCGTTCATCGACGCAGACGTGAGTGTCGTCCGTCGGTTTCAAAAACGCGTAGACCGTCATGACCAAAGCTCCCAGGACGCACAGGCCCAGGATGAGATAAATAAAATTCAGCATTCCTTTCTCGTCTCCCTTTCTTCTTCCAGCATTTTATTCAAACGTTCCATATAGGAATCACTCAGCCGCGCAACCTTTCCTTCGGCCGTCGTGATGCCGTTTGTGGTCTTTCCTTCGGCAAGGAGCACGCCATCCTTGGCACGCAGGGCTCGATAGGAAAAGCTGAGCTTTACTTTGCTGAGTTTTTCAAGGACAGTTTCAATAATGACTTCATCATCAAAACGGGCCGACTGACGATAGCGGCAATTCACATCGACAATAGGAACCATGAACCCTTCCCCCATCATCTCATTGAGGTCAATGCCCGCCTGCCGCAAATATTCCACCCGTCCCATTTCAAACCAGCGCAGGTAATTGGATGGTGAACAACACCCATGAGGTCGGTTTCATAGAACCGGACCTTGAGTGAGAAAGATACCATCGTGTCATCTCCTTTACCCTGGAACACGTAAAACAACAGAAATCCCCATAAAACGCTGTGGCGATTCATGGGGTCAAATCCAATATGGTACGCCTGGGCGGAATCGAACCGCCGCACACGGCTCCGGAGGCCGTTGCTCTATCCACTGAGCTACAGACGTATGTCATGTCTGACGGAGGCTATTATAGCATAAATGATGGGCTTTATCAAATTCTTTTCGCTTTAGCTCCAAAAAAGTTTTTGTAAAATAGTCTCTCTCCCGCCTCTTACCGTTTCATGAGGGAAAGGAAGCGCTCCACGGGAAGGAGCCGGTAAAAGACAAGACAGATTACAAGGTTTGGCAAAAGATAGGTCAGGTTGGTCACAAAGGAATAGAGATAGATCGAAGTGCCTGCCGGAGCGTAACTGCCAAAAAAGACCACGCCCGAAAGAAAATGGAAAAAAAGCCGTACCGCCACGGCGGCCGTGATGCCTGCCATGTGGTGCCGAGGGAAACAGCCTGCAAGACCCAAGGCCATAAAAGGCAGGGGATAGTCGAAAAGGACCTGAACAGGATGCAGGATATATGGTGCCATCACAAGGTTCATGAGACTGTAGCAAAACCTGCCAGCATGCCCACTTCCGGTCCATAGGCAAAGCTTATGAAAAAAAGGGGCAGCATGCCGCCAAGCGTAACCGATCCGCCATTCGGCATGCGGTAAAATGGAAAGGCCGTAAGGATCACAGCCATGGCAAGCATAAGGCCACTACTTGCCGCCATGGATACAGACAGCCGCACCTGTTTAATCTTTAGGAGCGCTACCAGCAGGAAAAAAAGGGCAAAAAGGCAAAGGGCTGCACTCGGCACCTTCATGAGCTGCGTCAAAAGTTCCATCTTACTTTGCTGCCTCCTGCCGCATCATGTCAATTTCGTGGGCATAGCCCGAAAGTTCATTCGGTGTTTCAAGGATAAAGGGCAGGCCCGCTAAGGAAGGATGGCGGACGACGCGGGAAAGGGCAACCTGTCCGATCATGCCTTCGCCGATTTTTTCATGCCGATCCTTATGGGCACCTAAGGGATTCTTGCTATCGTTCAGATGGATGGCTTTCAGCCGGGACAGGCCAATGACGCGGTCAAATTCGCGGATAACACCATCAAGGTCAGAGACAATATCATAGCCGCATCCCAGATGTGGCAGGTATCAAGGCAAACGCCGACCTTATCCTGAAGTGCAATACGTTCCAAGATGGCGCGGATTTCCTCAAAGCTGCGCCCCACTTCCGTACCCTTGCCAGCCATGGTCTCAAGAAGCAGCGTCGTCTGCTGTTTTTCATAAAGGACGCGATTGAGGCAGGCCGCAATGAGTTCAATACCGATTTCCGCGCCCTGTCCCAGGTGGTTTCCTGGGTGCATGTTGTAATAATTTCCCGGCAGCCTCCAGTTTATGAAGGTCATCGGCAATGGTTTCAAGGGCAAACTGACGCACTTCTTCCTTCGTAGAGCAGGGATTTAAGGTATAGGGTGCATGGGCCACAAGGGGAACTGTCCCATAAGGGGCCCATGCCTTTTTGAAAAGATCCGCATCCTTGGGATCAAAGGCCTTGGCCTTGCTGCCGCGCGGATTGCGAGTAAAAAAAGCAAAGGTATCTGCCTTGATACCGCGGGCCGTCTCCCCCATGGCCGCAAAGCCTTTGGAAGAGGAAAGATGGCAGCCAATATGTAACATAAAGAAAGATCTCCTTTCAGTTTCTGGCATGACAAACGGCAAAGGCCGCTCATAGGCCCCATTGTACGCTAAAGCGCGGGCCCATTTCAATGGGGCCGCGCTCGGCTGTGTATTTACTTTTCGATGAAGGTGGTTAAGGTATGGAGCAGGTTTTCCTTTTCAAGGGGTTTCCGGATCTGACCGTTCATGCCGCTTGAAAGGGCCTCTGCCACGTCTTCGGAAAGGATGTTTTCTGTAAGAGCCAAGATAGGAATGGTCTTGGCATCCTTGTGGTCAGCCATGCGGATGAGGCTTGCCGCTTCGCAGCCATCGACACCAGGCATATCAAGGTCCATCAAAATGGCTGCATAATAGCCTTCGGGACTCTTGCCAAACATCTCACAGGCTTCCCGCCCATCGTGGGCCCGTTCCACGAGGATGCCCGTGTTGGTCAGGAGCTTTTCCAGGACTTCCATGCTCAGGTCGTTGTCATCAGCAGCAAGGAGGCGTTTTCCCGCAAGGGGCATAAGCTTTTTATCACTTTCCGGAAGCTGGTGATACGTAAAGGGCAGTTCCATGGTAAAGCGGATACCCTCGCCGCTTTGGTTGTCAGCTTGATGAGCCCACCCAGGATGTGGACAAGGTTATGGGTCACGACGAGGCCCAGACCGCCGTGGAAGCTGGACCGTTCTTCCAGCTGGGAAACCATTTCAAAGGGCAGGAATACCTTATCCATGAGGTCCTCAGGGATACGCTTTCCTTCACAGGTGACGACCACTTCCAGAATCACTTTGCGTTTTTTCTGTTCCCGCCGACGAATCTCACAGCGCAGCTGATGATGCTCGCCTGTAAAGAGCATGGCATTGGCCAATAGGTTCATCATGACCTGCTCGAAACGGACCCGGTCACCATCAAGGGACAGGTGCTTTACGCCGTCTGTTTCCATGGTAAATTCAATCTGGCGGCGCTGCGCTTCCTGACTAAAGAGCGACTCAATGCGGCTGAGGACCCCATCGAGTTCAAAGGGTTCGCTTTTAAGCGACAGGGTGCCATTTTCCATGGCGGAAAGGTCAATGACGTCGTTCAGGACCGAAAGGAGATAGCGGACCTGATCCTGACTTCCTTTCACGTAAGCCCGGCGCTGGTCCACATTGTCTTCTTCGCCGGCAAGGGTCAGGTAGCCCATGATGGAATTGAGGGCTTCCCGCGTGTCGCGGCTGATGCGGCTCATGAACTTACCTTTTGTTTCTGCATCATCACGGGCTTGGCTCATAGCCGAATGCAGCTGGGCACGGCGCTCCATTTCAAGGCTCTTCTGATCATCGATGCGGCGGCGCAGGAAGAGTACGTCCCGATGATGGCTGCGCCCTTTTTTCACGCCCTGAAGCAGGAAGCTGGCCCAATGATAGGTGCCATCCCCGTCCTTGACGCGGGCCATGAATTCATAAGAGGAACAGGTCTTGCGCGTCCGTTCCAGATTTGTCTGGAGCACTTCCTTCGTGTATTTCAGCTGGTCGCTGGGATGGAGCTCGCCAAAAATGGCATCCACTGAATCAATGGGTACAGCCTTGACCGTAACTTTTTCTCCCTCATCTTCATAGCAATAAGCTGTATGATGGTTAAGATCTAGCTCGGCTACCCGGTCATAGGTTTCCACAAAATAGCCAATGAGACGACTAATCCAATAGCGTGCCTTCCGTTCCCTGCGGACCTGCCGGGTCCGAAAAAAGTAAAGGAGTGCAAAAAAGGCAATGAGGACCACCGCGGCCACGAGAAGATGACCGGCATTACGTTCAAGGAACACAGACGCGGACGCTTCTGCAGGAAGGATGGCGGAAAGCGATTCCAGCAAGATTTGATGAGATTCATAACGACTCCTTTCGGCGATTACTGGGAAATGACCGTTTTCAAATAGGCCTCAGCGGCTTCCAGCTGATTGGTGCCGGCAGCTCCTATTGCTTCCACGGTTTCATCAGGTTCGATGCCGACCTTATCGATGCTGCGCCCACTGGCGTATAGTACTTTGCAATGGTAAGCTTGACAGCAGTTTTCTGGCTTAACATGAAGACATTCTGGACCACACCCTTGCCAAAGGTCTTGGTCCCAAAAAGTTTGCCTGATCCCGTATCCTGGATAGCACCGGAAACAATTTCCGCCGCGCTTGCCGTTCCATGGTTCACCAATACGGCAATGGGGAAAGGCACCTTTTCAAGCTCTGAGGAGAAGGTTTCAGTCGCCCCCGATTTATCCGTCATGGAAACAATGGGGCCTTTGGGAACAAGGTGCTTTGCGACATTGACGCCACTTTGGAGAAGGCCCCCTGGATTGTCCCGCAGATCAAGACCAACGCTTTCATGCCCTCCCCCTGCAACTTTCCCAGTGTGGCGGCAAAATCGCGGTCCGTTTCCTCGTTGAAATTCGTGATCCGGATATAGCCGATGCCGCCTTCTTCCATGCGTCCGTAGACGCTCTTGACCTTGATTTCGCTTCTTGTCAGCGTCACTTCGCGGGTGGATCCATCGGCAGACTTCAGTCCCACTGTCACTTGCGTCCCATCTTTGCCGCGAAGCTTTTTTACAACCTCGTTCAGGCTTTCGCCCGTCACGTCCTTCCCGTCAATGGAAAGGATGATGTCCCCTGCCTTGATGCCGGCTTTGTAAGCCGGTGTATCTTCAATGGGAGAAACAACGATAATTTCCTTTGATTCCTTCATGCCCAAGACCATGCCGACACCACCAAAATGGCCTTCAGTCATGGCATTCAAGGCTTCAAAATTCGATGTATCCAAATAGGATGAATACGGGTCACCCAGTTCCTCCACCATCCCGCGGATAGCGCCGTCATAAAGGTTCTTTTCTTCCATGTCTCCCACATAATAGCTGGAAATCAAATGCAGGGTCCGTATCAACTTGAGAAATCCCGCGGGATTGCCGACATAGCGGCCAAGGACCGTGATACTTCCGAAGATAAAGACGCAAAAAGAAACCAAGACGGCCACGATCAGGTGGGCCCAGCCAAATCTTTTTTTACCCATAGACCCTCCTTATGGCAAATAGTTGAGCGGGGACGTGACTTCACCATGGATACGCACTTCAAAGTGGCAGTGCGGCCCCGTCGAATTCCCCGTACTGCCTGCAAGGGCAATGGTCTGACCTTTGGAAACGTTTTCGCCAACGCCGACAGTAAGGGAACTGTTGTGTCCGTAGAGAGTCACAAGGCCGCCACCATGATCGATCATCACCGCATTGCCATAACCGCCCATCCAGCCAGCATAAATCACCGTACCGGAATCAGCGGCCACAATGGGCTGCCCATAGTCGGCACCGATATCGATTCCGGCATGGAAGATTTCCGTACCCCAAATGGGGTGGACGCGCCAGCCAAAAGGAGACGTGATTTCCCCATAACAAGGCCAGGTAAACTGACCAGACCCGTGGGCAGAAGCCATCATGCGGCCCTCCTGCTCCATGCGCTGGATCATGGCCGTAATTTCCTGGCTGTTGCGCTGGAGTTCTTCGTACTCTGCATCAAGACGGGATTTTTCCGCTAGAGCTTCCTGATAGAGCTGCTCCTGCTCAGCTGTTTTTTGTTCCACATAGGCCTTTTTCTGAAGCACTTCCTGGCGCTTCCCATCAAGTTCCGCATGTTCCGCGTCAAGCTCGGCCTTTTTGGCTTCAAGCTCATGCTTTTGCGCATTCAGCGTTTCAATGAGGTTCGTATCACGGCGAATGATGCGCTGCAAGAGATACATGCGGGAGGAAAAATCCCGGAAATCACTCGATCCCAGAAGCACGTCAAGATAGTTCACCTGTCCGTTCTCATAGATGTCGCGAAGCCGTTTTTTGTAGATTTCCCGCGTATTGTCAAATTCCTTTTCCTTGATGACAAGGGCCCGTTCATTACTGCGGATCTTGCCTTCAAGAATGCGCTGCTGGCCTTCGACAACGGCAAGCTGCTGTTTTGCCTCGGCAAGTTCCTGCCGGGCCCTGACAAGGCGGTCCACGGCGTTTGAAATGCGAGCTTCACTTTCCTTTCGCTGGGAAGTGTTCGTGTCCATCTGCCGCTGAATCTCGTCGAGCTCTGCTTTTTTATCCTCTATGGATTCTGCCCACGAAACGGGTCCCATATAGCTCATAAGGGCCATCAGAGCCGTTGCGACGGCAACTTCTTTTTTCATGACAAGGCCCCCTATCAAACATCCAGGAACTTGCGCAGGCTGATGGCACTTCCGGCAGCCCCGATAAAGGTGCCAACAGCCACAAGACCGGCACAGAGGTAGACCATAAAGGGCCAGCTTGGCAGGAGGGGAAAGAAGGCCAGGGTTGAATAGATTTTCACCTGGGCAGCGTCATACATCTTGAAAAGGGCCACAGCGGCAATGAGAGCCCCGACAAAGCCCATGAACATCCCTTCCAGCAGGAAAGGCCAGCGGATGAACCAGTTGGTGGCCCCCACATATTTCATGATGCTCACTTCCCGCCGACGGGCAAAGACCGTAATGCGGATCGTATTGGAAATAATGAAAAGGGTGGCAATGGCAAGCATGATGATGAGGAAAATGCTCCCAGGCGCAGGATACGTGTCAACTGGAAGAGATGTTCCACCACTTCCTGTCCAAATTTAGCCGTTTCCACTCCGGGCATCTTTTCGATTTGGGGCACGATTTCCTGGATGCGTTCCGGTTTATCCACCTGGACTTCAAAGGAATAAGGGAAGGGGTTGTCCTCTCCCAAGGCATCAAGGAGCTTTTCCTGTTCGCGGAGCCGTTTCTTGAAATTCTGCAGGGCTTCTTCCTTTGTCACGCCCTTGACTTCCATGACGCCCCGCGTCGTCTTGAGCTGCTGCTCTACTTGACGGCGCTGCACGCTCGTTGCGGCATCCGACATATAGACCGTCACCTGGACCTGATTTTCCAGGTATTGGGCAAGGTTATTGACATTGAGAACCATCGTCAAAAAGAGCCCCAGGACAAGGATGGAAAGGGCAACCGTCGTCACGGACGCAATACTCATAAGGGAGTTGCGTTTTAGTGACGTAAAGGTTTCCTTCAAATAATACCATTTTGTACTAAAGCTCATAACCATAGACTCCTTTGATATCGTCACGGACAATGCGACCATCTTCGATGGCAATGACCCGCTTTTGCATATAGTCCACCATGGTCTTGTCATGGGTGGCCATGATGATGGTCGCGCCCCGCTTATTGACTTCGGAAAAGATATTCATGATTTCCATACTGGTTTCCGGGTCGAGGTTTCCCGTCGGTTCGTCGGCAATGACCAGCAGCGGGTCGTTGACAATAGCCCGGGCAATAGCCACACGCTGCTGCTCACCGCCGCTCATTTCACTGGGATAGTTCTTTGCCCGGTCGCCAAGACCAACAAGGGTCAGGACTTCCATGACCCGTTCCTTGATTTTCTTGGAAGGGGCCTCGATGACCTGCATGGCAAAGGCCACATTTTCAAAGGCCGTCCGGTCATTCAGCAGTCGGTAGTCCTGGAATACGATACCCAGCTGACGCCGCAGGTAGGGGATCTCGTCATTGCGAAGCTTCATGACATCGACGCCGTCCACAAAGATCTGCCGCTTGACAGTTCAATCTCACGGGAAATGGTCTTGATGAAGGTTGATTTGCCGGCCCCGCTGGGACCGACGAGAAAGACAAACTCACCTGGCTTGATATGAACATTCACGTCCTGGAGTGCAGCGGCTCCGCCAGGATAGATCTTGCTGGCATGTTTCATTACGAGCAATGGGATCCACTCCTTTTTTCGTTGGATTCATGCATAAGGGCAAGGGCACGCAGGATATTGGAACGTGCTTCCTTTCTAAGAGCGGCAAGTTCCGAAGCTTCCTGGGCTCCTGAATCGGCAGGCATCGAATCGGCAAGGGAAACGATTTCACCGGCCGTGATGGCATCGATGGTATCGACAACGGTTCCTTTCATCCCATCTACAAAACGGTCCACTTTGGGATCATAAGAAACCGCCATAAAAGGCACGCCGGCAAGGGCCGCAAAGACCAGGGCATGGAGCCGCATCCCCACCAAAAGGCGCAGGCTGGCCATGAGGTCAAGATATTCCTTTGTGGAAAGTTTTCGCGGCAGGATAAAGACGTCGCGGCTATTTTCCATTTGCCCAAGCACCGCATCGGAAACTTCCCTGTCAGACGGAAACTGAAACGGGACAAAGAGAATCTGCGCCCCAAAGGCGGCCTTGAGACCATCGGCCGCGCGGGCAAATTCAGGAATAAAGCGATCCTCTCCCTTCCAGTGCCGCAGGGCAAAGCCAATGACGGGCCGTTCAGGATCGATGCCCATGCCTCGCAGGATGACTTCTCCCACCTTGCGATTGCCGTCAGGAAGGGAAAAGACAGCATCACTTGTGACGAGGATATCCTTTCGCTCAAAGCCCATCTCACAAAGGTCATCCAAGGACCCATCGTCACGGACCGTAATCAAATCGGCGTGGCGGCAGACGAACCGGGTCAGGAAGCGGGAAAAACAGCCCTTGATCGGACCGATTCCCTGGGCAAAGAGCATCACCTTTTTCCTCATAATGACGCCAAGAGCGATGATGGAAAGATAATAAAAGAGACTGAAATGGCTCGTTACGTTCTGGAGCAGCTGCCGCCGCCCGATAAGAGCAGGTCCGTCCCTGCCATGGCCCGCAGGATGGCGGGAAAATCAAAGCGTCCGATGCTCTTTACGTCGTGGAGGGCACAGGTTGAGCGGGGATGGCCGCTAATGACCGTAATGACCGTATCAGGGGCCTCCCGTTTAAGGCTGTCCACAATGGCCGTCAGCATGGCTTCGTCACCGGCATTGGAAAATCCGTAATATCCGGATATGAGCACCTTAGCCACGGGCGTCCCTCCCCTTCTTGTAACCCCCATAGGCACGATAAAGTCCTTCAAACACAACAACGGCCAAAACGCCTAGGATCACGCCCAGTGCATAACCATCAAGGGCCCGGACATAGCTCATGAAAATAGGGGTCCGCATATGGCAGAACGTCTGGACGAGACTTGCCTGTCCAATGGTCGCGGCTACGGCAAAAAGGCCATAGGCCCAAGTCGGAAGTTTCCGCAAGACGCACCAAGCCGTCAGGTAAAAAGCCGGATGACCAATGAGAAATTCCTTTTCCCGGGGCCGGGCGTACATGTCTCTTCAAGGAAATAGCGAAGCTTTTCCTCAAAGGCCGGAACGGGAACCCCTGCCGTATGGCCGCTGCGGCCAATAAAGACCCACGCCACGATGGCAAAGGCAAGGAGAACAATGAGGGTCGACAGCGTAAATGGGCGGTTAAGAAACGCCCGGATCCTTGATAAGGGAGCCGTAAGGCGTTCCCCTTCGTTCCACAGGCCATGACGTTTGACAAAGAGTAGGAACGTAAGAAGAACGGGCATCATGAAGGTGACCTTCACGCCGCGGTAGATATCAATTTCAAGGAGAAAACGTGTATCTCCAAGGACTGCCCCCAATAAAGAGGCACCAATGAGGGACAGAATCACGGCATAGCTAGCTGGACCGTCGTCATGGCAAGAAGGCCTTTCATCGTCCTTTCTCCTTTACGGCGGTCCCACAGCGTGATCATGCGGGCCATGGAAAGGACGGGAAAGATGATGGCACTCAAAAGGGCCGTCACCTGGCGGAACAAGAGTGCGTGGCTGCCTGTAAAGTAACCAGCAGATAGGACCAGCCCGCCCAAAAGGACCAGCTTGCCATAATGGCGTTGGGGCA
>ENA-OQCE01000216-OQCE01000216.1-human-gut-metagenome-genome-assembly--contig:-NODE-216-length-28051-cov-8.390811_pt1 | contig 28051 bp, 30 predicted proteins | sample MGYA00242495_ERZ504572 | MGnify/ENA primary metagenome ERZ504572 (study PRJEB26092, sample SAMD00036228) | human gut metagenome | host: Homo sapiens | study: EMG produced TPA metagenomics assembly of... | reverse complement strand
ACACCACTATCCCGCGAGGTGTTTTTGGCATGAATATGCCAAAATCCCGAGACATACAAGCCAAAATTCCATTGCCGCAGGCAATCTGGAATGAATTTTGGCTACGTTACTGTGAACGGAGTGAACAATAACGTAGGAAGAAAACACAAGGTGGAAAACTGAAAATAAGCATTGTAAAAATCCGAACTGTAATTTATAATAAAATTCAATGGTAACGGTTCAATATCTTTACAGTTACAAATAATGAGAAACAAGGAGGAAAACATGAAAAGAGAAACAGTCGTCGTACTGGATTTCGGCGGTCAGTACAATCAGCTGGTTGCCAGACGTGTGAGAGAATGTAACGTATACTGCGAAATCTATTCATACAAGACCGATCTTGAGAAAATCAAGGCAATGAATCCTAAGGGAATCATCCTTACCGGTGGTCCGAACAGCTGCTATGAGGCAGATTCACCTACATGCAATAAAGAATTATTTGAGCTTGGTATTCCTGTTCTGGGACTTTGCTATGGCGCACAGCTTATGATGCATGTTCTGGGCGGAAAAGTTGAGAAAGCAGATGTGAGCGAATATGGAAAGACAGAGGTTCTGGTAGATAAGACAGATTCCAAAATCTTCAAAGACGTATCTGACAAAACAATCTGCTGGATGAGCCATACAGATTACATTTCTCAGGTTGCACCAGGATTTGAGATTGCTGCTCACACAGCAGACTGTCCGGTAGCAACTGCACAGAATGAGGAGAAGAAGCTGTATGCGATCCAGTTCCATCCGGAAGTGCTTCATACAGTAGAAGGAAAGAAGATGCTTTCCAACTTCGTACTTGGTGTATGCGGATGTGCCGGAGACTGGAAAATGGATGCCTTTGTTGAGCACACTATCAGAGAAATCCGCGAGAAGGTCGGAGATGGAAAAGTTCTCCTTGCCCTGTCAGGTGGTGTTGACTCTTCCGTTGCAGCAGGACTTCTTTCCAGAGCAATCGGTAAGCAGCTTACCTGTGTATTTGTAGATCATGGTCTTCTTCGTAAAGATGAGGGAGATGAGGTTGAGGGTGTATTCGGACCAAACGGTCAGTTTGACCTGAACTTTATTCGCGTCAATGCACAGCAGAGATATTATGACAAGCTGGCAGGTGTTACAGAGCCTGAAGCAAAACGTAAGATCATCGGTGAAGAATTTATCCGTATTTTTGAAGAAGAGGCCAAGAAGATTGGTGCGGTAGATTTCCTGGCACAGGGAACTATTTATCCGGACGTTGTAGAGAGTGGTCTGGGCGGAGAGTCCGCAGTGATCAAATCTCACCACAATGTAGGCGGACTTCCGGATTTCGTTGATTTCAAGGAAATCATTGAACCGCTCCGCGACCTTTTCAAGGATGAGGTTCGTAAAGCAGGTCTGGAGCTTGGAATTCCGGAGAGACTGGTATTCCGTCAGCCATTCCCAGGACCAGGACTTGGAATCCGTATTATCGGTGAAGTTACCGCAGAGAAGGTTCGTATTGTACAGGATGCAGACTTCATTTATCGTGAAGAGGTAGACAATGCTGCAGCTGAGTATAAGAAAGAACATGGTGAAGATCCTTCATGGATGCCGAACCAGTACTTTGCAGCACTGACAAATATGCGAAGTGTAGGCGTTATGGGTGACTTCAGAACTTATGATTACGCTGTAGCGCTCCGCGCAGTGAAGACTATCGACTTCATGACAGCCGAATCTGCTGAGATTCCGTATGCAGTACTGAATAAGGTTATGAACCGCATTATTAACGAAGTTAAGGGCGTTAACCGCGTATTCTATGACCTGACCAGCAAGCCGCCGGGTACGATTGAGTTTGAATAAATCGAGTTGCTTAAAAAAGCCAGTGTTTATGCGGGTTTCAGCGATTTCGATTAGTCTTTTGATAACAAATTGATAACAGTCATAGCAAGTGCCATTATTCTTGTTATCCAGTGGTTTATGGGTAACGGAACAATTAACAGGTGGCTTGCAGACTAAAGTTCGGAGCTTGGCTCTGAACAAATTCCATATTATAAACTAAGCCCTTAGCTGTGGTTAATAACCATAGTTAAGGGCTTTTTTGTCGTTGCCAAAGCATCTGTAGGGAGCTGCCAGTGGCAGGTCCTGTAGGTGCTTATTTATCTTTCAAGTGGTCTTTGAATGCTTCCACGAGAGCGTCACTTAATTCCTGTGATGGAACTTTTGCCCAACGCTGTGTGGTGTCGAACTCTGGATAATGGTAACGCCAGTTATCGTATTCTTCTCTGTTGATTTCTTCGGAAGATAGCTTGTCTGCCTGTTCTTTCCAAGCATACAGCATTTTGAGGAGTTCATATGCTTCTCTGCCTTTGTCCTTGTTGACCTTTAAGCATACCTCTCCGTCTGCTTCACTGACAGTAAGACCGTAAATATCTTCAAGGGTAAACAGAGTGTGCATAAGACCGATATAGCTGTCTATGTCAGGAACATCAAGAGCCTGTGGAGAAACATCAAGCACCTGTGCCAATGCATTTGTAAGGTCTGCTTTCGGTTTGCGTGTACCAGTTTCGTACTGTGCCAAACGCACATCAGCACTCTTTTCTGGAAAACCGATTGCTGTACCGAGATACTTTTGTGTCATACCACGCATTAGTCTGAAAAAATGTATTCTTTCGCTGATAGCCATAATGATACGCTCCTTTTATATTTAGTGAAATAAGTATAGCAGAAATGTTTAGTGGAAGTCAAGAAAAACCGAAACAAAAATGTTTAATATTTTCTTTGCAACCACTTGACAATAGCAAATATGTTTAGTAAAATAAATTACGAATTAAACAAATATGCTTAATGCGACAACTGAATGACCGTCCGAAAAGCCAAACCGCCAAGACCTCGTCGGAGCAAGTTCCGTATCGTTCGCTTGTGTGCAAGCACAAAAGCTCATTCGCTGCACTGCTCCTCCTCTTCCCCAAAAGTCTCCGACTTTTCGGGAACCCCTATACGAGCGAGCGCCTGATGTACTGCGGTGCATTGGGACAGCACAGCGCCTGCCGACAAGCAGGAGTGCCTGTTGGAACTTTAACACGGAGAAAGCGGCAAGCAAAAAATTATTTTAAGAAAGGAAGAAAAAGGATATGGAAAACAGATTTATCCGAGCCGAAGATGTGGCTCAGGAACTAAACGTATCAAAACCTTATGCATATAAACTCATCAGACAATTAAATGAGGAATTGAAAGCAAAGGGCTTTATTACGATTGCAGGGCGTGTAAATCGCCAGTATTTTTACGAAAGGCTCTACGGAGCAGGAAAGGGGGAAATGTAAATGCCGGTATTTAAGAATGAAGATAACGGTACTTGGTATGTGATGGCAAGGTATGTGAACTGGAAAGGGGAACGCAAGCAGAAATGCAAGCGTGGCTTTGCTACCAAACGAGAAGCACAGGAATGGGAAAGAATGTTCAAATTGCAGACTTCTTCAGACCTTGATATGAGTTTTGAAGCCTTTACGGAGCTTTATATCAATGATGTGAAGAACCGTTTGAAGGAAAACACGTGGCTTACCAAAGAGCATATCATACGCACAAAGATACTTCCGTATTTCGGGAAACTGAAAATCAGCGAGATTTCCACAAAGGAGATTATTACTTGGCAGAATGAAATGCTTGCCTATCGTGATGAGAAGAAAAAGCCTTATTCACAGACGTATCTGAAAACGCTGCACAATCAGTTGTCCGCCATTTTCAATCACGCTGTCCGCTACTATGAACTGCGTTCCAATCCTGCGGCAAAGGTGGGAAATATGGGACGTGAGGAACACAAGGAAATGCTGTTCTGGACAAAGGAAGAATACAAGAAATTCTCTTTTGAGATGATGGACAAGCCTGTTTCCTTTTATGCGTTTGAAATGCTTTACTGGTGCGGTATCCGAGAGGGCGAGCTGTTAGCTTTGACTCCGGCAGATTTCAACTTTGATAAGGAAACAGTCACAATCAATAAATCCTATCAGCGTTTGAAAGGGCAGGATGTGATTACTTCTCCGAAAACGAAAAAGAGCAACCGCACGATTAAAATGCCGAAGTTTCTGTGTGAGGAAATGAAAGAATATCTCGGTATGCTTTACGGATTGAAGAAGAAAGACCGTATCTTTACGGTGACGAAAAGCTATCTTCATCACGAGATGGACAGAGGGGCAAAGGCGGCAGGCGTGAAGCGTATCCGCATTCACGATCTCCGTCACAGCCACATTTCACTCTTGATTGATATGGGCTTTTCTGCGGTGGCGATTGCTGACCGAGTTGGTCACGAAAGTATTGATATTACTTATCAGTACGCACACCTCTTTCCGTCAAAGCAGATTGAGATGGCAGAAAAATTAGATGATTTAGGGAAAGGAGATTTTGAAAATGTCAGCTAAGAACAGAGATAACAAAAATCGTTGGAGGAATATCACAGTAGGGTTTCGAGTATCGCCCGAAGAAAACGAACTCATTAACAGAGCTGTAGCTCTATCAGGATTGCCAAAACAGGAGTATTGTTACCGCCGTTGCTTAAATCAGGATGTGGTGGTACAGGGCAATCCGAGAGTGTATAAGGCGTTGAAAACGGAATTTGCCACAGTCCTTGCGGAACTGAAAAGGATTGAAGCAGGAAAAGGTGTGGATGATGAACTGCTGAGTGTAATAGAACTGATTTCCATTATTCTCGGCGGTTTGAAAGGAGAGGATGCGAATGGAGAATAAAAAAGAAATGACTATTCCAAATGTATCTGCGGCAACAGATGCGGAACAGTCACTTTCCAAATGTACTGACAATAGTATAGTCAATCAGGATACGGATTTCAAGGGGTACGAGCAATCTTTTGAAGAAATGCAAAGGGAAATACTCAGACAGTTAGACCCTTCCTATCTGAAAACAGTATCAATGACAACGCTGTATGATACGGTGTTTGAGGTTCAGACACCACTTATCGACGGTCTGCTCCAAAGGGGAACTTACCTTTTCGTAGGTTCCCCGAAAGTGGGAAAGAGCTTTATGATGGCACAGCTTGCCTATCATATCAGCACAGGCACACCGCTTTGGGAGTATAAGGTGCGTAAGGCAACGGTGCTTTATTTTGCCCTTGAAGATGATTACCCACGTTTGCAGAAGCGATTGTTTCAGATGTTCGGTGCAAAGGAGACAGGCAATCTGTATTTCGCAACGGAATGTAAAACGGTCAATGGCGGACTGGAAGAACAGATAAGAGGGTTTATGAGGGAACACCCAGACACAGGCTTGATTATCATAGACACCTTAAAGCGTGTGCGTGAAGCAGGCGGAGCAGATTACAGCTACGCAAGTGATTATGATGTTGTGGCAAGGCTGAAAGCGTTGGCAGACAGTTACAAGGTTTCAATGCTTATTGTTCATCATACACGCAAACAAAAATCGGAAGATATATTCGATATGATTTCAGGCACGAATGGTCTGATGGGTGCGGCAGACGGTGCATTTGTTCTCAGTAAGGACAAGCGTACTTCCAACAATGCCACACTTGATGTTGCTGGCAGAGACCAGCAGGATATGAAAATCCATCTTGTAAGGGACAGCGAGCGATTGGTGTGGAACTTTGCAAAATCGGAAACGGAGATGTGGAAAGAACCGCCCGAACCTCTGCTTGAGAAGATAGCGGATACGCTCTTTTCGGAAAGTGACAGATGGGAAGGAACTGCTTCGGAACTTTGCGAAAGGCTTGCGGTGGATATAAAGCCGAATGTACTTTCTTTAAGGCTCAGTATCAACGCAAGCAGGCTGTTTCGTGATTACGGTATCCGTTATCAGAACAGCCGCACACACGACGGAAGAAAGGTTTCACTTTGGAAAGAAACCGAGCAGACGGCGTGACAAACGGTGTCAAAGGTGTCAATGTTTTTGAGAGCAGCACGCTGTGAAAAACATTGTCACCATCGTCACACTTTGACACCGGATAAAGTTTAGGGGAGTGTGCAGAGAGTGCCTTTTCAAAGGCGGCTCTTTGGTCTCGCCTGCTGGCTCGGTCGGTTCGCAGGCGTGTGTGCCACCGGCACACGCTCACCCCTCGGAGAGCCTTCGGAGAACGCAAAACCTGTTTACAGGTCGCATTTTTGATGGGTGTACCCGTCAAAAGTGCTTTTGCGTTACTTTTGACAAAAGTAACAAAACCTGAGAATGTTGAAATTTACAGATGGGAGATGAAAAAATGCAGAGAACGATAAGTGCAATGGTCGGTAAAGGCTCGGTCAATCACAATAGCCGAAAGTTCCGAGCAGAAAATGTAGACGGAACTCGTACTCATCTCAATATCGACTACTGCAATGAAAATATAAAGACAGTTTATCACGAATTGTTTGATGAAGCATTGGAAAGATACAATGCCAAGCAGATAAGGTCAGACCGAAAGATAAAAGATTATTATGAAAAAATCCGAAGTTCCAAGCAGGAAAAACCGTTCCACGAAATCATTTTACAGGTGGGCGGTAAGGGAAATATGAACGCCGATACGGAAAACGGAGAACTGGCAAAGCAGATTTTAGATGAATACTATCAGGGTTTTCAGGAGCGAAATCCACAGCTTCGGGTGTTCTCGGCTCATCTGCATATGGATGAAGCTACACCACATCTGCACATAGATTTTGTACCTTTTACCACAGGCAGCAAGCGTGGACTTGATACAAGAGTGTCACTAAAGCAGGCTCTTGCAACGCAAGGTTTTAAGGGCGGCAGTCGTGGCGATACGGAGTGGTCGCAATGGATACAGTCCGAAAAAGAACAGCTTGCGGCGGTGATGGAACGTTATGGGATTGAGTGGGAACATTTAGGCACACACGAAAAACATCTTTCTGTTTTGGATTATAAAAAGCAGGAAAGAGAAAAAGAAGTGGCGGCATTAGGTGCGAAAATCGAGCAGAAACAGATTGAATTTGATGTGTTGTCGGAACGAGTATTGAACTATGATAAGGCAAAAGACGAGCTGTCAAATCTTGAAATAGAGCTTGATACTGCACCGAAATATCAGTTGCCAGAACCAGAGAAATTTATGACTGCAAAGGCATATAAAACCAAAATGGCAGAGCCGGTTGTAAGGAAATTGAAGCAACTTGTCAAAACGGTGCTTGCCCGCTGCTTTGAGGGGTGGGACAACTATCATAGGCTGAATACAGCGAATGCACAGTTATACCGCACCAATCAGCGTTTGGAGAAAGTCAATGAAAGATTGACCGAAGAAAACAAAATCCTAAAAGCAGAAAATAAAGATTACAGCCTGCTCCGTAAGGTTTTTGGTCGCAAACAGATAGATGATTTGTTGGAGCAGGCAAGAACAGTTAAAGGTCGCAAGCGTGATAATACACGATCACGATAGACAAAAATCACAGGAGGAAAAGGAAAATGACAAAGACAATTTTTGAAGAAATGGGCGGAACTTATAGACAGGTGGGTGATTATTTATTGCCGAACATCACAGTACCAGCCGAAGAAGAAATAGAGCCGATTGGTTTATGGGGGAAACGACATGCAAGGCATTTAAAGGAACACTATAAAGTGTTATATATGAACCTGCTGACAAGCGGAAAGCTGCATAGTTATCTTGCAGAAGTCGATAAGCAAGCAGAGGATATGTTTCTTCGACTGGTAAAGGAATATGCCGACAGACAAGATGTGACGGAACAATTAAAGAAAGATAATCCCTACGAATGGATTGGAAGAATGAATAATATTCAGGCTTGTGTGAGGGAAGTTGTAGGAACGGAGTTGATTTACACATAAGCGTTTTACGGTATGGTGCTCCTGCGTTTGCTGGAGTGCTGTGGTTGTGGTTGTAAAGAGGTTGTGAAAGATTGAATTTCGTAATGGTTGGATGTATAATTAGGAAGTGAAAATTTTAATTTGCACTTCCATAAGGTGAAATGTATTGACACAAAAAATACAGTATGATAGTATTGCCATTAGAAGAAAGAAAGGCACATTTTGTGTAAGGTGAGGAAATGATTAATAGATAATTTGATTTAAGTAAGACACATATAGTTATTGAGCCTGTAGAGAATAGGTTTGTTTTGTGTACGCTTAAGTTGGATTATCGCAAGAGGCATTTCCTTTGTTTTCCTTTTGGAAAAGAAATAAGGGGCTATTTAGCGAGTCTATTTTTGCGTATGCAAAAAAGACTCGTTTTTGTGTGTTCAAAATAATAATTGGCTCAGACTTCGAAAAGGAGAAACTTTAATGTTGCAGATAAAAAAATTAAATTTAACACATAAAAAAGACCTGAGAATAATTCTTAATGATTTCAACCTTGTGCTAAATGATGGAGATAAGGCAGTTATTATTGGAGAAGAGGGAAATGGGAAATCGACATTAATGAAGTGGATATACAATCCGTCGCTTGTAGAAAACTATATAGAAGCAGATGGGGAAAGGATAATGGGACACGAACGTCTTGGTTATCTTCCGCAGGAGATGCTCGATGAAGATAAGGAAAAAACAATATACGAATATTTTTCTGAAGAGGAAATATTCTGGGAGAAAACGCCTAAAGAATTGTCTGTTATTGCGGGAAAATTTGGAATGAAAAATGATTTTTTCTACAGTAACCAGACAATGGGTAGTCTTTCAGGAGGCGAAAAAGTCAAGACACAACTTATGAGGCTTTTCATTCGCGATGTTTCTGTGCTGTTGTTGGACGAACCTTCCAATGACATCGACATTGCGACGCTTACATTACTGGAAAAAATCATAAATGACTGGAAGCACATTGTGCTTTTTATTTCACACGATGAAACGCTGATAGAGCGTACTGCCAACATGGTGATACATATCGAGCAGATTATACGAAAAACAAAGGCGAGATATACCGTGGCAAAGCTTCCCTATAGACGCTATGTGGAAGAACGGCTTCATAAATTTGAAATCCAAAAACAGCGGGCACTGAGTGACCGTAGGGAGAAAAAGATTCGCGATGAAAAATATCAAAGAGTTATGCAGAGTGTACAAGGTGCATTAAGAAGTTGTACCAGACAAGCACCGTCTGTTGCCAAAAACTTAAAGGACAAAATGCATACGGTTAAGGCAATGGAACGAAGATTTGAAAAAGAAGATGAAAATATGACTCAGATGCCGGAACAGGAAGAAGCAATCTTTGTCAAATTAGGGGATGAAAACTCACACATTCCCGCAGGAAAAACGGTCATAGAATATGAACTTTCAAAGCTTGTGACTCCGGATGGCAAAAGAATTTTAGCAGAAGGAATTCATTTAAAAATAAAAGGTTCAGAAAAAATCTGTATGATAGGAGCCAACGGGGCAGGAAAAACGACTCTTCTAAAAAAGATAGCGGAAGAACTCCTAAATCGGAATGACATTAAAGCAGAATATATGCCTCAAACTTATGAAGACCTGCTGGATTTGGATGTTACACCGGTTGATTACCTTGATAAAACAGGAGATAAAGAAGAGCGTACAAGAATTAGAACATACCTTGGTTCACTTAAATACACACCAGATGAAATGGAGCATCCGATTCGGGAGTTATCAGGCGGACAAAAGGCGAAAGTGCTTCTCTTGAGGATGAGCTTAAGTGGTGCAAATGTTCTTATTCTGGATGAACCGACAAGAAATTTTTCACCATTGTCCGGTCCGGTAATAAGAAAAATGCTCCGAGAATTTCCGGGGGCTGTCATTAGCATTTCTCACGATAGAAAGTATATTGAAGAGGTGTGCGATAAAATATATCAGCTAAATCCTAATGGATTACAGCTAATTGGTGATTGATAACAAAAAGGATGAAAGACTGACAAATTTCAGGCTTTTAGTGAGTTGGAAAGCATACAAAGATTTGAATTTGGAGGATAGATTATGGTACGTACAGAAGATGCATGTGAAATTATAAAATATGCTTTGCAAAACGAAATTAAAGTATATTTAGATGGCGGATGGGGTGTTGATGCACTTCTTAAAAGAGAATCAAGAATACACAATGATATTGATTTGTTTGTTGAACTGAAACATTATCATGATTATATTTATGTGATTAAGCAGCATGGATTTGAGGAAGTAAATACTGATTATACAACGGATGGTCATACTGTCTGGAAAGATGATAAACAAAGAATCATTGATTTACATTGTTTTGAATTTACAGATGACGGAATTGTTTATGAGGGAGATATATTTCCATCAAAAACTTTTTCCGGTATTGGAAAAGTTGGAGATATAACTGTTTCTTGTATTGAACCATTGAGTCAGGTAATGCTTCATTTGGGATATGAACACGATAAAAATGATGTGCATGATGTGATGCTGTTGTGTGAAACATTTCAAATAGCAATACCAGATGAATATAAGGAAAAGTAAAATTTCAGTTTTGTGTTGAATCTCTAAGCAAAATAGCTTATAATTTGACATGCTACATATAGTTATTATCCACAGTTATCGAGTAGGTGTTATCAATGCCGATAACAAAATGATAACATTAGCTCGTATAGGCAGGATAATATGGATATATCAAATAATCAAAAGAACGAGAAACATTACAGAGAATAATTCCTAAACAAAAAGCGTTAGTCTTTGTAGAGTTTGAATAGTTGGAGCAGAGCTTCAAAGCCTTTATTTTCAAGGGTTTTGAGGCTCTTTCCTTTTAGAATTGCATTTTGATTGCATTTTTTTATTCAACTGCTCTGTGATAGATTGCTGTATGCTGATTGCTGGTGTAATCGGCAACACTGGTTGTTGCCGGAGTATAAGTGAGAACACCAGTTAATTTTTTGGCAACTTCCACGTTGGTGTTGGGATATAAATGTCCATAGGTTCCTAACGTGGTCTGTATCTTTTCATGCCCCAGACGTTCTTTAATCAATAAAGGATTTTCTCCCATACTGATGAGCAGGGAAGCATGGGAATGTCTGAGTGCATGAATCTTGATACGGTGTACGCCTGCCAATCCAGCAAGTTTTTCTAATGCCCGTGGGAGGGTGTGCTTACTGGTGGGAATCCCATTGTAGCTTAGTACAAGGTCGCAGCCCTTTAAAACCTTTTGCTGTACTTCCTGCCATGCTTTCAATTCTTTGATGGTATCTGTGTCAATATAGATAGTGCGAATACTGGCTTGTGTCTTTGGCTCCACAAATTTGTATTCGTCCATTGTTTTATAGTACAGCGTTTTTGTTATACTTAAAAGTCCGGTTTCAAAGTTGATGTCCGACCATTGCAGGGCTGCGGCTTCTCCGATTCTCATTCCAGTCATAAACAGGAGCCAGTATGAAATGAAAAGGTAATGTTCGTAATAATCGCCCTTGTAGAGCAGGGAAATTACCTTTTGAAATTCATCCAGTGTCCAGAAATCCACTTTTGTTTTCTTGCTCTTGATGTTTCCTATCATTCGTGACGGATTTTTCTTTGCAAGACCGAGAACAACTGCTCTGTCAAAGGCAATAGAGAGCATACCTTGTACAATACGGATATAGTTTGGACTAAATTCTTTTGCGAGTTCAAGCTGCCAGTTCTGGACGTTAATGGGTTCTATCTCATCCACCGTCATTTTGTAAAAGTATGAAAAATGCTTCTGAATGGTAGAACGGCGGTTCAGATAGGTACTTTCCTTTACCTGTGTTTTATACCAAGGCAGGTAAGTTTCTTCAATGAACTGTTGAAAGGATAGCTGCTGTTTCTTTTCCGTTAATTCCTCTGTGGATGTCAGCATAAGCTTTGAATATGCTTCTCTAGCTTCCTTTTTTGTCTTGAATCCGCTTTTGTATTTCTGAATCTGTTTTCCGGTAATCGGATGAAAACCTAAGTTTGCTCTAAAATAATAAGTTCCGTTTTCTGCTTTCTTAATAGGGTCTTTTGCCATGATTTCACTCCTTACATAAATGTGCAAGAAGTACAATCAGTTTGATTTATCAGTAAAAGTAATCCCTAGCAATTCTTCCACAGCTTCTCTGGGAACCCTGTCCAGTTTGCGTGACTGATAGTAGGTATGCCCTTTTGAAATCATAAGTTTTTTTGCTTCTCTTATGATGTCTGCTGCGAATGAAGTTCCATAACCCAGTTCTATTAAGTCTTTTTTTGTTACTGTAATCATGTTCCTCCTTTCCATAGACCAGATATGGAACCCTCAATATCTGTCTATATTATATCAGATTTTGTGGCAAAAGTAATATTAAGATTGTATTTCCTGCAAATAGTTATTTGATTTTGAATGAAAAATTCTAATTCAAAATGGTATCTAAGCAAGCCGAACAGCTTTCGCTAAAGCTCATGGGAATCTCACCCCTGCATGGTTCTCATCCAGCCGTACCCTTTGCCAGCGGTGCTACATCATCACACGGACTAAGGCTGTACGGAAGTATCATTATCACGATAGAAAGGTCATGGCGGCAGCTTTTGCGGTAAGCTGCTTATGGAACGCTGGCAGGAATCGCTATCCGGTTTCATCCCTCCTTTGGTGGGTTACGGCGTGCCAGCCAACGGCTCTCTTTCTATCGAAACGTATTCGGCTGCTTTATGCTGCGTTGATTAGACGCTTTCTTTTTCAAGGAACAATCCGGCTTTGTCAGCCTGTTAAAATGCACTGGTGATAATGCACTTTAATAGACTGGCAAGCTCTGTCTGGGAAGCATGGGCTTGTCCATGCTTCCACAGGAGAGCGTTATTTTTACTTTGGTTCCCTGATTTCAAAAGATAAAATCTTTGCAATCAGACGTGTTTCCATCCGGCGGCGTAGGGTTTCATCTACAACCATGTGGGTATTTCCATATTCGTCTTTCATGGGACGCATGGAACGGCTGGCAATAAAACCGCTGTAATGGCGTACAATCTGGTTGACTGCTTCAATATCGCCGTCCGTAGCTCTTACAATCACAGGAAACGGAATCATAGGGTGCTTTGCTGTCATGCTTCGTCCTCCATAAATTTTTTGATAAATTCCAGTCCGGCGTGTCTTCTTCTCTGGATGGTAGAACGGTTGACTTCCAGAATTTTTGAGATTTCCGTATCGTCAAATCCAAGAAAATAATATCGCAGGATAACGTCACGTTTCTTTCCGTCCAGACTTTCTAATGCTTCGGCTAACAGGCTGTTTTCAATGCGGACAGTAAATCCATCCATTTCAAAAGTATGGAAGTGGGATGGATAGGTGTCTTCGGAAGAAAACAGATTGACGGTGTAATCGTCCATATCACAGAACAGGGTTTCCCGTTTACACTGTCTGGACAACGCTTTGAGATAGTCTTTGCGTTCATCCTCCATAGCGACTTTACAGATATAATCAAACTGGTTCTCTATGGTTGTCTGAAATTCAGATGGCTTCATCATTGTTCACCCCCTTTCCAGCCTTGAAAGGGAGCGAGTTGATAGGAATTTCTGCTTCTTTCCCCCTTTTCGCTCTTAGTCCCGACAGGACAGGGGGTGCAGTTGCGTTTTGAAAAGAAAAATTTAAAAACTTTTTCTTCCAACTAAAAAAGCACGCAAACAGACGATATTTCTGTTTGTGTGCTTTGATAGTTCTTTCTATGTATTCTGAAAAACCACATTGAGGGTCAGAATTTTCTAGTGTAGGTAGATGGCTTTTTTTTAACGGTTTACCGAATGTAGATATATTTAAGAAAATATTTTGCATAGCGGCTTCCTCCTGTAAGCCGCCGGAGCCTAAAAAAAGCTGACTTTAATACAACCTCCATATATTCTGGAAAAAAGAAAGACGGCGGCTTTTGTCAAACCGTCGTCTGGAAAGATTTATGAGATTTTGACGCAAGAAAAGTGTACTGCCAAATAACGGTTTTTTTTATTTCCGTTTCGGCAGCATAGTTTTATCTTTGATACGCATAATAGGAACTGTACAACTATACAATACGTTTTTCTATACCTGTCACTATTACAACAGGAACAGTAAAATGTACAGAGGTGGTGTATTATGCGTAAAAAAGAAGATAAATATGATTTCAGGGCGTTTGGGCTTGCCATAAAAGAAGCCCGTAAAAAACAGGGTTTGACCCGTGAACAGGTGGGAGCAATGATTGAGATTGACCCACGCTATTTAACCAATATTGAGAATAAAGGGCAGCACCCCAGTTTACAGGTGCTGTACGACCTTGTATCTCTGCTGAATGTATCAGTGGATGAGTTCTTTTTATCCTCTGATAGTCTGGCAAAAAGTAGCAGACGAAGACAGCTTGAAAGCAAAATTGACAATTTTACAGACGCAGACCTTGTTATCATGGAAAGCGTTGCTGATGGTATTGTCAAATACAAGGAAATGGAAGATAAATAACTTCTATTGCCTGCAAGAATAAGATTGAAATTAAAATGAGCCGATAGTCTATAAGCTATATAGCTTATAAATTATCGGCTCTGCGTCTAGCGTCTGGCTCTTTGATAATGGTTGTAATTCCGTTTTTTATTGTCACTAAATTTTTCTTTTTTTGCATTTTGGACAAAAGAGAGGGGAAATTTACCAGTTCCGTGTCTTTGCGTATTTTAGTTCGTGTCTTGTTGTTACAGACAGGACAAAGTACCCATATTTGTTGTTCTGCCATAAAAATCACCTGCCTTATGGAATAGCTGAAAATAGAATTGAAAGAGTGTTATTTATAAAGCGATACCACATTCTAAGGCTAGGAACATAAGTTTTTCTGCTTTACTTAGCCCATATTCACACAAATCTCTAATATCCCAAGTATCATTATCTAAACAATCAGCTCCATATAAAAATTGAAGAAAAGGAATATTCCTAAATGTACAAACAGCTAAGGCTGCTGAAAATTCTAATTCAACAGTAATACAGCCTTGAGCTTTTCGGTCATTGATAATACCTAAAGTTTCTCTATATATTCCATCAGTAGTCCAACTTTTTCCTGTTATATAAGGGCAGTTATACTTGTCTAAACATGAAATCAATGTATTTATGTATTCTGGGTTTACTGATAATTCCTGATTTGCAGGAATATAGTGATAGCTTGTTCCCTCATCTCTAACCGCAGAGGTGGGGATAATGATTTTATCTTTCACGGAATCATTTAAAATACCACAACTTCCAAAAAGAATAATTTTTTTTGCTCCTAATGCAATAATTTCCTCTAAGCCAGATACACAAGCAGATGCACCAACTAATGATAAATAAAAAGCTATTTCTTTTCCTTTATAATTGATTTTATATACCGGATTTACTCCATTTGCTGTATATAATTCTGCAATTTTTTGAACGGAGTTCAAAGAGATAAACTTATCAATAATGTTTTTGGAAAATGTGGAAATACATACTTCGGGGAAATTATCAATGGGCTTTGTACAATCTGTGGGATTGATTAACGCTGTTTTTTCTTCATAGAATTTCTGAAAAATAGTAGTATCCATATTCTACACATCCTTTCCAAATTATTTTAAAAGAATATTTTTTATAATATACAAGATGTTTTCGGGTATTTGAGGACTTATAAGCATAAGGTTGCTATACAGCCGTACTCCTTGATAAGAAAATATAATTATATCAATAATAGCTTCGGCATTTACTTCGTTAAATTCTTTTGTTTTTATTCCATAAGCAATTAAAGATTCCCAAGTCTTTTTACTTAATAAATATTGCTCATATAGCAGACTTTCATTGCCTTTACGCTGTAAAGTACTAAAAAATTCATAAATTGCTAAAGTTAAACAATTACTACTATCTAACATTTCTATTTGATAGCGATTTAATAGTTCTAATAGAATTTGTTTAGCAGGAACTAGACTTTCGATTTTGTTTAAAACTTCATTTTCTTGTGTTTGCATAAGAGAGTTAATGATATGAGAAAAAATTTCTTCGGTACTTGAATAGTGTCTATAAAGACCACCTCACTAAGTCCGGTTTTTTCACATATATCTTTCATTGTGACTTCTTTAAATCCCTTTTCTGCAAATAATTTGTATGCTTCTGAACAAATAAGTTCTTTGGTCTTATCGCCTTTAGCACTCACTACTATAACCTCCTTTGCGACATATATGTCTCTTTTAATAATTATGCGACATTTGTGTCGCAAAGTCAAGAGCTATTTCACAATCTTCCAGTTTTCTCCGTTCTTTTCCAGCACAAGGTCAAACTGTGATACCTGTGTTGTCATGGTCTGGTTATCCAGATATTTCACTGCAAGGGAAGCTGTCACCTGATTACCGCTTCGGTTGTAGACCGGATTCACCAGTTCGGAGAAAATATATTCTTTCCCCACAGGTTTCAGCACGCCCTCATTCACATAATAGGTCAGCTCCTTTGCGGTTGCCGTAGGGTACAGCTTGAAAAAGGTAGTGAGAAATTCGTTGATTTCCTCCGTGGTGATGGAATCCACCGTACCGTCACTTTGTACCGCTTTTGGGGTGTAGCCGGATTTTACGGGAACGCTGGTGATGGTAGGGTTCTGGATAATCGTCAGGTTTCCAGAGCCGTCCACATAGACCGTCACCTGATAGGCGGAACGGACGTTTTTACTGGATTCTCCCTCTGTGATACGCTGTTCCACCGTATAGGTCACTTGATAATGCTGCTCCTTTTCTTCTGTGATTTCCCATATCTGAAAATCGGTCAGGGCAGACGATACGGGGATGTCTTTTCGGACAGTATCTACATTCAGGGCTTGTAGTTCCCCGGTGAGATAGCCTTTTAAAGCATTTGTCCGGTTATCAATGGAAGCGGCGGACTGTTCCCATGAATAGTAGACTTCTGCGAAATTCTCCACAAAATTCTCTATCTTGTGGGTGTCGAGGATGGTTTCCTCAATTACTTTGGTTTCATGGACAGTATGAATGTCTATCGCCGTGAAATTCTTATAGACGGCAAACAGGAAGCTCACTGCCAGCAGCACCCACAGGGCAATCACGGTTTTTTTGTGGGTATTGACTTTGTAGACTTTCAGTTTCTTTTCTTTCTGCTTTTTCTGGTTTTCCTCTTTTCTAATCTGAATCATATCGGTTCATCCTTTCTTATTGTTTGATTCGTCCGGCTCCGGCAAGGTGCTGTTGCCAGTAGGAGCCTGTCAGGTCTGCGTAACCAATGGGATTTCCGGCATGGTACATCCGGTTATTTCCCACATACAGCCCCACATGGGTGATGTAGGTTCCGGCGTTGTAGGTGGAGTGGAAAAAGACTAAATCCCCTGCTTTTGCTTCGGACAGGGGGATGTGCTGCGTCACATTGTACTGTTCCTGTGCTGTCCGTGGCAGAGCGATTCCTGCCTTGCCATAGCACCACTGCACCAGTCCCGAACAGTCAAAGGAAGTGGAGGGGGAATCACCCCGTACACATACGTCCAGCCCTCATACTTTAAGGCTTCCTCCATGATAGCCTGCACCGTTTCATCATCAAACTGTGCCACGGTCAGGTATTGCGATACCAAGAGGACATAGAACATATTCCCGTAGGAATACCGCCAGCCCCCGTTTTTCTCTACCGCAACAGGGTTAGTGTAGGTGACTTTCTTTCCGCCGGATTTGTCCCTTGCGAAGCTCTCTGCCAGTTCAAAGGTGTATTTTTTTCCGTGTCCTGCCACATAGTCTAGGAAACCGCCGCCGTAATTATAGGATTGAATCACACTGTTTAAGTCACAGCCCTTTGTTTCTGCCGCTGCGAGCAGTTCCGAGAAATACTTGCAGCCCTGTTTGATGGATTCTTCTGTACTAAGGGAGTTCGAGGGAAGCCCCAGAGATTCCGAGGACTGCATAACGTCTTCCAGCGTGCCGCCGGATTCCACCTGAATGATGGCGAGCAGCACATTTAAGTATTCCTCTATGCCATATTCCCTTGCATACTTTTCCAGCATAGGCTTATGGGCGAGGACTTCCTGTGATACGCTCACGCCCCCATAGATAAGGTTTCCACCGCTTCCGCCGTCTTCCTCATCCGAGAAGACAATCACCACCAAAAGGAGCAGGGAGAACATCATCACAAACACGCCGGAACAGGCAAAGAAAAGGTGTCTTAACTTCATGGTTTCTCCCCTTTCTTCTGTTTGGCAGCCGCTGTTACTGTTTTTCTCCACTCCTTTCTGGCGGTGGTACGCCGGATGGTAAAGTTCGATTCTTTTACCGCAGGGGCAGCCCGTTTTCTTTCCGGTATCACAGGAGCCGTATTTGTCTTTTGTCTTTCCTCTGGTTTGTCTGGGGAAGCCGGAGGGACTATCTGGCGTTCTGTCCTTACAGGCGGTATCTGTTCATGGTGGATGGAAGCTGCCTTTACCACCGGAACCGAAGCCCGTTCTGACACAGTTCCCCCATAAGGAACCTGTCTCCGTTCCCTGATGGATGGGGAAACTGGCTGCATGGCTGGTTTTCCTGTATGAGTGGTATCTACATGATGTCGGAAATCTTCCGGCTGCTTTGCAGTAACAGGGCGTTCATGGACGGGAGCCGCCCCTTTGGGGGATTCGGAAGCTGTCTGTTGCGGCTGTTTTGCCTGTTCCAGTTCCGCCCTGCGTTCTGCAATGGTCTGTCTGCGGCTTTCTGCCTGTGCGTTCCGCTGTTCGGCTCTGGCAGTTCGGGTCTGGGTCACGCTGGAAGTAAAATCCCGTACTCCCTCTGATACCTGTGTTTTCCCGTGGTAAAGGGCGTACTTTGCATTGACAGGCAAATCCTTTGCCTGCTCCCGAAGCTGTCCGGCAGTATCGGCTATCTTATCTTTGGTATCTGCCGCCGCACCTACCGCAGAACCAGCCCGTTTCCATACGGATTCCTTTTCCGGTGCTGCCTGTCCGTCTGGTCTGCTGTGGTCTGCCTGTGTCCGTTTGGAAGCGCCGGAGGTGGAAGCAGTTCTCTGGTTTGAGCCAGCCTGTTTTCTTGCGTGGTATGCAGCCGTTCCAGCCCCAAGAGCCGCCACGGAACGTCCTAACTTATGCTGTAAACGGTGCATATGGGCGTGCATGAGCATACGGGGTCTTCGCATGATACGGCTCCCCATGCTTTGGGAATCGCCGCTCTGTAAGGAGAACATCCCCATCAAATCCCCCAGCTTGAAATAGATTCCGGCAAAAGTCACTATCTGCAAGAACGCCGTCAGGAAGAACGGATATTCCCCAGACAGGTTGTAGAGCATGGTGGAAATGCTGAACGCTACCGTGATAATCAGGGTGATTCCGGCTCTGGTAAGGATGGTGTTGAACAGTTTCGTAATGGCACGCTTTGACATCCCCTCAAAAGAGGGAACCATGCTAAGGAGGAAGCTCACAGGCAGGAACATGGCGTAGATGATAAAAAGCACCTGTGAGAAAATCATTATCCCTGTGAGCAGGAATACAAAAAAGGAGATACCGATATTGAACAGGAACAGGAAGAAGACGGTTCCCAAGCGGTTGATGGTCTTTGTGATGGTAAGGTTGGTGTTTTCCCTGTCTTCGATTTCCTCCACCACGATTTCTTCCCTGTCCTGCCCGTTGTTTTCGTCTGGGCTGGTTGAGAGCAGGCTTTCCACACGGTCAGCCCCAATGCTTTCCACATCCGAGTTGCCGTATTGCAGCAGGAGCCACGGCTGTTTGACCTGAATGGAAAACAGGCTGTCCCGTATCAAATCCACACTGTCTTTTCCTTGACTTTCCGAGTTTGGCAGCACAATCTTTGTACCAAGGGTCAGGCTGGCATTGCTGATGTCTGCGGAAAATTCATTGATTTTCCCGATATAATCAGGGGCATAGGCGATAAAGGAAGCGGACAGCACGAACACCACCACGAAGTTCACAACGGCATGGATGGCTTTTGTGGTTTCCCGTTTGATAAGCCTGTGTAGGCAACGTAAATCCCCACCACCAGAATGAGAATCAGCAGGAACCCGACATAAAATCCCTCCGAGGACAAGCCGCTATTGGTAACGCCTGCAAGGGTCTGCATATTTTTCCCAATGGAATCCGCCGTAGAGGAAATGAAATCCAGTGAGTAGGCTTCCTGAATCAGATACCTGTGGCGTTGGAAAGGTACAAGCTGATTGTCCAGATAAAATTTGTGATGGCATACAGCCCGTACATCACCTGTTTTCCGATACCGTCCAGCCAGTTCCACGGGAGCCAGTCCCATCCGCTGTCCACATAAAAATCAAGCTGGTAGTTGTCCAGAGGATATTTGCTGTATTCGTTGGCAACGTCCACCGTATCATCCACCAGTCCGGCAGCGTGGGCGGCTGTGCCGAAGACTGCAAGCAGCAGGAGGATGAGCAGGAGTGCCAGAAGCACCCTGCCAATCACTTTTCCTGCCGTCTTCCAAGACAAGCCCTTTTTTGTGTGATGAGGAACTGGGAATTGCGGTCGGTTGGAAGTTCTATGTATCACCATCATTCCACCTCTTTTCTTACGGGCGGTCTGGTATCAAAGGCGTGGAACAGGTCTTCAAAGATAGGATGGAACTGTATCACGCCCACACGCCCGTACAAATCACTGATGAGGCACTGTCCGTTTTCCAAGTCACGGAGCCGCTTCTGGTTGTTTTCATCTTCGGAATCCACTCCGAAAAAGGCGAGGGTCTTTTTGATTTCGTTGATGTCCGTGGAACGGAACGCAAACTTCAAGCCCAGATTGTTTTTCAGTTTTTCATCCAGCAAATCGTCCGTGTTCTGGGTGACAAAATAAACGCCTGCGTTCATGGCACGTCCGGCACGAACCAGCTTCATAGAAAGGGTCTTGCCCTGTGCCACCTGTAAGAAGCTCCATGCTTCATCCAAATCCACAATCTTGAACACGCTGCGGTCGGTGTGGATGAAGTCGAGGGCAAAGGTGCTGATTACAATGAGCATTGCCACGGAAAGCAGCTCCATTGTGGTGTATTCTTCAAATGAGGTTTCCTTATCCGGCAGCACCAAATCCGCTACCTGAATGATATTGAGCTGCTTTTCAAGGCTGATGGACTGTGTGACATCCCCATCCGAAAAGAGCAGGTGTGCAAAGTCATAGTCCGTAAAGGATTCGATATGGTCGGCTATGCTGGTGCTGATGGTGGTTCCCTCCGCCCGTAGTTCCTCAATTACTTTGAAAAGCCCCCGTTCTTCACTGTTTGTTACTGCACGAATAGCTTTCCGAAGAACAGGGAACTTCTCCCCGTCACGGCTGGAAATGCCGGTTAAAAAGGTCAGGATGTCGATTGCCAGTGATTCAGAATCCTTTGGGTTCTCCATAATCACATACGGGTCAAGTAAGCCCCTGTTCTGTTCCTCCGAAGTCAGGTTTACGATATTGATTTCATGGGCGATTTCCGGCAGGGTTTCTTTCCAGCGTCCCCGTTCCGCTTTTGGGTCAACAATGAGAGCCTGTGCCCCAAATAATACGGAATAATAGACAATCATGTTGTTACTGAATGATTTTCCACCGCCGAGGGAGCCGACAAAAGCGGCAGCAAGGGCGTTGGTGACGGAGCCTTTTACCCCTTGACTGGCAAGGGCAGGCTTTAAGTACACGTTTCTTCCTGTATCAAGCTGTACCCGATATAAATGCCCTCCGGCTCCCCCAACATCTGGGTTGCCCCGAAGCCAAGACCAGCGAGGAAGTCACTGGTGACATACTGGATGTAATCGTTCAGATACCGTTTGCTGGCAGGGAGAAATTCCCCATGCAGCCCCAGCATATCCCCAAAGGGGCGAACCAGCTTCACGTTCAAATCGTCATAAAAATCTTTCACCTCATTACAGCGGCGTTTCAGTTCTTCCAAGTCGGGAGCCGTCACACGCACCACATAGGACAGCTTATACATGGATTCCTTGCTCTGGTCTAAGGTGGATTCCAACTCATTCACGCTGTCTAAAGCGTCCACCACGTTTGTACTGGTTTCACTGTCATTCTGCCATGCGTGATTGTCCAAATCTTTCAGCTCTTTTTTCTTGTTCCGCACCGTAGAGAGGGCTTTCCGGTTTGTGACAATCTCCACATTCATAGAGGTATCAATGGGAAAGGTAAATTGCTGCTGCTGATAGTAAAAGATTTCCGAGGATGGGAAGTCCAGTTCCCCCACAATGCTGTTGATAGTAAAGTAGGCGGCATAAACTGTCCCGTCTTCCTGTTCGATTTTCAGATACCGCTGGTTTTCCTCTATCAGACAACGGGTGGGTTTGATGAGGTCATAGTATTTCACCAGCGTTTCTTCCTGAAACCGCTTCTTTGGCAGGTAATACTCATAATCTTCGTAGGCGGTTCCGGTCTGCCCGTATAAATGCTCAATCAGATAACCAAAATCGTCTTTATCCAGCCGCCGGACTTTAAAGCGGCGTGAGATTTTACTTTCCAGCAGTTTTTCCATCTTCTGAAACCGCCAGATTTCTTCATTGCTCATGGAAACAAAATCCCCCATGAGCTTGTGGTTGACTTCATGGAGGAAGTCGGAAACAGCGGTCTTTGCTTCCCTGCGAAACTGTTTCATGGTGACTTCCTGCTCATTGACAAGCAGCTTGAAGCCGATAAAAAAGCGGTAGTCCACCTGATTTTCCCCTATCATGGAAATTAGGCTTCGGTCTGTGCGTCAATCTTTGCACAGGCAACGTCCTTTAACTTGCCCGTCACTTCCTGTTTGGAGCGTTCCTGTGCCGCCCGTATGCTGGATTCCGTGCTGATTTGCAGGGCGTGAATCTTTCCGTCCCTGTTCTGGGCGATAAGCTGACGGAAGGAATCGTGTACCTGATATTTCTGTTCGGGGCTTAAAAAGGAATAGTTGTAGGGAAGCAGCTCATAGTAAGCGAAGCACTCCCCGTCATGGTTGAACACAAGGTTATTTTCGATATACTTAATCGGATATGCCATAAATATCACTCCTTACTGCCGTGATAGGCTGTGCCGGATATTCCTTTTCCAGCTTCACGGGCTTTCCTGCATAGGTCAGTTTTGGGCGTACCAGATATGCCAGTACGGATTTCAGGAAGCGTAAGGCTTCTTCCCGTCAAAAGTCTTCTGGCACATGAACCAAGTGAGGGCAAAGGGTACGCCAAAATATTTTAAAAATGCTCCGTCAATGAACGAAAGGGGAGGGAGGTTCCCCAAGAGCATAACTGCAAACACCGACACCACGAACCACGCCATCTGTGTGAACGTGATGGGTAATGGCAGCTTAAAATCATTGATGGAATAGAGTACCTTTTCCACCGACCAGATACTGGTATAGCTTCGTATTTTCTTCATAGTGTCTGTCCTTTCTAAAAGATGGGGCAGCAAAAGCCGCCCCTGAAATAAAAAAGCCGCCTGTACTTCCAAAAAGAGATACAGACGGGTCTATCGTATGATTTCATATACGCCGTGGTTCGTGACAATAAAGGTTCCCTCCAATTCCATGTCACGCCCATAGGCTGCATAGTCGATATAGTTTTGTAAGTGTGCCGGAAGTTCGCCAAGCTGTCCGCTTTCTTCCAGATAGTAGCGAGCCACATCCGCCATATCGTCACAGCCAGAATGACAGATAATATCGTCTTCATGCTCACAGAGTTCTTCGATACTGCCAAAGTAGGATTGCAGCTCTGATAGTTCCTCCTGAATATATTCCGGTAAGTCCTCCACCATTTCACACAGGCGGTTGACTTCCTCAATGGGGGTATATTCGTCAATCTCAAAGGGCAGCTCATAATCATGGATGGCGTATTCCTCATATTCATCATTCAAACCGATACGTTCTTTGACTTCCTCAAAGTCCACAGGCGGCGCGAACCATGCCCCTACCAGTTCGCCCTCATTGTATTTGCCTAAGTTGGCAATGTAAATCCGCATTTCTTCCAAGTTACTCCACCTCCTTTTAGCGGTAATAAAAGATACCATTGTCCGTAAACAGGTAGTTTTCGCTGGTTTCCAGTTTCCGACCAATGGAAGCGTAGTCGATATGGTTCAACAGGTCTGGATGTACTTCTCCAAATAGCTGTACCTCCTGCACCAGATAACGGGCGAGGGATTCTCCGTCCTGCACCGGATAGCAGTGTATTTGGTCTTTGTGGTCGATAAATTCCGTAAAGCTGGGAAACCACCGCTTTTGTACCACATCCATTTCATAATAGAGGGGCGTTCCCTGCATTTCCTGTATCATCCGGCAAAGGGCGGTGATTTCCCAGAGCCTTGTGTTGCCCTCCAATGGAAACGGCAGCTCATAGTCTTCAATTTCGATTTCTTCCTCACTCTGAACCCCAAGACGTTCCCTGATTTCTTCAAAATCCACAGGACAGGAAAACCATGCCCCAGGATATTCCTCAAAATCTTCATGGTAAAACCTTGTGGTGTTCAGGATGTAGATTTTCATTTCTTCAATCGGTATCACGTCCTTTCTGATTTAAGGTATATAAAAAACAGCTAATTCAAATAAGAATGAGCTGTTTCAAATATATCCACTATAAAATCACCATTTTTCAGGTATTGTAAAAGTTACAACCACATTAGTTTCTTTTGACAGATTTTCAATGGATTTCTTAAATCCACTTCGAAACTGTTTCATAGCTGAATCAAAATTCAAATCAGCCCATCTATCATTTTCTTTGTAGATAATGTGTGGCAGATTGAGTTTATTCAAATTATCCAGATATTTATTACATATTTGTATCAGTTGACGTAGTTCTTTTTTTACATTAGAGCTAAAATCAAAGTCTTTGGCTATATTAACTAATTCAGCTTTTATTTCCAATACTGAATGTACGCATTGGTCTGGTAATTCCATTTCAATCGGATTTGTTAATATGCGTTTTGACTCTAAATAAAAAAACAAATATTCAATTCTATCTTTTTCAGTTGTGTACTGTTCCCAAGATATGCCACCAAAAGGAACACTTATACTATTTATTCTATATTTCAATGTGATTACCTCTTTCTAAATTTTTTGAAATTATAACACATTTAAAATATAGATACAATTTGTTTTTGGGGAGTTACGCTCCACAAGCCCCTAGTGGACTTCCGCTATGAAGCAATCAGAGCTTGCTCCATAACGGAAGTGTAAAATGGGTTCCCTATGCACCGATAATCTTATTGAACAGTTCCAGTAAGATATCCTTTACACCGTCTGCATTGAAGACCAGACCGACCGCTACAAGGGACACCACCAGAAAGCCGATAAGTTTGGAAAATTCCCTCTTAAATCCAAGGTACAGTCCAATCACCACGATTGCCAGCAGTACAAGGGACTGGGCGTTGGATAAAAACCAGTTGTAAAGATTCTGTCCGAAATTCATAAAAGCTCCTTTCTTTGCTGTAAGGTTCTTAGGTTCTAAAATTGCCGCCGTTAAAGCACCACCTCCTTTGCAGCGGCAGCTTGCTGCTTCAGGATTTTTTCGTGCTTTTCCGTCAGCCTTGCATGGGTGATGATGTCATGGACAATCTGGGTGTGGTTCATCTTATCCAGACGGAGAGCCAGTTTTAACGTGGGGGCTACCTGATGGGAGAGCCAGTGCAGGGTGCGTTCAAAGGAATAGGGTTCCGGTTTGGTTGTCAGTTTCAGACTTCCCCTGTGTTCCCCTATAAACCACGCCCATTCCTCATTGATACGCCAGTCAGAACGGGGCTTTGCATTGTCCCTGTCCACGAACCGGACATAGCGGTTGATGATTTGAAAGGCTGTCCGTTCTGGATTGTCATGTTCTAACAGGTCACGGATGGCGTAAAAGGCACGCTCATTTTTCAGCCGGATTTCAAAACGATTCTTTACCTCTGCGTCCGCAATGGGAATATCATGCTTTTTGTGCTGCTCATAGTCTTTTTCGTAAATGCAGAAGTACACCTCACTCTGGAGGGAGCCGATATACAGGGTGTTCCCCATACATTCTTTTTCCTCACGCCGTACCAGTTCACCGCTGCGGTAGCTTTTGAAGCTGCGGAAGACCGAGATACATTCCTCATTCCGGCACTTCTCTGTCAGATGGGGAATGTTCAGGATTCCCGTTTTATCATTGATGGCAAGGTCAAGCCGCTTCATCACGCCGTCCTCCATGAGAACATCCATAAAAAATTCATACCAGCTCCGTTCCTGTGCCAGCAGATAGCTTTCAAACTGGCGGCAGCCACGCCCTTTCAGTTCCAGCAGCACCCCTTTTTCCAGTTCCGGCGATACCAGAACGAAAATATCACCCAGATAGTAATGCTCCGTGTACGAGTAGAAGCCGTAGTCTTCATGGATAAAGTAGGGCAGCTTTAGCCGCAGCACATCTTCCACGATATGCTTTACATCCGTAGTGGGGAAGCGAATCCGCACATAGTCAAAGAGCATTTCAAGGGGAGCGTCTGGATTGAAGCGTTCCAGAGCTTCCGTGATGGCTTCCTGTAATGCTTCGGATGGATGAGCCTTGCCCGTTTCAATATCGCTCAGATACGGACGGGTAATTCCGGCAGCTAAGGCAAGTTTCTGTTGTGAGATACCGTAACTTTCCCGTTTCTCTTTAATGTCCCGTACCCATGTTTCTTCATTCAGTGAAAATCCCTCCTGTCTAAAAATGCGTATGTCAACTTTCAGAGCTTTGTTGACATACGCCGGATATGGGGAAAATCCCTTGTGTACCGTGGGATTCTGCCCTGTTGTTTGGTTGTTGCCTGTCGATTTGTACCCCTCTGTTAGATACGAGGGGTTCCTGCTGGCGTGCCTTGCGGCACACCAGCCACAGCAGGTCAGTCCGTTTCTGCGGCTTTCGCTTCGCACGCCGCCTGCACTTCCTGCCTGCTGTCTATCAGTTTTTTTATTTCTTTGAGGAAATCGTGTCCTTTTGGCACAAGGGGCGTGTAAAATTCCGAGATAACGCTGGTTCCTACGTCCACATAGCCACGCCCTTTTATCTGCTTTAGGAAGAAATCCTTTGTGGTTTCCCCGAACATCATCCCATAGCCCATTTCCGACATCCGCCCCAGAGCCACACGGAAATTGAACTGGTCACGGATTCCATCCCCCAGATACTTTGCGTCCGGACGCTGGCAGGCGAGAATCAGGAAAAAGCCTGCCTGCCGCCCAAGCATAACGATTTGTTTTAACTTGTTGAGGACAGCGGCGTTTTCCTTTGTGCCGAGCATTTCCATAAATGCCACATATTCATCAAAGATAAGGAAATTTGCAGGAAGCCCCAAGTAAGCGTAGTTTTCCCCTGTCCGGTAATTCTCCATGAGCTTCATGTCTTCGCTGCGTTTCATCATTTCTTCATAGAAACGGTCAATGCAGGCGAGCATATCTTCATTTTTGTAGTACACATCCGGCATAACCGCCTGTAAATCCGCAAGGTCGGCGTTCTTCGGGTCTAACACGAACAGGACGGCGTTGGTGCGGAGCAGGGCTTCAATAAGAGTCAGGATGAAATAAGTCTTTCCGCCGCCGGTTCCTCCGGCGATGAGCATATGGGGGAGCTTGTCATACTCCCACCAGACATTTTCCATGAGCCGGAGCCTGCCGTCCTTTGCCTGTACGTCCTCAATGGAGATACGGTTGGCAATGGTATCATAGAGCAGGGTGTACTCCACGTAGGAATCCTTTAATTCTTTATCCGTCAGCTCACAGTACAAGCCGCTTTCCAGCTTTTTCTCCAAGTTTAAGAGCTGCTCCTGATATTTCCCCAAGGTGATTTCCACACAGATATGGAGCAAGCCCTGTTTCATCCGGTAGTAGATTTTTGGAAAGTAAGTGATGGTTTCTTTGGAACGGCTGGAAGACAAGTCCTTGAAAAAAGCGTCTTCCTTTTTTTGCTCTGATTCATACCACTTGTTTTCCAACACCATCCTTGCCAGCTTTTGGCGGTGGATGAGCTGCTTTACTTCATCCCTGCGGTATCGCCAGAACAGAAGAACTGCTGTAAGGCACACCAGCCCTGCCACGCCCATGCTGAATAACAGGTAGGGGATATTTACATCCTGTATTATCTGGGAGAGGGACACTTCCTGCCAGTTGGTTCCGGCAATCTGCCGGATATGAAACAGCAGGACAACCAGCAGGAAGACAGGGAACAGGGCGGCAAGGGCAGTATGGAACACAAGGTCTTTATCCGTGGGGCGGATACGTTTTCCACGGGGGAAAAGCTGTTTCATGGGAACAATCCTCCTTTCCGTGATTAAAATAGCCCATATAAAGCAGCGAATAATCCTTTCTTGTTTGTCTTCCATATGGCTTGAAATAAAAAAGTATAGCCGGACAACTCCCTGCACAGAC
>ENA-OQCE01000215-OQCE01000215.1-human-gut-metagenome-genome-assembly--contig:-NODE-215-length-28059-cov-1.735035_pt1 | contig 28059 bp, 39 predicted proteins | sample MGYA00242495_ERZ504572 | MGnify/ENA primary metagenome ERZ504572 (study PRJEB26092, sample SAMD00036228) | human gut metagenome | host: Homo sapiens | study: EMG produced TPA metagenomics assembly of... | reverse complement strand
TATTTTTTTTGCCTTTTTCTTCAATCCGCGTATCGATGGATACTCCGGACACTTTATGATCCATGCGGCGTTCTTTCCGCTCCTGTGCACGGTATTCCCTGTATTCCCGATACTTTTCATTGCTTTCCTTTGCGGATTCATAGACCTTTTTGCCGCCTTTTTGCATTCCACGCAATGCCGAACGCTCTGTAATCAGTACCATACAGACGATCAGCACGATAATGTCAATAATAAAAGACCCGATCAGTCCAAATGCCTGACACATGTAATAAGCCAGACATCCGCCGATGATGCCGCCACCGGTATGCCGTTCTGCACAATATGTATATGCGTCAAGTGGATGGATCCGGTCGTTTCCATTCATGGCCAGTCCCATAAATGTACATAAAAAGACCAAAAATACAATTGCTGCAATCAATTTTACGGCTGCCAGCTTATTTCCACGGTTCGATACCGCAAAAAAACTGCCCACAAGAAGCAGCACCGGAAGAACATATGCCATAAGTCCGAACATACCAAAAAGAAAGCCGCTGACGGTTTTGCCAACGGCTCCTCCGAATCCCAGATTACTGATAAAAAGCAGCAGCGCAGCTGCAACAACAATCCACAACGTTACTTCCACGCGAAATGCCTGTGCTTTCTCTATTTCCGCCATACGCTCTTTTTTTTGTCTGTGTTTTTCTTTTATTTGATGATTTACGGTTTCCCGCAGCCATTGGACACACTCCTTCATACAAAACTCTTTTTATTTTATCATATTTACACCAGAATGTCACCCATCAGCTTTTTTAATTATTTTTAACTATTTTCCCCTATCAGCTGATACAGCTTTGCAAATGCATCCGAAATTCCCCCGACAGCATCAATAATGCCTTCTGACACTGCCTGTTTCCCGACAAGAATCGTGCCGAGATCCTTGGTCAGCATCTGCGTATTCATCATCATTTCTGTCATCCGTTCCTCCGAAACGTGACAATGGGAAGCCACGAATCCGGCAATCCGATCCTGCATCTGTTTAAAGTAATCATATGTCTGTTTTGCCCCGATCACGGTTCCACTCATCCGTACCGGATGGATCACCATGGTTCCGCTCGGAACAATAAAAGAGTAATCTGTGGAAACGGCCAGCGGAACACCGATGGAATGGCTCCCACCAAGCACTAAAGAAACGGTAGGTTTCGAAAGCGACGCGACCATTTCCGCAATCGCAAGTCCGCTCTCCACATCACCCCCCATGGTATTGAGCAATAACAAAACGCCATTTACACTCTCATCGTCCTCAATCGCTGCCAGACGTGGCAGGACATGTTCATATTTTGTCGTTTTTGAAGTTGACGGAAGACATTCGTGTCCTTCAATTTCTCCGATAATTGATAACAGATAAATGGTTGTATTTCTCCGGTCTGCATGTAACATTGCCTGTCCGAATTCAATAATGTCATCATTTTCTTTTTTGGTATCTCCCATTGTTTTTTCACCTTTGCCATTCATAAAAATAAGAACGGATACAAATGTATCCGTTCTTATCTTATGAATTATTTTCTGTTTTATTCACCGAGAAGATAATTATACAGTCCCTCATAGCGGAATTTTGACGCATTCCATGAAAAATCATTTGCCATTCCACGGTCTACCATCTGGTTCCACTGGCGCTTGCGGTCATAGAAAATATGCTTGGAATAATTAATCACCTGCAGCATTTCGTCAGCGTTGTAATTTGTAAAGGAGAATCCATCTCCACTGTTATCATATTCATTGTAAGCCTGAACCGTGTCTTTTAATCCTCCGGTTTCTCTTACAATCGGGACGGTTCCATACCGGAAAGAAATCATCTGTGTCAGACCACACGGCTCAAAGCGGGAAGCATTAAGAACGCATCCGCTGCCGCATAAAGCTTGTGGGCCAGATCATCAGAGTAACAGATATTTGCAGAAACCCGGTTCGGATATTTCCATGCGTAGTGCCGGAACATATTCTCATACTGTGGTTCCCCGGTTCCGATGACTACCAGCTGGGTAAATTCATCTACCAGTCCGTCCATGACGGCATTGATCAGATCCAGCCCCTTTTGATCGGTCAGACGGGAAATGAGTCCGATCATGTATTTCTTCTTATCTACTTCCAGACCAAGTTCTTCCTGCAGCCGTTCTTTGTTCACATACTTCTTTTTCCGGAAGTTGGACGCATCATAATTCATGTAAATCTTGGAATCGGTCTGTGGATTGTAAGTCGTATAATCAATTCCGTTTACAATTCCCTGCATGTCAAAAATGACGTGCAGATAACAGGCCATTTAATCCCTCGCCGTAATATTCTGTCTGAATCTCCTGCGCATAGGTATCACTGACGGTAGTAATATAATCTGCATAAACAAGTCCGCCCTTTAACATATTTGCATCTTTATTAAATTCCAGCTTATCCGGAACAAACAGATCACTTGAGAATCCCGTAAGTCCCTGCATGGTTTTTACATCCCAGATTCCCTGGAACTTCAGATTATGTATGGTCATAATCGACCGGATGCCCCAGAAGAAAGAATCTGCCTGAAATTCGTTCTTTAAATAAACAGGAATCAGTCCGGCCTGCCAGTCATGACAGTGAATGATATCCGGGCGGAAACCGATCAGCGGAAGCATGGACAATACCGCTTTGTCGAAGAACGTGAATTTTTCAATATCATAGCGCATATCTCCATACGGTACGAAACAGTTAAAATACTCCTGATTATCAATGAAATAATAGGTGACTCCATCCAGTTTATATTGTAAAACCCCTACATATTTACTTGGAATATAAGAACCGCATGCCATATAAAAATGGGTCACATACTCAAACTGACTGCGGTATTTTTCCGGAATACAGCTGTAATTCGGAATAACAACACGCACATCCCAATCCTTATGATCAAATGTTTTAGGCAAAGCCCCACATACATCAGCAAGTCCTCCTGTTTTAATAAAAGGAACACATTCGGATGCTGCAAATAAGATTTTCTTCATACCTGCCTCCTAATTTAAAACCCTGTTTTGCGTATGACGCATTTTTACAGTATGTAATTTTACTCTTCCCAGTTGTGATATACTTCCTGAACATCATCATCGTCATCCAGGAAATCAAGAATTCTTCCGATATTTGTAATATCAGCCTCATCGGTCAGCGTCACATATGTCTGTGGAATCATGGTTACTTCCGCAGATGCCATCGGAATGTTCTGCTCTTCAAGTGCCTTATGTACCGCATCAAAATCTTCCGGAGCGGTAGTGATCTCAAAGCTGTCATCCGCATCGGAAAAATCTTCTGCACCTGCATCAAGTGCAAGCATCATCAGATCATCACCATCCATATCACATTCTTCTTTGTCAATGATAATCTGTCCTTTTTCATCGAACATATAGATACACATCCCTGTGTACCGATACTTCCCTGTCCCTTGGTAAATGCATTACGCACATTGGCTGCTGTACGATTCTTATTATCCGTCAGGCACTTTACAATAATTGCTGTGCCGCTTGGTCATATCCCTCATACGTTGTTGTCTCGTAATTAACACTGTTTCCATCGCCTGCCGCTTTTTTGATACCGCGCTCGATGGTATCATTCGGCATATTGTTTGACTTTGCCCTTTGCGATTACCTGTGCAAGTTGAAATTATTGCGATCCGGACCACCCTCTTTTACCGCAACAGCAATTTCTCTACCGATCATGGTAAAGATCTTTCCCTTTGCTGCATCATTTTTTTCTTTTTTGTGCTTGATATTCGCAAATTTGGAATGTCCTGACATTGTTAAAATCCTCTTTTCTAAATTGTATTCTATCCTGTAACCATCCATACTTCATGTCATTCGTACAGAAGCATTACCTGTATTTTATTCTATCATTCTTTGCCGTTTCGCGCAAGTGGGTCATCCTCCGGCCGCTGATGCTTTGCATCTGCTTTTTTTTACAAGAACCTCACGGATCATTTTATCCTTCACTTTCCGAATGGAAAATTCATATCCGTACGCTGCAATCTGGCAGTTTCACCATCATTTGGAATTTTTTCCATCAGGGAAACCAGAAAACCGTTGAGCGTGTCAAAATCATCATCATTTACCGGAATCTGTAACGTTTCCGCCACGTCCGAAAGACTTGCGAACCCGCTCATGGTATAACTTCCATCTGTATTCTGGCGAATCAGCTGTTCTTCCTCATCATGCTCATCCTCGATGTTTCCGACAATTTCTTCCAGGATATCCTCCATGGCTACCGCACCGGATGTCTGTCCATATTCATCTACCACTATGACCAGATGGCTCTTTTTGCTGCATTTTCTGAAAAAGAGTATGAATATTTAATGTTTCCGGAACAAAATCCACCTCCCGGATCAGTCCCTTAATGTCTTTGATGGAAGTACGGAATACCTCATTTTTCTGTGCAAAAGCAAATGCGTCTTTAATATGTAAAACACCGATAATATTATCGATGTCCTCCAGATAAACCGGATATCTTGACTTATTGTTTTCAATGATGAACGGAACAGCATCATTATAGGAAAGTTCCCCATCGATCGCAATCAGATTCTTTCGATGTGTCATAATATCTTTGGCTTCTTTGTCACCGAATTCAAAAATATTGTGAATCATCTCTGCCTCCGAAGCACGAAGAACTCCCTGTTCGTGTCCTTCATTTACCATGGAAATAATCTCTTCTTCGGTCACATCATCCTCATGGGAAGACGGGTTTAAAAATCCTATAATTTTTTTTTAAAATATTCGTCCTGCCGGAACTGGCACTATCGTCCATTTCGTTTCTCCTTTAATGTATATAATACTCCAAATCATACCATGGGAACTGTATTCCGTCAAGTTATGTATACAATTCCAGGCTGATCTCCAGTGCTTTGTCAATTTTCAAAAGAATCTGATGATCCAGATGACATACTTTATCTTTCAGCCGCTTTTTGTCAATGGTCCGCAACTGTTCCAGCAAAACGACAGAATCCTTTGCCAGATCGTATTTGTCACAGTTTAATTCGACATGTGTAGGAAGTTTTGCTTTATGCATCTGCGAAGTAATCGCCGCACAGATCACGGTCGGGCTGTGCCGGTTCCCGATATTGTTCTGAATGATAAGAACCGGCCGGACGCTCCCTGTTCCGATCCCACGACCGGGCGCAGATCTGCATAATAAACATCTCCTCTTTGAATCAACATACGTTTTCACCCCATACTTTGTGATACTAAAAGTATTTCCATATTTCTCACATGTATTCAAAAAGATGATTTCATACTATATGTTATTCAAAAAGGAGACATCTGTGTAATCTTATGATTCCTGTATACAGATTCTTGGCACACGCGGTGTGATCAGACATGCAAATTCATAATTGAAACGACCGGATAATTCGCCAAGCTCTTCCATCGTGATACATTCGCTGCCGTCTTTTCCGAGAAGGGTCACCGGATCACCTTCTTTTGCTTCCGGAATTTCGGTCACATCGACCATAAACTGGTCCATGCAGACTCTGCCGCAGATCGGAGCCTTCTTCCCGTGAATAAGAACATAGCCTTTATTGGAAAGCCCTCTTGCATAACCATCCGCATAGCCGACCGGAATGGTTGCAATTCTTTTTTTCTGACGGTGTCTCATAGATACCGCCATAACTGATCTTACGCCCTTTTTCCAGTGTCTTGACAAAAGCGATATGACTCTTTAAGGACATCACCGGATGAAGGGAAATATTGTGTGCCACTTCCTCCGATGGCCACATACCATAAAGCGTGATTCCGGCTCTTACCATATCCATATTTGCCTCCGGAATTTCTACAATTCCGGCACTGTTGGAGCAATGATGGATCGGTATTTTAACATTCCGTTCCTCTAACATTCTTATCATCTTCTGAAAAAGTGCAATCTGCTTTTTGGTTGGAGTTTTATCATACTCATCTGCCTGGGCAAAATGTGTAAAAATACCTTCAATCTCAATTCCAGGAGCTGCGCAATCTTTGCAACCAGATCGGCACTCTCCTCTGTGACCTGCAGACCGATCCGGCTCATTCCGGTATCAATTTTAATATGGATATGACAGGTTTTATTTTTTCTGACAGCGATATCCGAAAGAGCTTTTGCCGACTCATATTCACAGATTGCAGGACGTATTTCTTTTTCCACTATGAGCTCATAATGTTCTGGAAACTGATTCCAAGGATCAGAATCGGTTTCTTTCGCCCATCCGCAATCAGCATCTCCGCTTCATCTGCAGTTGCCACGGCAAATCCCCATACATACGGAAGGTCCTCGATTGTTTTTGCTACGGTCAGTGCCCCATGCCCGTAAGCATCTGCCTTGATGACGGCGGCAATTTTGGTTCCTTCTTTAATATTTTTATGCATGGATTCCATATTATAGCGCAGTGCATCTAAATCAATGCCTGCATAAACACGATTTTTTTTCATGATTTTTCTACCTCTTTGAGTCCTTCTATGATATCGGAAGCCATCATTCCCCGGACTCCACATTTTTCTTTTGCGGCATCTCCCGCCAGCCGTGCACATACACCCAAGAGGTGCTGCTTCTCTGCTTCATTCCCTGGGCAAGAAGGGAACCGATCACACCTGCCAGCACATCTCCGCTTCCGGCCGTTGCCATTCCATTATTTCCCGATAAATTTACATACGTCATGCCATCCGAAACGGCAGTAACCGTATGAAAATCTTTTAATACACAAATCACATGGAAACGCTTCGCAAAGGTTTCGGCAGATTGCTCCAGTGTGGTCAGAATTTCAGAAACCGGTTTTTTGGTCAGCCGGGACATTTCTCCGGGATGCGGTGTCAGAATAATGTCCGTCTTTGCCTGTTCTAAAAGTTCTGGCTGATCCGCAATGATATTTAACGCATCGGCGTCCAAAACCAGTGGAACGCGGCATTGTGCCAGAACGGTGGATGTCATGCGGCGTGCACGCTGTCCGGTTCCGATTCCCGGGCCAAATACTACGGCATCCGCCACTGCAGCTGTTCTGCCAGCAAAGTTTCTTCCTCGTTTTCCTGCCCGGTAACAAGAACAGCTTCCGGAACCTTTGTCTGCAGAATCAGCCGGTTTTGTTCACAGGTGAATACCCGCACCAGGCCACTTCCCATACGATATGCAGCTTTTGCACAAAAGCATGCCGCTCCGGACATATTAACACTTCCGGCAATAATTAGCAACTTCCCATACGAACCTTTATTGGTATGTGCCATACGGGAGGGAAGTTTTTTTAAGTCTTCCGGTTCCAGAACAGCCGTATGCGGCTTATGATCCAGCCAGCTCTCCTGTGTAATTCCCATGGAAACCACATGTACCTTTCCGCAATATTCATTGCCCGGCCACAGATACTGTCCCTTTTTTCCAAATGAAAATGTAATTGTGTCGTCTGCACGAAAAGCCGTGCCAAGCACTGCTCCATCATCGGAACAGATTCCGGAAGCAATATCCACGGCAACTTTCCATCCGGATAATTGATTGAGCACGTCAATATCGTTTGCAAGCTCTCCGGATATTTCCCGGGACAGACCGGTTCCAAACAGGGCATCAATGACCACATCATAGGATGCCTCCCCTGCGGAAACCTTCTCCTTCTGTACAACCGGAATGGAATAGCACTGCAGATCTGTTTTTGAACATCATAGGACGAACTGGTCCGATGCCCTTCTTCCTCTCCTGCCAGCCATACGAATACAAAAATCCCCTGTTCCCGTAAAAGTCTGGCAATGGCCAGTCCGTCTCCTCCGTTATTTCCGCTTCCACAGGCAATTAATGCTGTCGATAATTTATTTTGTTTAAGCAGTAAAAGCTTCTGCACAAAAGCCATCGATGCCTGTTCCATCAATACCAGTTCCGGTACATGAAACACCTGCGATGTATTCTGATCCAGAAGCTTCATTTCTTTTCCCGATACAAGATAACGCAAGATTTCTAACTCTCCTCTTCCTTTTGTGATTCTTTCGTATCGTTTTGTTTATTTTGTGCGCTGTCCTCTTCCACATCTTCATCTTCATAGTGAATATCGAACAGATCCAGAGTGGATGGTCCGAAGATATCATGCAGATACGCATAAATCTCACGATTGTTGATATCCCGATTCTGCTTACGGATGATATTTTTCTTTAAATCCACACGAACCTGATTGATCCAGGCATCAATATCATCGGATTCCTTTTTATTGACACGTATTTTTTCGTAAAAATATCCCATGCTCTGAAGCATCAGTTTCCGGTTGACATCACGGATCTGACGTGGAATTTCCAGCAGTTCGTCCTCATTTTCTTCCATTTTCTGATTGGTTTCATCAATCAGACGTTTATCTTCATCCAGCTTTTTTTCCCGCTGTGCATCCATATCTTCGGATGTAGTTCCGTCCATGTTTGCGACAATGCTTTCCATCAGCTGCTTTTTTACTTTTTTCAGCTGTTTTAACTCTTCATTCAGTTTTCCCTGTCTGGCAAGCAAAGCATTCAGCTCGTTTTCCGTTTCATGAATTTCGTCCGGCTTACCATGCACAGCAAAAAGCCGATGCCACTTCTCATCAAGTACAAGAATCGGCACCTGTTTGTCTGCCAGCGCTTTTTTAAATTCTTCATCATCCTTCATCGTATCACCTCTTTGTGTGCTACTTGGAGTTCTTCACGATATTATATGATAACTGCATCAGACTGTCCGACAAATGAACATTTTCGACAACCACACTTTTATCACTTAAATCCAGATCCACATGGGCAAAATTCCAGATGGCGCGAATTCCCAGATTCACAAGATGCTGTGCGGTATCTTCTGCCTTTTCTTTCGGGAGTGTTAAGGCTGCAATATCTACTTTATTTTTTTGCAGTAATCATCCAGTTCATCCATCATATAAATCGGAATATCACGAACGGTCTGTCCTTTTAAAGATGGTTTTACATCAAACAACGCAGTAATGATAAAACCAAACCGTTCAAATTTTACATAATTTGTAATTGCCTGACCAAGATTTCCGGCACCGATCATGATAATATTATGGGTCTCATTTAACCCCAGTATTTTTCCGATCTCATCATACAGGTATTTCACATTATATCCGTAACCCTGTTGTCCAAACCCGCCAAAATTATTCAAATCCTGGCGAATCTGAGAGGCCGTCACCATCATCCGGTGACTCAGATCATTGGAGGAAATGCGCTCAACGCCTTCCTCCAGCAATTCTCCCAGATAACGGTAATATCTTGGCATACGACGATGACAGCTTGTGAGATTTCCTTTTCCACAATTTCATCCTCCAATCCTTTTATTTATGAAAGAGAAGCTTCCAGTTCTGTCCGGATTGCCTTAATAAAATTCTCACTGTTTAATACCACCGGATTTTCAATGGTTGTAATCAAAGCAAGATCCTTTGTCATCTTTCCGGACTCAATTGGTCTTTAAGCATGCTGCTTCCAGTTTATCCGCAAACTCACAGAGTGCCTGATTTTATCCAGTTCTCCGCGCTTTCTGAGTGCTCCTGTCCATGCAAAAATGGTTGCGACGGAGTTTGTGGAAGTTTCTTCACCCTTCAGATGCTATAATAATGTCTCTGAACGGTTCCGTGTGCAGCTTCATACTCATAATATCCATGCGGGGATACAAGTACGGAAGTCATCATGGACAAGAGAGCCGAATGCAGAACTGATCATATCACTCATAACATCTCCGTCATAGTTCTTGCATGCCCAGATAAATCCGCCTTTTGACTTCATAACACGTGCAACCGCATCATCGATCAAAGTATAAAAATACTCAATTCCGGCTTTTTCAAATGCATCCTTGTAATTCTTCTCAAATACATCCTGGAAAATATCCTTAAAGGTATGGTCATATTTTTTGGAAATGGTATCCTTTGTTGCAAACCACAGATCCTGTTTTGTATCCAGTGCATATTTAAAGCAGCTGTGTGCAAAGCTTTCAATGGAATCGTCCAGGTTATGCTGTCCCTGTAATACACCGGCTCCGGTAAAATTATGGATCAGCTCACGCACGATGGTTCCATCCTCTGCAGTAAATACCAGCTCAGCTTTACCCGGTCCCGGAACCTTCATTTCTGATGCCTTATACACATCGCCATACGCATGTCTTGCAATCGTGATCGGTTTTTCCCAGGTCTTAACATTTGGCTCAATTCCCTTTACGACAATCGGCGCACGGAATACCGTTCCGTCAAGCATGGCACGGATGGTTCCGTTCGGACTCTTCCACATCTCTTTTAAATTATATTCTGTCATTCTTGCGGCATTCGGAGTGATCGTTGCGCATTTTACAGCAACACCGTATTTCTTTGTTGCATTTGCAGAATCAACCGTTACCTGATCGTTTGTCCGGTTACGCTCTTCCAGTCCCAGATCATAATACTCTGTTTTCAGATCAATAAACGGAAGTAACAGCTCATCCTTGATCATTTTCCAGAGAATTCTTGTCATTTCATCTCCGTCCATCTCTACCAGTGGTGTTGTCATTGTAATCTTGCTCATCGCTTCATTCTCCTTTATTTTATTTCATCAGATTTTCCCAACCGACTTTATCCATGTTGGATATCGTATTGCGGATATGGAGTCTGGCACACTCCTCCGCTGTCCGGGCATCCCTTGCCTTTAATGCCTCGGCAATTGCCCGGTGTTCATTGATCGACGCATGAGCCCCGTGCTTTCTCTTCCAGTGTGATCCGCCGGATGCGCTGCAGATAATGATGATAGTCACGAAGCACACGTGTCAGTTCTTTGCTTGCGCATGCTTCATATACCATTTCGTGGAAACGGTTATCCAGTTCCAGTATCTGATCCCAGTTTTCTTTGGAATAGTGAAAATCGGATAAAAATACGATTTCTTCCAGTTCCTCCAACTGTTCCTGCGTGATCCGCTCCGCTGCCCACCGGCACATAATCCCTCTAAAAGCGTCCGTATCTCATAGATATCTTTGATATCCTGAAGGGTAACCCCTTCTACAAACGCTCCCTTGTTTGGAATGATATGTACCAGTCCTTCCAGTTCCAGCTGCCGAAGCGCTTCCCGGACAGGAGTCCGGCTCACTCCAAGATCGTCGCCAATATTCTTTTCCTTCAGTTCCTCATTCGCCTGATATTTTCCATTTAAAATATCTTCCCGAATGGAATGAAAAACTTTGGCACTTAATGAATAATGATCTTCTGCCATAATTTCACCTTATATAATATCGAATTTTTGTCTATAACACAATACCAAGCTCTTTACAAACGGAAGTAATTTCTACAACAAGTTCCTGATCCGTCATAACCGTCACGCGTCCGTCATCGTATTGTGTGTCTACCCAGTCTTTGATCCGGTGTACAAGTTCTGAGTTTTTGTCCACTTTCCGGTCATCCGGCAAATGATAATAATTGTTGATCCAGTGTGCAATACCTGCCAGACCTGAGGTATTCGATACTGCTACCAGAGGTGGACGGTTTAAAAATTTTCCGGTATCGAAAATGTTATAGATTTCCTCGTTTTTCAGTAATCCGTCTGCGTGAATACCGGCTCTTGTCACATTAAAGTTACTTCCGACAAACGGCGTCTGCGGCGGCTGTTTGTATCCCAGTTCTTTTTCATAATATTCGGAAAGTTCTGTGATCACGGTCGTATCCATGCCGTCGAGAGTGCCGCGCAGCTGGGCATACTCAAATACCATGGCTTCCAGAGGCGTATTACCGGTACGCTCTCCGATTCCAAACAGAGAACAGTTGACACCACTTGCTCCGTACAGCCATGCAGTGGTGGAATTGTTGACTGCTTTGTAAAAATCATTGTGTCCATGCCACTCAATCTGGGAAGAAGGAACTCCGGCATGTGTTGTCAGACCGTAAATGATTCCCGGCACACTTCGCGGAATTACGGCACCAGGGAAGTTTACCCCATATCCCATCGTATCGCAGGCACGTACCTTGATCGGAATCTTGTACTCATCCTGCAGTTTCATCAGTTCCACACAGAACGGAATTACAAATCCGTAAATATCGGAACGTGTGATATCCTCAAGATGACAGCGCGGACTGATGCCGGTCTCCAGACAGTCGCGGATCACGCTCAGGTACAGATTCATAACCTCCCGTCTTGTCATTTTCATTTTATAGAAAATATGGTAGTCAGAACAGCTGACAAGAATGCCCGTCTCGCGAAGACCCAGGTCTTTGACCAGCTGAAAGTCCTGTTTGCTGGCACGAATCCAGGAAGTGACTTCCGGAAACTGATAGCCACGTTCCATACATTTATATACCGCGTCGCGGTCTTTCTTACTATATAAGAAGAATTCACTCTGACGAATCTTTCCCTTCGGACCGCCAAGTTTATGTAAGTAATCATAAATCGTCACGATCTGTTCGGTGGTATACGGAGCACGGGACTGCTGCCCATCACGGAATGTGGTATCTGTAATCCAGATTTCATCCGGCATATTATGCGGAACAATACGGTCATTAAACGCAATCTTCGGAATCTCCTCATAGGGAAAAAGGTTCCGGAATGTATTCGGTTCATCCACATCTACCAGCTGATAAAAATGTTCTTCGAGCTGCAACAGGTTTGATTTGTCATTCATTACTACTTCTCTCATGTGCTGACTACTCCTTTTCATACATGAATAATTTGTATACAATTATTACGTTATAAAATCATTTTATCTATTTACTATGTGAAAGTCAATGAATTTTTTTAGAAAAATATGGAACCTTTTGCTGCCGTCTCATACATTATACTGTAAATATATTTATTTGGAGGTCACTTTATGAGTGATTTAACTGCTACAAACTGTGGATGTTCAACAGATAACGGATGTGGATGCAATTCTATTATCTGGATCATTCTTCTTCTCTCCTGCTGCGGAAATGGATCTTTCTGCGGAAACAACAACGGATGCGGATGCAGTGGCGGCGGAAACGACTGCTGCTGGCTGATTCTTCTTCTGTTATTCTGTGGCGGATGCGGCAACGGAAACGGATGCGGCGGAATCTTCTAATATTTGTGTTAGAAACGTGTGCAGCAAGGTGCACAACCAAAAAGGGATGCAATATCTGCATCCCTTTTTGCATATAAAATGCTATCCTTCTTTTGTGGCTTTTTCTTTCTGGATCTGACGTTCCACAGCCTCTTTTACCCTGCATTCCGTGGGAACATTCCGTCGTTTCAGGCATTCTTCATCCACTTCATAAACACTGTTTCCATCAATATCAGTCTCTCATGCATCTGTTTTTTCCTTTTTCTTTTATTGTATTCATACAGACAGGCATTCTCTCATAAAATAATAGAAAAATTATATAGGATGTGTTATCCATGGATGAAAATAAATCCATCACGTATGACGATCTGATCCAGACGAGAAATACGCAGATCTTAAAGTCCATCGTACCATATTTAGACGTTCCGACACAAAAGCCGCTTGCCATGCTGATCCAGCTGATGGAATGGAAAAATGCCACAGCAGCTTTCTCCAGACAGGAGAACAGCATGGCTGCCTGTTCTCTGCCTGCCGGTACCAAACGGCGGGATGCAATGCTTAGTGCAGTCCGTAAATATTGTACCCCAAAAGAACAGGAAATGATTGATACATTGCAGACTCTGTTTTGTATTATGGAAAATCAGGATCTGTTTCACAATCCATAAATCCGCAGGAGGTTTTTGAATGGATTCCAATCTTTTGAACAATCCGGCGTTTGCAATTTAAGTCCGGAAAAATTGCAATTTCTGCTCTCCTTTGCACAGAAAGAAAAACCTTTAAACATGAAAGATGCCATGCCGTTTCTTCTCTCAAATATGAGGCAGGCAAAGGAAAACCATATTGATTTCACAAAGCCTGAAATCGAACTGTTGTGTGATCTGCTGTCCAAAGACCTTCCGCCTGAGAGTCAGACGCAAATGAAAAAGATCATGTCCCTGATGTCGATGAACCGTTCACATCCAGCTCCTTGATCGGATTTTAAATTTTACTCCAGCGGGAACTGGCTTTTGCCTTTCCCGTCGGTTCCCTCATAATATTTTTCTCCTGCCGATTCAAACAGAATATATAAGGTATTGTCACTTACATCGAGTTCTTCCGATGCCGGAGGCATTTCCACTTTCTTTCTCGGATGTTTCGGCCGGGTTGCGAGTGCCGTGACAGAGTCGTAACAATATAAATAGGAAGACTGGTTTCTTCCGTAGGAAGTGCTCAGATATACGTTTCCGGAATCATCGAACGTAACTCCCTGCACCTTTTGCGGAATTTTATAATCACTGAGGCAATCAGTTTGTCCGTCTTTTTATCCAGATAATATGCCACCATTCGTGAATTCACCAGAAGTGTATGCGTTGCAATCCACAATCTTCCGCCATACCAGGTAATACAGGAAGGCGTATTTTTGACCGGAAACTCATCCACAACATCTCTTGCATCCACGACATCTCCGGTATTCTGATAGGCCATCAGTTCAATAAAATCGTAGGAGATCCGCTCCACACAGTTTTCATAGGAATTGCACACCCATACATTGTCACCGTCAAACGCAATTCCTCCCAGATGGCTGTTTTCATCCATTCCCAGTGTGACCATATATTCTCCGGTTTCCCGGTCAAACACCATAAGCTCTCCCATACAGTCATCTTCCGTGGAATAAGAAGTGATCAGCACAAATTCGTCGGTCAGACAAATCCCCTGCGGGCACTGGGATGCACTGAAAATATATTTTTTTAACACATCCTCCTCCCGGGTATCCGGCATGCCCGGAATATCAATTTCATTGTAAAAGCTGTAATCAAGATCTTTCAACAGAACCAGATTTTTACCGAAGCGGCTCTCTCTTTTGTGATAGTTATAATATTCTACATTGTAATAATTATTAATCTTTGCGGTCCATTTGGCATAAAGAATGTAATGATCCTTACGATCCGTGGGAATGGTCTTTATCTGTTTGTGAAGCGCGGCATCGGAGTACCATCCAAGAAACCGGAATCCACTCCGGTATGGCGTATACAGCGGCTGCTCCCCGCTGAATGCCGGGTACGATTCTTTATTGAAAGAATTCTGTATGCCGCCTCCCAGAAAATACCCCACGGTAACCGTATCGTTCTTTGTGTGAACATTTGCAGGTTTTTGAAAGGAAGAACTCGAAGGGGCATAATTCTCCCCTTCGAGTTCTGTGTTTTTTGCATATGTCGGTGTCACGATAAAATTTAAGGTTATTGCAATCAATAATACAGCAAACACTGTACTATTCTTCTGTCTCCACAACTTTGCCTGCCTCTCTTCTATTTCTCTTGCTGCCACATCCTCAGGTGCTTGTTCATACCGGGCAAATTCATAAGAAAATGTTCCGCTTCCGCTGGTCATTGACCGAAGCTGTGTATTATATCCATACAGTTCAAGATATGGAAGATCCGCATCGATCTCCTGATACCCGTTTTCTGCATTCATATTCATCACACGACCTCTGCGTTTATTCAGATCTCCCATGATTTCACCGGTATATTCCTCCGGAGTAATGATCTTTACAGAGGCGATCGGCTCTAACAATACCGGCTTCGCATCTAAAAATCCTTTCTTAAATGCCTGTTTGGCGGCTACTTTAAATGCCATCTCGGAGGAATCCACCGGATGATAGGAGCCATCATAGAGTACCGCTTTCACTCCGATTACCGGGTAGGCCGCAAGCGGTCCTTTCAAAACAGCTTCTGCAATTCCTTTTTCCACTGCTGGAAAATAATTTTTTGGAACGGCTCCACCCACAACACACTGTTCAAATACATAAGGAACCTCTAAATCCCCGCTCGGCTCAAATTTCATTTTAACATGGCCGTACTGTCCATGTCCACCGGACTGTTTTTTATATTTGTATTCAACATCTGATTTTCCACGTATGGTTTCGCGGAAAGCGACCTTTGGACGCATCAGTTCAATTTCTACTTTATACTTTTCAAGCAGCATACTCTGAAACAATTTCAAGCTGCTGCTCACCCATGCCATATAACAGAGTCTGACGATTTTCACTGTCATTTACCACACGCAGCGTCTGATCTTCCATCAGAATTTTTTTGCAGCGACTGGGAAATCTTATCCACATCCCCTTTGTTTTTTGCTTTGTAGCGCATAGATACGTACGGTTTTGAGAAATTTGTGCGAAGATAGGCAACCGGATTATTCCGTACGGACAGGGAATCCGTTGTCTGGGACTGGGACAGCTTTGCCAGTGCACCGATATCCCCCGCATGAAGTTCTTTTACTTCCTCTGTTTTATTTCCGCGCAGAACGTACAGCTTTCCAATCTTTTCGTCACAATCCCTGTGATAATTAAATAAGACATCATCCGTCTTAAGCACACCGGAATTTACTTTGATCAGAGAATACTTTCCAATGTAAGGATCTACAATTGTCTTAAAAATATACGCACTCTTCGGTTTTGCAAATCATAGTCCGCCGGATACACCTCGTTGTTTGTCGTATTGATGCCTGCGCAGTCCGTTTGTCCGGGCTCGGAAAATATTTAACAATATCTGCCATCAGCGTATACATTCCGCGGGCAAGCGGATTCGATCCCATAAGAACCGGAACGATAGAACCATCCATGACATTTACCCTGAGCGCCTGACGAATTTCGTCCTCGGAGAATTCATCTCCGTTAAAATAACGGTCCATAAACTCCTCGCTGGTTTCTGCCACAGCTTCTAACAAAGCTTCCCTGCACAGATTAAGATTCTTTTGGGAATATTCCGGAACTTCAAATTTTTCAACGGTTCCCTCATCGGTCCATCGCTTTGCTTTCTGCTGGATGACATTGACATATCCGACAAACTGGCCATCCTCCCGGACCGGCAGATGAAACGGTGCAATTTTCTTTCCGTAAAGAGCCTGCAGATCTTCCACTACCTGACGGTAACTTGCATTGTCAATATCCATATCTGATCACAAAAATCATACGTGGAAGAATGATTTTTTTCACAGATTTCCCAGGCGCGCCGCGTGCCTGTCTCGATTCCCGCTTTTCCGGAAATAACGATAATTGCTGCATCCGCTGCGGAAACTGCCTCTTCGACTTCCCCGACAAAATCAAAATAGCCTGGGGTATCCAAAACATTAATTTTGCTGTCTTTCCACGGGATCGCGACCACAGAAGTATGGATCGAAAACTGGCGTTTCGTCTCCTCCTTATCAAAATCACTGATGGTATTTTTATCTGCGACCGTCCCCATACGTGTCGTCAGACCTGCCAGATATGCCATGGCTTCCACCAGGGAAGTTTTGCCGCATCCTCCATGCCCCAGGAGAACCACATTACGAATTCTGTCTGTCGTATATACGTTCATAGTAAAACCCTCCTTTTTTAGAATATTTACTCTTTTATGGTTATATTCTACTAATTTTCAGAAAGTTTTACAACCTTTTTATGCATTTTGTTGAAGTATTTTTGCCGCAAGTTCTTCCAGATACGTCCAGCGATCCATTTTTTCTTCCAATTGTGTTTCCAGCTGCGTTTTTTCTTCTGTCAGTTCATTCAGCTTCACAAAATCCCGTGCGCAGGATGCCATCTCCCCGTCAATCTCTCCCAGCCGTGTTTCCAAAGCTGCAATGTCGTCCTCAATGGTTTCATATTCTTTCTGTTCTTTATATGAAAATTTTAATTTATTTTCATGTTTCCATGTAGAACGTGAGTCTTCTGTCGCCTGTTTTTCCTGTACATTTGCCGTCTCTTCATTTTTACGGAACGAATCGCCTGCAGTATCTACAAATTTTCCTTCCTCTTCGGTCCGTCTGTGGTAGTCCGTATATCCGCCCTCATACTGGCAGAGCTTTCCGTTTCCCTCAAAAGCAAAGATTCTGTGCACCACACGGTCCAGAAAATAACGGTCATGCGATACCGTAATCACAATACCGTCATAATGATCCAGATAATCTTCAAGAATGGTCAGTGTCGTGATATCAAGATCGTTGGTTGGTTCGTCAAGAATCAGTACATTGGGAGCTTCCATAAGGACCCGCAGCAGATTCAGTCTGCGCTTTTCTCCGCCGGACAGTTTTTTGATCTGTCCATACTGTTCTTCCGGTGGAAACAAAAACTGATCGAGCATTGCGGATGCCGAAACCAGTCCATCTTCTGTGCGTACATATTCTGCTGTATTTTTGATATAATCAATCACGCGAAGCTTTGGGTCCATATATGCAATTCCCGCATTCTCATCCTGTTCGATCTCCTGTGTGTAATATCCGATTTTTATCGTCTGTCCAATGGTTACTTCCCCAGCATCCGGCAAAATTCTGCCATCAATAATTTTCATAAGTGTTGTCTTGCCGCATCCGTTTTTCCCGACAAAACCAATCCGGTCATTTTTTAAGAAAATATAGGAAAAATCAGAAATCAGTACATGATCTCCATATGTTTTTGTGATATGTGATAATTCCACGGTTGTTTTTCCCATACGGGAGGACACCGAACCGATTTCGATCTTTTTATCAACATCCGGCTTTTTTTGATCCCGCAAGGCCTCATAGCGCTGGATATGTGCTTTCTGTTTGGTGGAACGCGCCCTTGCCCCGCGCTGCATCCATTCGATTTCCTTGCGCAGAATGGACTGTCTTTTCCGTTCGCCTGCCCAGCAATGTCTTCCCTCTCCTGTTTGGCCGCAAGATATCCGGAATAGTTTGTCTCATAGCTGTAAATCTGTCCTTTATCAACTTCCACAATCCGGTTGCATACACTGTCCAGAAAATACCGGTCATGTGTCACCATAACCATTGCTCCCCGGTATTTTTCAGATAATTTTCCAGCCACTCTGCCATTTCGGCATCCAGATGGTTCGTCGGCTCATCCAAAAGCAGTACATCACACGGAGTAAGGAGCACTGCAACAAGAGCCAGTCGTTTCCGCTGTCCGCCGGACAAATGTCCCACCGGTTCATCGAAATTGTATATGCCAAGCCGCGTCATCATGGATTTGGCATTGCTTTCCAGATTCCATTTTTCATGTTCTTCCCGGTCTTCCTGCTGATGCACACTTCCAATTTGCGCATAAGAAAGTACATTCTCAAGTGCTCCTTTTTGCGGGTCAAATTCCGGCATCTGCGGCAGATAGCGAATCACAAGATGATTGGCCCGTACGACATTTCCGGCATCCGGTTCTTCGAGTCCTGCCATAATTTTTAACAGCGTGGATTTTCCGGTTCCATTGATGCCTATGATTCCGACTTTTTCCCCATCCTGCAGATAAAACGATGCATCGTGAAACAACTCACGCTGTGTATAAACTTTTGTAATATGATCAACGGTAAGTAAATTCATAAAAATTCCTCTTTCTGCTTCCTTTCGCCTTTTTATTATCACACGAACGGACAATTGTTGCAAGTGCTGTCACACATTCCTCTTTTGACACTCCTGCCATTCTATAGTACAATAAACACATCAATTACGTAATATAAAGGAAATAAACTTATGGCTTTTCAAACAATCGGTTTTATCGGACTGGGTCTGATTGGAGGTTCGATCGCCAAAAAAATGAAATCCAATCAGCCGGACATCAAAATTTATGCCACGGCACATCATAAAGAAACCATCGAAGAAGCGTACCGTGAGGGACTGATCGAAAACAATGATCTGTTACCACTGTCTGCTTTTTCGGACTGTGATTATATTTTTTTATGTGCCCCGGTTCAACGGAACCTCGCATATCTGCGTCAGTTAAAAGATATTATCCGCAGCGACTGTTATATCACAGACGTTGGAAGCACAAAAACGGAAATTCATGAAGAAGTGATACGGCTTGACATGGAGGCCAATTTTATCGGCGGGCATCCCATGACCGGTTCCGAAAAAACAGGCATATTAAGTGCCACCAATACGCTTTTGGAAAATGCATACTATATTATCACCCCGACCGCCCTGACTCCAAAGGAAGAAATTTCGGAATTTCGTGATTTTGTATTGTCGCTTGGAGCAATTCCACTGATTTTGGATTATAAAATACACGATTACTCTACGGCAGCCATCAGCCATCTGCCGCACATGATCGCATATTCGCTGGTCAATCTGGTCCGCCAGATCGATGATGACAAAGAACCATGAAAACCATTGCTGCCGGGGGATTTAAGGATATCACAAGAATTGCATCTTCTTCGCCTGTGATGTGGCAGAATATCTGTGCTTCCAACCGGGAACCGCTTCTTTCACTGATGGATCAGTACCTTGCCCTTCTGACGCAGCTTCGCGGATACATTGACAGTTCCAATGAACAGGCACTGCTTTCCTTCTTTCAGCAGGCAAAAGACTACCGGGATTCCATCACACTGCCAAGTGTCAAATCCCCTACGGTATATTATGAATGTTTTGTGGATCTGGTCGATGAAACCGGCGGTATTGCTGCTGTTGCCGGGCTGCTCGCACAATACCATATCAGCATCAAAAACATCGGTATTGTAAATAACCGGGAATTTGAAGAAGGTGTTCTTCAGCTCGCGTTTCCTGACAAACAGACTCTGACCCGTGCCAAACGTCTGCTCACCGACAATGGCTATATGGTTCACGAACGGTAAAACATAAATGGTTTTCCCATAAAAATACAGGCTCCGGATAATTTCCGGAGCCTGTATTTTTATTTGCACAAGGTATCGAGTATTTCAAAATAGTTTTCAAACGTCTTCCTGCAGCAGGAAGGATTTTCAATCACAATACCGTCTGTCACAAGTCCCGGAATTGCAAAAGCCATCGCAACCCGGTGATCCTCGAACGTTTTTATTTTACATCCATGCGGTTTTCCCGGATGAATCACAATACGGTTCTCATCCAGCTGCTCGCATGCGATTCCCATTGCCTTCAGATTGGTAAGAATCGCGGCAAAACGGTCACATTCCTGATAACGGATATGTCCGATTCCGGTAATCTCCACGGTTTCACTGGCAAAACACGCAATTGCCGCCAGTGTCAGAGCCTGATCTGAAAATGCAGAAAAGTCAAATACCCCTCCCAGGAATCCTTCCGTCGGCGGATACATCCGGATTCCATCCGGTTCTTCCTCTGTCCGGCATCCCATCTGTTCCAGCACATGTAAAAAAGAAGTATCTCCCTGTAAGCTTTCCCAGTGTACATGGCAGACCTTTGCAGGAACGCCGACAACCGGGCACATCGCATAAAAATAAGAAGCTGCCGAAACATCCGGTTCAATCTGATACTCTCTTGCCTGATATGCTGCATGTTCCGCAATCACAAAAGTATCGGATGCAGGTCGTTGTACTTCCACACCAAACTGCTTCATCATGCAACCGTCATCTCTACATAAGCCATTCCATGATGCCCTTTGACGTGAATCCGGAATTCTTTCTGAAACAGCACGGAAGAGATCAGAAGCGCACTCAGAAACTGACTGCTTTTTTCAACATCAATGGTTACTTCGTGTCTATTCACACCACTGTTTCCGATCGCAAATGGGAAATGTCCTGATGCTTCCTTATAAGTAACTTCCGCCCCAAGGTCTTGAAGTGCCTGCAGCAATTCTTCCATCGGGCGCTTTTTCATCTGCTCGGAAGAGTTCATATGATATTCTCCCTCACACAGACCAAGGTATGCCGTCAGAAAACGGGCAGCAGTTCCTGCACTTCCCACATCAACGGAAGCTTTTGTCTTTGGAACCCTGCCCCCTTTTCCTTCAATGGAGACAACCGCATGCGGCTCATCAATTTCCACCACAAAGCCCAGGTCCTGCAAAGCCTGCAGGAAATGCCTGCTGTCATCCGAAAAAAGAACCCCTTTAAGAACACTCTTTCCGTTTGCAAGTGCTGCAATCAGAAGTGCCCGGTTTGTAATGCTCTTCGATCCTGGAACCGAAACCTCAACCGGAATTATGTCTGCTTTTTTTACCTCATAAGTATCCTGTAAGATCATAGTTTTTCCCGCCTTATTTTACAGTTCGTTAAAAATCTGATAGATATCAATCTTTAATGCATCGGTATCCGTCATTCCGATTAACACACCGCCATAATGAAATCCGTCCGGCTTTTCTTCGCTGCGGACAATCTGAATGACTGCATCCACCACTTCTTTTGTCCATATCTGGATCTTTGCATCATAATAGGAATTCATTTCCAGTTTCTTTTTACAGTCAAATCCAATTCCGCTTTTTGAAATATCTGTTACATCCACATGCACAAATTTTAAAGTTGTGACCCCGTCTTCATCCAGACGCTCCAACTGTACATTGACATCCAGATCCAGTCTTTTATTTTTCCTTTTTTCTTCCATTTTCCATCCCCTTATACCTTTTCAAACGATAATATAAATATTATTTTATTACATTCAGAAACACATTACAAGTAAAAAAAGGGATATTCCGGGCCCCCTTCCCGGAATATCCGATAAAAAGTAATGATTTTATAAAAGTCCCGCCTGCACCAGACGTCCGTGAATCTGCGGTCCGATCCATGCAGCAAGAACCATTTTGATAATGTCAAATACAATAAACGGATAGACGCACATTGTCAACGCCGCCTGTACAGAGGTTTTCATTACCAGTACAAACCATACCGTTCCAAAGATATAGCAAACAGCAGTTCCGAGAATCATGCCGATCATGCCCAATACCAGTTTCCGTCCGGACTTTTCAATAAAAATTCCGGCGATCACAGCCATCGGAATAAACCCGATCAGATAGCCGCCTGTCGGTCCGAACATTTTTGCCGGACCTGCTGTAAAACCGGAAAATACCGGAACGCCAACCAGTCCGATCAGAAGGTAAACAATATAGCTGACCGTCTCCCTCCGAGTGCCTAAAATATAAAGTCCAAAATAAATCACCAGATTGGTAAGAGAAATCGGAACATCTCCAATCGGGATGGACAATGGTGCTAAAATACAGGTTACAGCTGTGAGTACTCCGATCACAGCAATGGTTTTTACCGACATTTTCTTTGGTGTCGCGCTTACAGTGTCATTCATTTTTTATCTTCCTTTCCATGTAAATTCAATGTGTTAAGTATACACGCATGTTTTTTCATTGTCAACCTTATATTTATATAGGTTAACAATTGTTTTTTAGGAAAAATTATTGCGATATATGTAAACAAATGCTAATATAAAAAAATAGTTTAGGGTTAAATTATGCGAAAACCATTATAAAAGATTGTGGGTTAAACACTATGACAGATCATTCTATTTCAGAAAAAATTGAATATAATGTTCATAAAAAAGAACTGTCACAAAACAGGAAATGGATGTTTCCTTTTTGTAACAGTTCTTTTTATGATTCTTTTATTGAATCAGCATAGCATCGCCAAAGCTAAAGAAACGATATCTTTCTTTTACAGCGATCTCATACGCATGAAGCACATGCTCCCGTCCTGCGAGTGCCGATACAAGCATCACAAGCGTTGACTGTGGCAGATGGAAGTTGGTAATCAGGCATCAATCACTTTAAACTGATACCCCGGATAAATAAAGATTTCCGTCCAGCCGCTGGTCTCATGCAGCCGTCCGTTTTCATCTGCGGCGGCTTCGAGCGTACGCGTACTGGTGGTGCCGACGCAATCACCCGGTGTCCGCTTTCCTTCGCACGGTTGATCTTATCCGCAGCTTCCTGTGACACCATATAAAACTCTGAGTGCATATGGTGATCCAGTACATTTTCTACTTTTACCGGACGGAACGTGCCAAGTCCGACATGCAGGGTTACTTCTGCGATATCGACTCCCATATCCTTTACTTTCTGCAGCAGTTCTTTCGTAAAATGAAGCCCTGCTGTCGGGGCAGCGGCAGATCCGTCATACTTTGCATATACGGTCTGATAGCGATTTTTATCTTTCAGCTGATGCGTAATATATGGCGGCAGCGGCATCTGTCCCAGCTGATCCAGAATCTCTTCAAAAATTCCGTCATAATGGAACTGAATCAGACGGTTTCCTTCTTCTACGACATCCACAACTTCTGCTGTCAGAAGCCCGTCTCCAAATACCAGTTTTGTTCCCGGTTTTGCTTTTTTCCCCGGTTTTACCAGTGTCTCCCAGATATCATTTTCCTTGCGTTTTAACAAAAGTACTTCGATTTTTGCCTGTGTGTCCTCTTTCACTCCGAACAGACGTGCCGGAATCACCTTTGTGTTGTTGATCACCAGACAATCACCCGGGTGAAGATATTCCAAAATATCCGTAAAATGCCGGTGTTCCACGTCCCCGGTCTGACGGTCAAGCACCATCAGCCGGGAGCTGGAACGATCCTCCAGAGGGTCCTGAGCGATCAGTTCCTCCGGCAGATCATAGTCATAATCTTTTACATTCATTCCTTCTGTCATGATTAGCCTCTCAACTGGATTCCGATATTTTTCAGTCCGCTTAAGATTTTATCCATAGCACCCGTAATATCGCTCTCTTCCAGATTCTTATCTTTTCCGCGGAACTTCAGAGAGTATGCGACAGACTTAAAGCCTTTTTCAATCTGCTCTCCTTCGTATACATCAAATAACTCATAATTTTCCAGATACTTACCACCGTTTTCCTCGAATACTTTCTCGATATCACCTACCAGAATATTCTTTGGAACAACCATGGACAAGTCACGGGAAGAAACCGGGAAGTTGGTAATTCCCTCATATTTGTAATCAAAGGATGCACGGGATACAATCTCCGGCATATCAATCACTGCAATATATACGCGCTCTTTGATGGCATAATTTGCAGCAACCGTTGGATGTACCTCTCCGAGATATCCGATCACAGCTCCCTCATATACGATAGCCGCCTTGCGTCCCGGATGCAGGAACGGAAGCTCGGCATGTGGATCATACTGCGCCTTCTTGCGAAGACCTGTCTGGTATAAGAGTTCCTCGATCACACCCTTCATGGTAAAGAAATCACCGTCTCCGTACATACCAAAAGTCAGCTGCATACGTTCTTCCGGAAGTCCGTCAACGGAAGCTGCTTCGGCAGATAGATATTTCCCATCTCGTACAGGCGTACATCTTTGTTTCTGCGTCCAAAGTTCGTAGACAGGGAAGTCAGCATTCCGTTCAGTGGCAGCGTACGCATAATGGAATAATCTTCCCCAAGCGGATTGGAAATCACAACCGTTTTACGCCACTTGGAATCCTCCGGAATCAGTAATTTGTCAAATACTTTCGGACTCTCGAAAGAATAAGTCATTGCCTGTGAAAAACCACAGAACTCTGCAATCTCACGTGCCTTTTCTTCCATACGCAGCTTAAAGCTCTTTCCTCCGGCAGTGGATTCTCCGCTCGGAAGAGAAGTTCCGATCTTGTCATAGCCGTAGAAACGTGCTACTTCCTCTGCCATATCTGCGTCACAAAGCAGATCCTGTCTCCAGGACGGAACAAGAATCTCATTCGTTGCTTCGTCATATCCCAGATCTATTTTTTTGAAATACCCGATCATATCCCCGGCCGGAATATCCGTTCCCAAAAGCTTATTGTACTTGTCCGGTTCGAACGGAATCTTTACGCCCTCACGCTTCACAGGATAAATGTCAACGGCTCCACCTACAACCTCGCCAACGCCTAACTCTTCTACCAGCTGGCAGGCACGGTTCATCGCTTCCATGGCAAGATTTGGATCTAAGCCTTTTTCAAACTTAGCCGAAGCATCGGTACGAAGTCCGATGCGCTTTCCGGATTTGCGGATATTGGTTCCATCAAAGCATGCTGCCTCAAATAACATGGTTGTTACATGATCGGTAATCATGGAATTTTCTCCACCCATGATACCGGCAATGCCTACTGCTTTTTTTGCATCACAGATCATCAGTACATTTTCATCCAGCTGACGTTCCTGTCCGTCCAGCGTCACAAATTTTTCACCTGCAGCTGCACGGCGGACAATAATCTCTTTTCCTTCAATCGTATCCAGATCATAGGCGTGCATCGGCTGTCCGTATTCTTCCATCACATAATTCGTAATATCTACAAGATTATTGATCGGACGGATTCCATGTGCACGAAGACGTTCCTGCATCCACTTCGGAGATGGGGCAAACTTAATATTCTTTACAACTCTTGCCGTGTAACGGCTGCAAAGATCCTGATCCTTTACCGATACTTTGATGTAATCATTGACATCTTCGTTATTTCCGGTTTCTGTTACGACAGGAGGTACAAATTCCTTATGGAACGTGGCTGCTGCCTCACGCGCAATGCCGAGTACGGAAAAACAGTCTACACGGTTGGATGTAATCTCATATTCGACAACGCTGTCATCCAGTCCTAAATAAGCAACCGCATTTTCTCCGACAGGTGCATCCTCGTCAAAGATATACAGTCCGTTCTCCGGTGCGTCCGGGAACATTTCACGGTTCGAACCGAGTTCCTCAATCGAGCACATCATGCCAGAAGACTCAACCCCGCGAAGCTTTCCTTTTTTAATTTTGATTCCACCAGGAGTTTTTGTTCCATCATGTCCTCCTGCGACACGTCCGCCATCTAAAACAACCGGAACTTTTGCCCCTTCAAATACGTTTGGTGCACCGGTCACAATCTGCAGCGTTTCGCTTCCAACGTTTACCTGGCAGATGACAAGTTTGTCGGCATCCGGGTGTTTTTCAATCTTTGTAACCTGTCCGACGACGATCTTGTCAAGATCTGCATCGAGCTGCTCATATCCCTCAACTTTTGATCCGGAAAGTGTCATGGCATCGACATACTCCTGCACGCCGCAGTCAAGTCCCGGAACTAAAGCTTTGATCCATTTTAATGATGTATTCATTCTTTTTCTCCTCCTAGAACTGTTTTAAGAAACGATCGTCATTCTCATACAGCAGACGCATATCGTCAATCTCATATTTCAACAGGGTAATACGCTCCAGACCGATACCAAATGCAAATCCGGAATATTCTTCCGGATCAATACCGCTCATACGAAGCACTCTTGGATGTACCATTCCACAGCCAAGGATTTCGATCCATCCCTCACCTTTGCAGAAACGGCATCCTTTTCCGCCACATTTAAAACAGGAAACATCCATCTCGGCCGATGGCTCCGTAAATGGGAAATGATGCGGACGGAATTTTACTTTTGTTTCTTTTCCAAACAGCTTCTGTACAAACTGGGTCAGTGTTCCCTTTAAGTTAGAAAACGTAATTCCCTTGTCAATGACCATTCCCTCAATCTGATGGAAAGAAGGCGAATGGGTCGCATCCACTTCATCCGCACGGAACACACGTCCCGGTGCGATCATACGGATCGGAGGTTTCTTCTGCTCCATCACACGCACCTGAACCGGTGAAGTCTGTGTACGCAGCAGGATCTTATCATTGATGTAGAAGGTATCCTGCTCATCTTTTGCCGGATGGTTTGCCGGAATATTTAATGCTTCAAAGTTGTAATAATCGTATTCCACTTCCGGTCCTTCTACAACTTCATATCCCATACCGGTAAAAATACGCTCTACCTCTTCAAGTACCATGGTATTCGGATGGCTGTGTCCCACACGGTTTTTCTTTGCCGGAAGGGTAACGTCAATCACTTCATTTTCCAGACGATGTTCAAGCTCCGCAGCCTCGAGTTTTTTCTTCATCTCATCGAGTTTATTTTCAATTTCCTGACGGGTCTCATTTACCCACTGTCCCACCTTCGGGCGATCCTCCGGTGCAACCTCTTTCATACTCTTTAATACGGCGGTGAGTTCCCCTTTCTTTCCAAGAACGGCGACACGCACATCGTTGAGTTTTGCAAGTCCGTCAGAATTTTCAATCTGTGCTATTGCATTTTCTCTGATTTTCTGCAATTTTTCTTTCATGGTACTCTCCTTTTACATATTTTCTTTCATAATAATTGTTTTTACGCAATTTTCTACTGTGGAACCGGAACTGTTTTCTGGCATAAAAAAATCCCTGCTATGCATAATTGCATATCAGGGACGAAAAATTCCGCGTTACCACCCAGATTCCCATATCCTGTATCTATATGGACTCTCATTCTGCTTAACGTGCAGTGACCGTCGCAGGCTAAAAATCCTTGTGTTCACCTGCGCAGCTCCTGTGGGAAAATTCACATGCTGGCGTATCATAAGGAAGCTTACAGCCGATGACTTCCTCTCTCTGTATGTCGTTCAGATGCTACTGACACATTCATTGCTTT
>ENA-OQCE01000214-OQCE01000214.1-human-gut-metagenome-genome-assembly--contig:-NODE-214-length-28110-cov-2.305185_pt1 | contig 28110 bp, 26 predicted proteins | sample MGYA00242495_ERZ504572 | MGnify/ENA primary metagenome ERZ504572 (study PRJEB26092, sample SAMD00036228) | human gut metagenome | host: Homo sapiens | study: EMG produced TPA metagenomics assembly of... | reverse complement strand
TCTTAAATTCTTTATATAATAAGGTGTATAACCTCCTTTTTGCAAATGTATAAATATAAAGTTAAATAAATTGCAAAGGAATGTTCTTGATATTAAATAATAATGTATCTTTGTTAGGACGAAATGAATGAATCATTTCTCACCTTTGTTAATAACGAGTTTTTTATCTCTTAAAACAACCAATAGAGTTAAGTAATTAACAAGATTTTAACCTTGTATAATATATAACTAAGTTCCGTCTGGACTTGGCAAACAAATAGAAAAACAAGAGATAATATAAAGTTATAAACCTTTAAAAAGAGAAAATGCCTATGGAAAAAGAAACAATCCTGCAAGTTGAATAGTCTCACTATTCGGTCCTTATTACCCTTACCCTAAATTTAAGAAGTATTTAATTAACAACAAATCATCAATCATTTATGAATGAAGATCACAAAAAACGAGGACTAACACATAGCAAACTCCTCACAGCAGTGGCAATCAGCTCACTGTTATTAAGCAGCGGCAACGTGATGGCTGCACAAGCCAATCCTGATAATTCGCTTGGCGTAACAGAACAATTACAAGCTATCACTATCAGCGGTTTAGTTGTCGATGCAGCCGCGAACCGATTATCGGTGCCAGCGTAGTAGAAAAAGGGACTACCAACGGCGGAATTACCGACTTAGACGGTAAGTTTACATTGACCATAACACCGGGAGCAACACTAAAAATATCATTTGTGGGCTATCAGACACAAGAAGTGAAGGCAGCCAAAACGATGAGAATAACTCTGAAAGAAGATACCGAGATGCTGGATGAAGTAGTAGTAGTAGGCTACGGTGTACAAAAGAAGGCTAACTTGACAGGAGCAGTTTCTACAGTGGACTTAAACAAGACAATGGCAGGTCGTCCACAACAAGATGTAGCCAAAGCATTGCAAGGGGCTGTTCCGGGACTAAGCATTCTCACCACAAGTGGTGCCATCGACGAGACAGCCTCCATGCGTATACGTGGTTTGGGGACATTGAGTAATGGAGAAGTCAGCAATCCACTCATTGTAGTGGACGGCGTTCCGATGGATGACATTTCTTTCCTCGATACGCAAGACATCGAAAATATTTCCGTACTGAAGGACGCTTCCGCTTCCTCCATTTATGGAACGCGCGCCGCTTTCGGTGTGATTCTAATCAATACCAAGAGCGCAAAGCCTAGCGAAAAGGTTACCATCAATTACAGCAACAATTTTGCATGGGATCAAGCTACTTACCTGCCGGACTATCCCGATGTACCCACACAATTAAAGATGGGTATCGAAGCCAGTATGAACGGTGGTGCCGGTATGCCTGAATTGTTCGGTATGTATTTCGACAAATTGTTACCTTACGCCGAAAAGTGGCAGCAACAGAACGGCGGCAAGACCGGCTACCGTCCTATGAACCTCTACCAAAGCGATAGTAACGTGGGTGACTATATCGTATTGGACGGCACTCCTTTTTATTATGCTGACTGGGATGTACAGGACATCTACTTCAACAAAGCTGCTCCTTCCATGAGCCACAATGTTTCTATACAAGGAACATCTGGTAAGACCAATTACTACCTATCTTTCGGCTACAACGAAAAGCAAGGACAGATGAAGATTCACCCGGACGAACTAAAAAAGTACAATGCCTCAGTCAATGTCACCACTAATGTTTACGACTGGCTACAGGTGGGTGCACGCATCAACTATAGTCGTAAGAACTATAAACGCCCGGACACATGGGCCAACACCTACCAATATTTGTGGCGTTGGGGTTCTTATTTCATTCCTTCGGGCACAATCGACGGCTATGACACACGCGTCATGGCCATGCAGAAGCAAGCTGCCGATCGTGAAGTGACAACAGACCTGACCCGTATGAACACCTTCTTGAAAGCTGAAATCGTTAAAGGACTGACCCTTAATGCAGACTTTACATATGCCATTCAGAATATGAACAGCGGTTCGCAGGACAACTCCGTTTACGGCATCAATTGGAGCGGGAAACCGGTACCCTCTTACATCGTCACTAAAGGCAATAGCGGCATCTGGAGAGACTTTTCCAAACAGAACACATGGACGGCCAACGCATACGTAAACTATACCAAAACATTTGCCAAAAAACACAACCTGAATGTAATGGCAGGTGTCAACGCAGAAGAAGAGGAATACAAATATCTGTATGGTACCCGCAATGTGATGTACGATCAAGAGGGATACCCCGAACTGAATATGGCTGGCAAGGATGGACAAGATTTGAGTTGGAATCATACATCCCGCGCTTCTGCCGGTTATTTCGGCCGTATCAATTATGACTACAAAGGCATTTATTTATTGGAACTGAACGGACGTTACGACGGTTCTTCCCGTTTCCCCCATACCGACCAGTGGGCCTTCTTCCCTTCTGCATCCATCGGCTACCGCTTCTCCGAAGAAGCCTACTTCGCCCCACTGAAACATATTGTCAGCAATGGTAAGTTGCGTGCTTCTTTTGGCGAAATCGGCAACGAGGCTGTGGGCGACTACATGTTCGAACAATTAATAAGCCAACGGTTGAACAATAAAAGTACCGGCTATATCTATTGGATTGAAAACAATAATGCCAACGCTAATCTCCTGACCATGTATAACATGCCGGATTTGGTATCAAGTACTTTGACCTGGGAGCGTATCCGCACCCTCAATATAGGTCTTGACCTGGGTCTCTTGAATGACGAACTGACTATAGGTTTCGACTGGTTCCAACGTGAGAATCGTGACATGCTGGCACCGGCACAAGTATTGCCGAACACTCTGGGTGCTTCTGCTCCTTATGAAAATGCCGGTACCTTACGTACACGTGGATGGGAGTTGAACTTGAACTGGCGCCATACCTTCGGCGACTTCGACGTATATGCCAACTTCAACATCGGTGACTCCAAGACTAAAGTAACAAAGTGGGACAATGATTCCAAACTGCTCAGCACCTATTACACCGGTAAAACCTACGGTGACATTTTCGGTTTTGAAACCGACCGTTACTTCGAGGAAAAAGACTTCACCAGCCAAAATGCAGACGGCTCATGGAATTATGCAAACGGCATTGCAAGCCAGGCAGGACTGGAATCCGGTAATTTCCATTACGGCCCGGGAGACGTCAAGTTCAAGGATTTAGACGGCAATGGCAAGATTGACGGTGGAAAAGGCACAGCAGACGACCACGGCGATTTGAAAGTCATCGGAAACTCTATGCCACGCTACGAATACAGCTTCCATTTAGGCGGAGCGTGGAAAGGTATCGACCTTGACCTCTACTTCCAAGGTGTAGGCAAACGTGAGGACTGGACGACTTCTTCCCTAAACCTTCCCGCCATGGTACATGCCGACGTAGCCATCTATTCCCACCAAACAAGCTATAACAAAGTGCTTTGGAATTCAGACTATACCGCCATTACCGGTTATGAGGTAAATCAAGGCAACCGTTATCCACGTCTTTATCGTGGTACAAATAATAGTGGAGGTACCGTATCCGGTATAGCTAACGGCTGCAACAACTACTATCCCCAATCCCGCTATTTGACAGACATGTCCTATCTTCGTCTGAAGAACGTAACTGTGGGATATACCTTCCGAAAGAGTGGACACGCAAAGCCTACATTGAGAAAGCACGTATCTACTTCAGTGGCAGCAACCTCTTTCTGCTCCACAAAGGGAATGACCTTCCAGTCGACCCCGAAATCAGTACAGGCAATGGACTTACAGCTGGTGGATGGGGACGTATAGCTCCTATTACACGCACATTCTCATTTGGAGTCCAGGTAACATTATAACAACCTCAAAAACTTAAGAACAATGAAGAAATTATTTATATATGGGGTCACAGCGCTGGCGATGTTAACCGGTTGCAACGATTTGCTGGACAAATCCCCCTTGGATACCTTCACGAATACTCCGGCATACTGGAGCAACACCGATAATTTGGATAATCAGTGCAATACTTTTTATAACAACTTTACCGGCTTTGGCAACGGAGCCAGTGGAGGATGGTTCTACTTCAAAACAATAAGCGATGACCAGGTAGATGCAGAAAGCCATAACTGGACTTACACTAACGTGGTCGCATCTTCCACAAACTGGTCAGCCCCTTTCACAGAAATCCGACGCGCCAACTATATCATTGCCGGTGTACAGTCTTCCTCTCTTGATGAAGCAACAAAGGCCCACTATGAAGGTCTTGCACGCATGAACCGTGCGTGGGAATACTATCAGTTGGTCCGTATGTACGGCGATGTTCAATGGATAGACAAAGTTATCGACCCAGCCGACAACGAAGCCTCTACGGACCACGCACCGACCGGGATGAAGTGATGGACCATGTGCTGGCAGACATCAATTATGCGTGCGAACACATTACCGCAAACAGCAATCGGCAACGTTTCAGCACCGACATGGCATATGCATGAAAGCAGACATCACCTTATATGAAGGTACATACTGCAAATATCGCACTCAAGCAGAGAATGGCAAAGCCGCTGATGAGAGCCGCGCCAACAAATACTTGCAAGAATGTGTATCAGCCTGCGAATATCTTATGGCCAAAAACTACTCTCTAAGTAACAGTTACAAAGCCAACTATAATTCTGTCAGCCTGGCAAGCAATCCGGAAATGATTTTCTACAAGCCTTATGCACAAAGTTCGTTAAGGCACTCCACCATTGACTACACAATCAATACAAGTGGTACGCACGGCATTTCAAAGGACGCATTCGACAGTTTCCTTTTCCTTGATGGAAAACCGTTGGCAACAACCTCGAAAAACAAGGACGATGCAGCCGTATTGGATGCAGACAAAAATTACTCTATAAGAGAGGTTTTGGCCGTACGCGACAAGCGCCTGTCCGAAATTCTTGACCCGGTACTTTCTTTCAGAGGCCACGCCTACAGCCGTGCCGGTGTAGCAGCCTTCACCACATCGACCGGTTATGGCATCGCCAAGTATGATAACCCCGAAGAATTGAGTGTTAGCGACCGAAACAACATCGGCTACCAATACACCGACTGCCCGCTCTATTGGATTTCAGTTATTTATCTGAACTTTGCAGAAGCCAAAGCCGAAATGGGTTCTCTCACACAAGACGATCTCAACAACTCCATAAACAAGCTTCAGGCTCGTGCCGGCCTGCCGGCTATGACAACTACTCCAGATGCCGATCCTGCCAATAATATGGGAGTAAGCAATCTGATTTGGGAGATACGCCGCTGTCGCCGTTGCGAACTGATTATGGATAACTGGTACCGATATTGGGATTTAATCCGTTGGCACCAGCTCGACAAATTGGATTCAACCAAGTACCCGAACACCATGTTGGGCGCCAACGTAAGCAATGTGCCTGACTGTGAAGAAGCGACCAAGAACGGATATATAGATGCCTCCGATGCACAAATCCGTACTTATGAAGCCAAACATTATTTCTACCCGATTCCAACTACACAGTTGACCCTGAATAAAAACATGAAGCAGAATCCGGGTTGGTAATCAACTAAAAACAGCATATCGCGCTGTACCTCGTTTGGATTTAATTAAAGCGTTCATACATTCCATGTATCTAAATACAAATGTATGGACGCTTTTGTTATTCCCTTTAAAAGGTGTATAGAAACACGAATAGCACCTTCTAAAAGGAACCATAAATCAATATCATATACTTTCCCTTCGTTCATAACATACTAACAAGAAACATATCATGAAAAAGAAGAACATATTTTTCGTACTACTAATCTGCTTCATCAATAGTAGTTGCAACAAAGAAGAACAAACAGACGAGTTACAAGATAAGGATTTCTATTCTGATGTCACAACACGTGCTTCCTACATAAGCGGTACTATTACGGGCGAAATGAACCCCTATGTTAGTGATGGTTACTACACTTATGATTTAAGTATTCCTATACAAAAACAATCTGTAGGTATAAGAATTTCAGCAGTCGGTGGAGAAGCACGATTCAAAACAAACTACCAAGAACGATTCGAGAGTACATGGGTAACCCAAATTCCAGCAGGAAAAAACCATTTTCCAATAAATGTATTATGGACTAAAGCAGGTAGTAATTCTACCCTATGGTACGTCCTGAAAAAAGTACAATCGAACTTACCGCAGATCTAAGAAACATCAATGTCAAAATGAAACCTATGCCAATCAATGCCCCTTCAACATTTGAATTGGGAGATACGATAACACTTTGGTGCAATTATTCCATAAACAAAGATACGGGCATAAAGTGGACTTACGATAAAAATCTATTCGCTGAAGTCTCTCAAAGTGCATCTGTCACACAAAGTAGATTCCAAATAAATTTGAAATCAAAGCAAGCCTTCAAGAACAGCGATGTCGGAGTAGAAGTCCATGATTTCTACATAAATTCTATCGGAGCAAAAGAGTATTTCATGGCTCGGAAAAGCAATATCAGTTTTCCCAATATGGGTCCTCAAATAGATGGCTACAGAAATATTGAACAATATAAAGAATTACATATATTCCATCAATGACAGCAAGGCACATACATTTTATTGGACCGGGAAGAATATTAAGATAGTAAGTGGTCAGAACAGCTCTACGGTAACAATCGTACCGACACAACCCGGTAACGCAAGTGTCAAAGTGAGCTACAAATATAAAAATCAAACCGATAATTTTACCAATGAGCTACCTTTGAGTGTATCTAAGACATCAATGCAACTGATTGGCCCTGACGTAATCTGTGACAACGGGACATTCAGTATCAAGAATTTTCCCACAAAAGCAACAGTGGATTGGATTGTTGGCAACGATTTATATTCGCAATTAAATCAGGCATCACCTGCTATCACCCTGAATAATTTAGGGACACCCGGAGGCAGTTCCATTTATACGACCTTAACCGCAATAGTACACACAAAGGAATACACTGTTCAGTTTTCCAAACCAATTACTTTCAATGTATCAGGAATACAAGAAAATGACCATGACATTATATATGGCTATCTGTCACAAAGCGGAGGTGAATGCGGATTGAATCCTATTCCTGAAGGTGCGCATGATTTTCATTGGAGTGTTGACTGCGATTGGGAGGTAGACATGCAAGGATATTATTTCACTACTTTCAGCAGTCGGAACAGTCATGAAATTGAACGAGTTTGCGTAACGGTTGATTTCATAAATGCATGTGGAACCAGAACATACATATATAACTATTTCGACATCGGCTCAACAAATTCAGGAACTTATTCCACACCTAAAAACAGCCTTTCTCCAAAATAGCCCCAGACAGCTTTCACGAAAAAGCCCCCATCCATTTGCTCGTTACACAAAAGAAGCTTATATTTGCTTACTTAAAAACAGACAGCTATCATGGTACAGCAAGACATACGATGGATACAGCGTTTTGAATATACCACGAACTGGCCTGGAAAGTGATGAAGGACTATGCAGAATATCAGGGGTATACCGACATCCGCAGCTCCCGTGATGCCATACGCAAAGCCCTTGAAATGGGATTGATTGATGACAAGCAATGGACGGAGACTATAGAAGCCCGAAATCTGACATCGCACAATCATGACAACGATGTAGTCTCTGAAGAGAAAATGCAATCCTTGAATACACCATCCTTATTCGATTGAGCTATGTACGGATTGACCGACAATGAACTGGAAAAGCTATGCAATCTCTTCCGGAAACATGAAGAAATAGAGCAGGCTGTTTTGTACGGCTCACGAGCCAAAGGAAATTTCAAGCCTTTTTCCGACATAGACATCACGCTGATGGGAGACAGACTTACGTATAATACTTTAAGTAGCCTTTCCGATGAAATAGACGACCTGCTTTTGCCTTACAGCGTAGACCTTTCCATCTATGGCAAATTAAAGAATGCCGACCTTTTGGAACATATACACCGTATGGGAATACCCATATTCAGCCGCCCATCAAACTAAACTAAATTTCACACATCCACCCTCACCACCCTCACCTTTCGCACGCATCGCCCTATTCATCGGCATTCAAGAGGTGGGTGAGAGCAAATTTAAAAAGTGAGGGCAAAATTTGCCCTCACCACAAGATTTCTTCGTTCAAAGTTATAAGTCACTCATTCTTACCGTAATATCCTGAAACGGGTACATAAATCGGTTGCAGCATTGTTCCCTCATTCTTCAACTTTCCTTCGGTGCGCAGCCGACGGATATGCCGCATGGCAGTAGTACGCATCATGCCGCAAACGCTTTGAAAGTCATTCCGTGTCATAAAAGGGCGAGTGGCGAAATAGTTGGTCAGCCGACGGTCTATCTCTTTATCCGTCAGTTTAGCCGAATGCTCGTTTGCCTTCAAAGCCTTTGCCTTGATGGTACCAATTTCATTTTTCAGTTTCTGGTCGGCACGAAATTTCACACCCGCCATCTTCACCTTCGTCAACTTACGCTTGGTAGCAGCCACTACCGGTTCGATCGTGGTGAGCGACACGCGAAAGTAGCCGATGCCGTCGAGATGCACCTGCCTTCCTTCGGCAAGTTCCCTGCCATGACGTGCGACACAGCATCAAGCACAGCCGTCACATCGGTTTCTGTCAATGAGCAACGTGCCTGGATGTCCCGCCGCAATTCATCGGTAGACCTGCTCCCATTTAGGCGGAGACGGGGATGAAGGATTTTATCTTCCGGAGATTTGTCGTACGAGTCCGGATTCTCGTACCAATCAAACAAAATAGCCATAGTTCAAACTGCGTTAAAGGGTTACATTATACGATAAAGCACTGCACGGAACACGTGCGAAGTACGTACGCAGTCTGTTGAAGTACAAAGGTTATATCACAGCCCAGCCCGTGAGCAGAACCGTTCACTGTAGTGAGCTGCTCCGTTCACTAATATGAACAAGAAAGACCACTTTAGTGGACTGTTCATAAACTCTGGTGTAAAAATAGACAAAACTATGGGGATAAGCAAAGAAACAAACACCTTTTATAAAAGAAACATATAGACATTCCACCCCAAAAAAGAAGCCAATCGGAAAATAATCCTTGAAAAGCTTGTATCCCCCCCTTTCCCGGCGTATCTTTACAAGAATATTACATACACGATAAAGAATGAAAATCACACTGATCAGAGAGGAACGCGAAAGCGGAAAAGAGGCCGTCAGCACACAAGAAACGGACATGTTGATGGAAAAGCTGAAAACAGAGAACAAGACCGGATACATTACGGAGCTGCGTAGCATCATCCGCATTTGAAAGGGACCAACGCCCGATATGAGCATATCGACAGACTGCCGCGTCTCTATCCCGCCGTAGAAATGACCCGCACCAAAGCAGGAGAACACCGGATAAAGACCTACAACGCTGGTACTACTGGAAGTAAACAATCTGGCCGGGGTGGCCGAAGCCGAACTGGTGAAACAACAAGCCGCCCTGCTGCCGCAAACCTTTGCCGCCTTCTGTGGCTCCAGCGGACGAAGCGCCAAAATATGGGTACGCTTCACCCTGCCCGACGGAGGCTTCCAAAGAATGAAGACGATATCGCCTTATTCCACGCCCACGCCTACCGCCTGGCAGTGAAGTGCTACCAACCCCTTCTCCCTTTCCCCATCACCCTCCAGGCTCCTTCACTCCTACAAAGCTGCCGGATGACCGTGGACGAACAGCCCTATTATAGCCCCACCGCCGTGGCCTTCTGCCTGGAACAGCCCTGCGCCCTGCCCTCGGAAGACAACTACCGCCAACGGAAACAGCAGGAAAGCAATCCGTTGCTGAGAATGACTCCCGGCTACGAAGTGGCGGACACATGCAACCTGCTCTTCGAGGCCGCCCTCGACCGCGCCTTCCGCGATTTGGACAACTGGCGACGGGGCGACGACCTGCGCCCGCTGCTGTCCCGCCTTGCCGAACATTGCTTCAAAGCCGGCATTCCTGAAGAAGAAGCGGTGCGCCAGACACTGATGCACTACTACCGGGAGGCAGACGAACCCCTTGTACGCCTGACGCTGCATAACCTTTACGGGGAATTGAAAGGCTTCGGCACCCGCAGCAGCCTGAACAAAGACCAGGAAACTGCTTTCCGGCTGGAGGAGTTCATGAAACGCCGCTACGAATTCCGCTACAACACCGTGCTTGGCGACTTGGAATACCGGCAGCGCGACTCCATCCACTTCTACTTCCAACCTGCCGACCAGCGCGTACGCAGCAGCATCGCCATGAAGGCACTGAAAGAGGGAGTACGTGTGTGGGACCGCGACATCACCCGCTTCCTGTCTTCGGACTACGTGCCGCTATACAACCCCATCGAAGAATATCTCTATAACACCGGACGCTGGGACGGCAAAGACCGCATCCGCGCATTGGCCGACCTCGTGCCCTGCCACAATCCCCACTGGAGGGAACTGTTCTACCGGTGGTTTCTTGGCATGGTGGCACATTGGCGGGGAATCGACAAACAGCACGGCAACAATACCTCGCCCCTGCTCGTAGGTTCGCAAGGTTACCGCAAAAGTACTTTCTGCCGTATCCTATTGCCACCGGAGCTGCGTTTCGGCTACACCGACAGTATCGACTTCAAGAGCAAGCAGGAAGCGGAGCGCAGCCTTGGCCGCTTTTTTCTGATTAACATCGACGAATTCGACCAGATAAACGCCAATCAGCAAGGCTTCTTGAAGCACCTCCTGCAAAAACCGGTTGCCAACCTGCGAAAGCCCTACGGTAGCACTATTCAGGAAATGCGCCGCTATGCCTCCTTCATCGGGACCAGCAATCTGAAAGACCTGCTGACCGACCCGTCGGGAAGTCGCCGTTTCATCTGCATCGAAGTGACCGGTCCTATCCAGACAAACGTCACTATCAATTATCACCAGCTCTATGCCCAAGCCATGCACGACATCATGAAGGGTGAACGCTACTGGCTGGACGACACTGACGAAGCAATCGTAAAGGAGTACAACCGGGAATTCGAGCGGGTAGACCCATTGGAAGAACTTTTCCTTTGCCATTTCCGTGGCGCGGAGGAGAGCGAAGAAGGCGAATGGCTCACAGCCATGCAGATTTTCAACGACCTGCAACAGAAAACGAGGGATAAGTTGGCCATCAACCGGATAGCAGCTTTCGGGCGCACGCTCCGCAAGCTGGACATCCTCAACAAGAAATCGAACCGGGGAACACTTTATCATCTGGTAAGAATAGAAGAATGAACCGGCACTCCCACCGATTGTACCAAAGTGAGGGCAAACTTGGCCCTCACTCTTTTTATAAAAAGTATTTCCGTACGCAGTTGATGCAGTTCAACCATTATTAATAAGGTGAACAGTTGACTATTTGCAAATTATGATTGATAATACTAAAAAATACCCAAATAAGTGTTTTTGATATTAAAATAAAACGTATCTTTGTTGCAAACAACGTCCTCCTTAATAATACTATTATGAAGAAACTGCTGCTTTTAGCCTTTGTGCTATGTAGTTCTTTACTGTGCCGGGCACAAGAAGAACGAGTTATTTTAGGTGATGAACAGACTTCCGAGTATTTTCCAATCCTAAAAGATAAACGAATTGCCATATTCTCCAATCATACAGGAATGATAGGAGACAAGCATCTGCTGGACATTCTGCTGGAAAACAAGTTCAATGTAGTAGCCATTTTCTCCCCTGAACACGGTTTCAGAGGAGATGCCGACGCAGGCGAACACGTGTCCAGCTCGGTAGACAAGAAGACCGGAGTACCTATCCTCTCGCTGTACGACGGGAAATCCGGAAAACCAAGCGAAGCATCCATGCGCAAGTTTGATATCCTTGTGGTAGACATCCAGGATGTAGGCCTAAGATTCTATACTTATTATGCCTCTATGTGCCGGCTGATGGACGCTTGTGCAGAATACAACCGCAAGGTGCTGATACTGGACCGCCCCAATCCGAACGGACACTACGTGGACGGCCCGATACTGGACATGAAATATAAATCCGGTGTAGGTTGGCTGCCGATTCCCGTGGTGCACGGCATGACGCTGGGCGAACTGGGCCTGATGGTAAACGGCGAACGCTGGTTGCCGGCGTCACGCACTTGCGACCTGACCGTCATTCCCTGCAAGAACTATACGCACCAGACCCTATACAAGCTGCCGATTCCCCCGTCCCCCAATCTGCCGAACATGAAGTCCATCTATCTGTACCCCTCGACCTGCTATTTCGAGGCCACTCCGGTCAGTCTGGGAAGAGGAACCGACCTCCCCTTCCAGGTCTACGGGCATCCCAACATGACGGGCTACAGCTACAGCTTCACCCCGCGCAGTGTTCCCGGAGCCAAGAATCCGCCCCAGCTGGGCAAGCTTTGCCACGGCGTGAACCTGAGCAACATGAGCGACGAGGAAATCTGGAAACGCGGTATTGACTTGAGTTACGTGATAGACGCTTACCGGAATCTGAACATGGACGACCACTTCTTCCGTTCCTTCTTCGAACTGTTGATAGGCACCGACTACGTGCGCAAAATGATAAAGGAAGGGAAGAGCGCCGAAGAAATCAAGGCAAGATGGAAAGACGACGTAGAGAAATTCAAGGTACAGCGCAAGCCCTACCTGCTCTACGAAGAATAAAGGGATGTACGATTTGACGATTTACGATTTACGATAAAAAAATGAACGTGAATTGGAAGAGAACGTCAGAGCGTACATAGGATAATCAAAGTCGTACATATCATCAAAAGAAGTAATTTCAATCGTAAATCGTAAATCATAAAATCGTAAATCATAAAATCGTAAATAACCTCATGACTCCACTATCCGTAATCATCACCATAGCCGCCTACTTCGCGATACTGTTCACGGTATCCTATATTGCAGGAAGGAAGGCAGACAACGCCGGCTTCTTTGTAGGTAACCGCAAGTCATCCTGGTATGTCGTGGCGTTCGCCATGGTCGGTTCCGCCATTTCAGGTGTGACCTATGTATCTGTACCCGGCATGGTTGCCGCCAGCAGCTTCGGCTATCTGCAAATGGTGTTGGGCTTCATTGCCGGACAGCTCATCATAGCCTATCTGCTGGTACCGCTATTCTACAAAATGAACCTGGTATCCATCTACGAATATCTGGAGAACCGTTTCGGCATGTCTTCCTACGCACGGGTGCCTGGTTCTTCTTCATCTCCAAAATGCTCGGTGCCGCTGTCCGTCTGTTCCTCGTATGCCTGACGCTGCAACTGCTGGTATTCGAACCTTTCGGACTGCCTTTCCTGCTGAACGTGGCCATCACGGTGGCACTGGTCTGGTTGTACACTTTCCAGGGTGGCGTAAAGTCTCTTATCTGGACAGACTCTCTGAAGACATTCTGCTTGGTGGTGTCGGTCGTACTCTGCATCTGGTATATCGCTTCCGACCTCAATCTGTCATTTACCGGTATGGTAAGCACCATTGCCGACAGTGACATGTCCCGCATCTTCTTCTTCGACGATGTGAACAGCAAGCAGTACTTCTTCAAGCAGTTCCTCGCCGGTGCCTTCACCATGATTGCCATGACCGGCTGGATCAAGACATGATGCAGCGCAACCTGAGCTGCAAGAACTTCAAGGACTCACAGAAGAACATGATTACCAGTGTCATTTCGCAGTTCTTCGTCATCCTGCTTTTCCTGATGCTGGGCGTGCTGCTCTACATCTTTGCCGCCAACCAGCAGATTGCGGTGGAGAAGAGTGACGAACTGTTCCCGCTGATTGCCACCGGCAACTATTTCCCTGCCATTGTGGGCATACTGTTCATCATCGGCCTGATTTCTTCTGCCTATTCAGCCGCAGGCTCGGCACTCACCGCGCTGACCACTTCCTTCACCGTAGACATTCTGGGAACGAAAGGCAAGTCGGAAGAGACGGTTGTGAAGATGCGCAAGAAAGTGCACATCGGCATGGCGGTTGTTATGGGAATCACCATTTTCGTATTCAATCTTCTGAACAACACCAGTGTCATCGATGCTGTATATATCCTGGCAAGCTATACCTACGGTCCTATCTTGGGTCTGTTTGCTTTCGGCATCTTCATGAAACAACAAGTGCGTGACAAGTACATCCCGCTGGTTGCCATCGCCTCCCCGGTTCTCTGCTTCATTCTGCAGAAAAATTCCGAAGCCTGGTTCGGAGGTTATCAATTCAGCTACGAGTTGCTGATTTTCAATGCACTGTTCACTTTCATCGGTCTCTGTCTATTGATTAAGAAAGATAAAAAGAACAATTAACTTAATACATCATCTATGAACGTAAGACGTCAGTTTTTACTAAGTTTGCTTGCCGCCTCCCTCTTCCCCCAATGGGGAGGTGCGCAAGAACTTCCGACGGATGTCCGCCAGGAAATCGGGAAATTCCTGGATACCACCGCACGGAAAGAAGTTTCCGTAGGACGTATCAGCATCGACTCAGTGGCCGTGGAAGGAAATACGCTGCAACTGTTTGCCAACATGAACTGTGCCTATATTCCTTTCCGCGAGGACAATGTAGCCGAAATATACCAGGCGTAAGTGCCTGCTACCGGCGGAGTTTACCAAATACAAGCTGCAAATCCGTACCAACAAGCGCAGCATCGAAGAACTGGTTCCCCAAGTCCTGCGTAGTAAAAAAAGACAAAAAGACGAAGACATTCAATCCCGTCGCTTCCAAGCCTTTAGTTACCGACATTTCCGCCCCCTACACCCCTACCAACGGCTTGCAGAACCGGCACATCGCCCTATGCAAAGCCACGGCTGGTACTACGAGCCGAAACTCGACCGTTGGGAATGGCAGCGTGCACGTATCTTCCAGACCGTGGAAGACCTCTACACCCAAAGCTACGTATTGCCTTTCCTCGTGCCGATGCTGGAAAATGCCGGTGCCAATGTGCTGCTTCCCCGCGAACGCGATTGCCAGACGGCAGAAGTCATCGTAGACAATGACGGTTGCCTGACCGGCCGTTCCGTCTATACAGAAAATTCCGGTGACAAGCTCTGGAGTCAGGGAGAAGGACAAGGCTTCGCCCACCTGCGCCCCCAATACATAGACTTTGAGAATCCTTTCAAGGAAGGCACCTACCGCGCCATAGAAACCATCAAGAAAGGAAACGCAAGCACCGCCGAATGGATTCCCGAAATCCCTTCGACCGGACAATACGCCGTATACGTCTCTTACCAAACCTTGCCAAACAGCGCGGACGATGCCCTTTACACCGTCTATCACAAAGGCGGCACCACGCAGTTCAAGGTAAACCAGCAAATGGGAGGCGGCACCTGGATTTACCTCGGCACCTTCGGCTTCAATGCCGGCCGGAACAATGAATGCAAAGTCGTTCTGAGCAACCTTTCCTCCAAAGTAGGAAGAATCATCACTGCCGACGCCGTGAAGATAGGCGGCGGCATGGGGAACATAGCCCGGGGAGAAGTCAGCGGTTATCCCCGTTTCTGCGAAGCCGCCCGCTACTGGCTGCAATGGGCAGGCATACCGGACAGCGTATATTCAGAAAGCAACGGCAAGAATGACTATACCGACGACTATAAATGCCGTGGTATCTGGGTGAACTACCTTTCCGGAGGCTCTGCCGTGAACCCGACGGAAAAGGCTGAACATCCCTGTCAACATGGCCTTTGCCTTCCACTCCGATGCAGGAACTACACTGAACGATTCCATCATCGGGACACTCGGCATCTACTATACCAACGCCTACAATGAGAAATTCGCCAACGGAGCATCCCGCTACTTGAGCCACGACCTGACAGACTTGATTCAGTCCAACATCGTGCGTGACGTGCGTACCTCTACGAACCTCAATGGACACGCCGTGGCAAATGGAACCAATCTTACTATGAGGCCCGTGTACCCCGCGTACCTACCATGCTACTCGAACTACTTTCCCATCAAAACTTTGCAGACATGCGCTACGGACTGGACCCGCGTTTCCATTTCACCGTAAGCCGCGCCATCTACAAAGGTATGCTTCAGTTCCTCTGCTCACAATACAACATGGATTATGTAGTGCAACCGTTACCGGTAGACCACATGACCTTGCGCATGACCAGCGAGAACGAAGTGGAACTGACCTGGCAACCCGTAGCGGATGCGTTGGAACCAACTGCCGTAGCAGAGAAATACATTGTTTATACCCGTATCGGCGACGGGGATTTCGACAACGGAGTATTGGTGGACGGCAACAGTTACCGAACCACGCTCCCCGCCGGCATGGTATGCAGCTACAAGGTTACCGCTGTCAACAAGGGCGGCGAGAGTTTCCCTTCCGAAATTCTTTCCGCCGGACGGGCGTTCAATTCCAAAGGTACCGTATTGGTGATAAACGGATTCGACCGCATCAGTGCCCCTGCCGACTTTACGGCCCCCGCCCCCGCCGACACCCTCCTTGCCGGATTTCTGGATGAGCAGGACCACGGGGTCCCCTATATCCATGACATCAGCTACATTGGCAAGATGAAGGAATACCGCCGTTCCATTCCCTGGATGGACGACGACGCCTCCGGTTTCGGCGACAGTTATGGAAATTACGAGACCCAAGTCATCGCAGGAAATACGTTCGATTATCCTGCCATACATGGTGCCGCTATCCTGAAAGCGGGATATTCGTTTGTATCGGTTAGTAATGAAAGTCTCTCCCCCGTAGGAAAGGGAGAGAAGAATATTCCGGTGGATATGAGGGAGTATAGGTATGTGGACTTGATACTTGGGAAGCAATGCCAGACCAAGATGGGACGGGGAGGCGTAAAACCGTTGGAGTTCAAGACTTTCAGCAAACCGATGCAGGAGGCTATTGCGGCTTATTGTAAGCAAGGTGGAAATATCTTTGTTTCGGGCGCTTTTGTAGGAACGGATTTATGGGACAACCGCCTTGCAACCGCCGACGAAGCCGACAAGAAATTTGCGATGGAAGTACTGAAATATAAGTGGCGTGTGGGACAAGCGGCTACAATGGGTAAGGTGAAAAGCGTAGCTTCTCCGTTCCCCGCCCTTTCAGGAAACTATACCTATCACAATGAGCTGAATGCCGATTCGTATGTGGTGGAATCACCGGACGCCATTGAACCGGCAACCAAAGATGCACACACCGTGATGCGGTATTCTGAAAACAACCTGAGTGCCGGTGTGGCCTACCAGGGCGACTACAAGACTTTTGTATTGGGATTCCCTTTTGAATCCATACGTACTGATTCTGAAAGAGAGGCACTCATGAATGCTGTGCTGACATTCTTCAACGACAACAAATAATATCAACCAATCATCATCTATGAACAGAAGACTGTTAATAATCGTCCTGATGGCTTGCCTGCTCCCCCTGGGGATGCAGGCACAGCAAGGGACATTCCGTTTTGCCCAACTGACAGACATTCATCTGACCCCGAACAATCCGAATCCCACAGAGGACCTGCTGCGTTCCGTGGCACAGATTAATGCCACCGACAGTATCGACTTTGTCCTGGTGACGGGCGACCTGACCGAAGAAGGCGACCGTACTACCATGGAAAAAGTGAAATCGTGCCTTGACTTGCTGAAGGTCCCCTACACGTAGTCCTAGGCAACCATGAAACGAAATGGAGCGACTCCGGCTGTACCGCTTTCGGAGAAATCTTTGGCGGCGAACTCTTCGAGTTCGAGCATAAGGGATTCCTTTTCCTCGGCTTCAACTCCGGTCCGCTGATGCGTATGGCCTACGGGCATGTAGTGCCGCAAGACATCCGTTGGATGACGGAAGAAATGGAGAAAAACGGCAAAGACAAACCGGTGATACTTGTCACCCACTATCCGCTAATGGAAGGTGATGTGGACAACTGGTATGAGGTGACGGATGCCGTCCGCCCCTACAACGTGCGCTTGTTTATCGGCGGACACTACCACAGCAACCGGGATTTACGTTATGACGGCATTCCGGGCGTACTGATGCGCAGCAACCTGCGCGACAAAGAAGGGAAACAGGGTTATGGCATCTATGAAGTAACCGGGATTCCATCCGGGTATACACGCAACGTATCGGCGAGCCCAAGAAGCAGTGGACAGCATTCTCGCTGACTAAGCAGTATTACGACCGCAACGGAAAGGCAGAGAAATATCCCGACTTCTCGGTCAACAAGGAATATCCGCAAGTAAAGGAGCAATGGATGGTGCAGACGGGCGCAGGCATTTACTGCTCTTCCGCCGTAGAAAAAGATAAAGTGTTCGTAGGAGACGATATGGGACGCTGACAGCCTACACCCTGAAAAACGGCAAAAAGCTATGGAGCTTTGAATCCGGCAAGCGCATTGTCGGTACTCCGGCCGTAAGCGAAGGTATCGTTGTATTCGGGTCTGCTGACCGCCACATCTACGGATTGAACGCCAAAGACGGCAGCCTGCTCTGGACGGTAAAAGCTGCCGAACCGGTACTCGGAGCCGTGACCATCGCAGACGGTACCGCCTACATCGGTGCCAGTGATGCCACTTTCCGCGCCATAGACATCCATACGGGAAAAGTAATCTGGGCCTACACCGGCGTGAAGGGCTACATCGAAACCAAGCCGTTGGTGACGGAAGACAAGGTCATCTTCGGCGCATGGGACAATACACTGTATGCCCTGAACAAGACTGACGGACGTGAGTTGTGGAAATGGACGGGCGGACTGACCCGCATGCACTTCTCTCCTGCCGCCGTATGGCCGGTAGCTGCCGACGGTAAAGTATTCATTACCGACCGCAACGCGCCATGACCGCTATAGACATCCATACGGGCAATACCGTGTGGCGCACCTTCCAGTCCATGGTGCGCGAGACCATCGGACTTTCCGAAGACGGTGAACGTATCTATAGCAAAACGATGAACGACAGCATTGTTTGCTATGCAGCTCAAGGAGATACTCCGCGGGAGTTGTGGGCAACCAATATAGGTTTCGGTTATGAGCATGCCCCCTCCATGCAAGTGGAAAAAGAGGGGGTAATGTTTGGCAGTACCAAAGAAGGACTTATCTTCGCACTGGAAGGAAAAACAGGCAAAGTACTGTGGAAACATAAAATAGGAAATTCACTCATCAGTACCGTAGTTCCGTTGAACGGCCACGAAGTTCTATTCACGGCAACCAGCGGGGAAGTGGGACTTCTGAGAATTAAAAATTGAGAATTAAAAATTAAAAGATATATCATGAATAAAATCAGTTGCTTTCTTCCCTACGCAGGAAAAGAACAAGTAGAAAAAACAGTGAATAGCTACAGGCGACAGGACTTATAGAAGAAATCCGGTTAATCACGACCGATGCCACTCTGGAATCGCTCCCGGACTGCGAAATATTGTTTGTTGACATGCCCTACAGCAGTGCAACTCTCAAAGCTATTGCTAATGCAGCCAAGGGAGAATACACATTGCTTTATACCAAAGAGACTACGCTCGAAATGGGTATGTTTGCACTGGAACGTATGATACACATCCTTGAAGATTCAAGCGCCGGTATGGTATATGCCGACCACTACCAAATAGCAGACGGCAAGCAGAGCAACGCTCCGGTAATCGACTACCAATTCGGTTCCTTGAGGGATGACTTCAACTTTGGCTCCCTGCTCCTTTTCAACACCGAAAAACTAAAGGAAGCCGCCGGACACATGAAGTCTGACTACAACTTCGCCGGACTTTACGACCTGCGCTTGAAATTGAGCCAACATTCAGACTTGGTACATATCAACGAATACTTATACAGCGAGGTGGAAAACGATACCCGCAAGAGCGGCGAAAAGATTTTCGACTATGTAGACCCCAAAAACCGTGACCGCCAGATTGAGATGGAGCAGGCATGTACCGAACATCTGAAAGAAATCGGGGGGTATCTGGCACCGGAGTTCAAGAAGATTGAGTTCTCTGCCGGTAACTTTGAGTATGAAGCTTCGGTCATCATTCCGGTGCGCAACCGTATCCGTACCATCCGCGATGCCATCAAGTCGGTACTGATGCAGAAGACAGACTTCAAATATAATCTTATCATCATCGACAACCACTCCACAGACGGCACAACGGAAGCCATCGACGAATTCAAGGACGACGAACGCCTCATCCATATCGTCCCCGAACGCAACGACCTCGGTATCGGCGGTTGCTGGAATGTAGGTGTACACCACCCCAAGTGTGGCAAGTTTGCCGTGCAGCTGGACAGCGACGACGTATACAAAGACGAAAACACACTCGCCATCATGGTACGTGCCTTCTACGAACAGAACTGCGCCATGGTGGTAGGCACCTATATGATGACGGACTTCAACATGAACATGATGCTCCGGGCATCATCGACCACAAGGAATGGACTCCGGCAAACGGACGCAACAACGCCCTCCGCATCAACGGCCTGGGTGCCCCACGCGCCTTCTATACCCCGGTGCTGCGCGAAGTGAAAGTACCCAATACCAGCTATGGCGAAGATTATGCACTAGGACTGAACTTCTCCCGTCAATACCAGATAGGACGTGTGTACGACGTGGTCTACCTCTGCCGCCGTTGGGACGACAACTCCGATGCCTCACTGGACATCGTGAAAATGAACGGACACAACCTCTACAAAGACCGCATCCGTACCTGGGAACTTCAAGCACGCATAGCGATGAACAAAAACAAGTGATATGAATCAAACGATACACCATCTTCTGACTGGACAATTGGCATCCTGGGAGACGGCACGCAACAACTATGCCGCCCTCTCCGGTGTGCGGGTGAAAGAGCTGAATGTAAACGGGATACCTTATAAAGTACAGTTCAACCCCGCACGCATCGTTTCCTCTGGTGCCAAAGTGGATGCCAAGTCCATCCTGGAACGGAAATGCTTTCTGTGCCCGGCCAATTTGCCGCCGGTACAGAAAGGTATCCCGTTCGAAGGACACTACAATATTCTGGTGAATCCGTTCCCCATCTTCCCCCGCCACCTGACAGTACCGGAACTGGCACATACCCCTCAACGCATAGCCACCCGCTTCACCGACATGCTGGAGCTGGCCGAGGCACTGACGGATTACACCATCTTCTACAACGGTCCCAAATGTGGTGCTTCCGCCCCCGACCATGCTCATTTCCAGGCAGGAAACAAAGGGTTCATGCCTATTGAAAAGGACTGGCGCGGACAGACTGCCGGGAAAATAGCCGATTATAGGAAAGCAGCACTGTGGTATCTTGACGACGCTCCCCGTGCCACACTTGTGATTGAATCCACCTCCAAAGAGGACGCGGCAGGCTTGTTCGACATCATCTACCGCTCTCTGGACGTGAAACCCGGAGAAGACGAGCCGATGATGAACGTACTTGCCATGTACGAGGGAGACCGCTGGGTAGTCTTTGTCTTCCCGCGCGAGAAGCACCGCCCCGCCTGCTACACCGCCGAGGGAGAAGCCAACCTGCTGAGCAGCCCGGCATCCGTCGACTTGGGAGGTGTCTTTATCATCCCCGTAGAAAAGGATTTCCTGAAAATCACTGCGGAAGACGTGGCGCAGATATTAAGTGAAGTATGCCTCTCTGCCACAGATTTCCACAAGGTACGGCAGCGTATCAGGGAAAAAATATGACTTCTGAAATCCAAGAACTCTAATTTTAAAGAAATACCATTATGAAAGAGCCCAAAGTACAAGTAGGCATTCTGTTTGAACCGCAGATAGAATTCGTTTTGCTGAACCCGTATCGCATAGACGGAACGGAAGTCAGCGGCAAGCAGGTAGTGACCTACGACGAAGGCAAGATTCTCTGGAATGGCCGCCAGTATGACGAACTGCTGTTCGAACCGCAACACGAGCAGACCGATGCCTTCGAACTATTGGACGTTACCATCGGCATCAATTTCCATTGGGAGCGCAAAGAAGACCAGCGTTTTCTGGGTGCCCTCAAAATCATCGTTGAGAATGGAAAGCTCACCGGCATCAACGTCATCCATGTAGAAGATTATCTGACCAGCGTCATCTCCTCCGAGATGAGTGCCACCGCTTCTCTGGAGCTGCTCAAGGCACACGCTGTCATCTCCCGAAGCTGGCTACTGGCACAAATACAAAAGAATAAGGAAATCACCGAAGCCCAAGCTAACTACTCGGCCTTTACGCAGACCGACGAAGAGCTGATTCGCTGGTACGACCGAGAAGACCACACACGTTTCGATGTATGCGCCGACGACCATTGTCAACGCTACCAGGGCATTACACGTGCCTCTACCGATATTGTGAAACAAGCCATCTCCGCTACCCGCGGCCAGGTACTGACATCTGATGGTAAGATTTGCGACGCCCGTTTCTCCAAATGCTGCGGCGGTGCTTTCGAGGAGTTCCAATACTGCTGGGAAGACATCAAATACCCCTATCTTGCCCAACAACGAGACAGCAAAACGCACGCCACACTGCCCGATTTGACGCAGGAAGTCGAAGCGGACCGCTGGATTCGTACCTCCCCCGAAGCATTCTGCAACACCACCGACAAGAAAATCCTCTCACAGGTACTCAATAACTATGACCAGGAGACTACGGACTTCTATCGCTGGAAAGTGGAATATACCCAGGAAGAGCTTTCAGCCCTCATTCTGAAACGTTCAGGCATTGACTACGGACAAATCATCGACCTTATCCCCATAGCCCGCGGAACCAGCGGACGCCTCTGGAAACTGAAGATTGTGGGAACCAAACGCACACTCACCATCGGCAAGGAACTGGAAATCCGCCGCACGCTCTCCACTTCACACCTCTACAGCTCTGCCTTCGTGGTAGACAAAGAGGAGTTGTCCGCCGAAGGCATTCCCGGACGCTTCATCCTCACCGGTGCCGGTTGGGGGCATGGTGTGGGACTTTGCCAAATAGGTGCAGCCGTGATGGGCGAGCAAGGTATAAGTATGATGCAATACTGCTGCACTACTATATAGGTGCCAGCATTGACAAGCTGTATGAATAATCGAATAGAACACAATAAATCAATATCATGAACCATACAAAAAACATATCGCCATGGGCATGGGTACCCACCTTGTACTTTGCACAAGGCATTCCATATTTTATCGTAAACAACATCTCCGTGATGATGTTTACTAAAATGGGCGTACCGAACGGAGAAATGGCCTTGTTCACAAGCCTGCTCTATCTGCCATGGACTATCAAACCCTTCTGGAGCCCGTTTGTCGACATCATCAAGACCAAAAGATGGTGGACCCTTTCCATGCAGATTCTGATGTCTGTGGCATTCATCCTGCTGACGCTGTCCATTCCACGGCCGGACGAGGCGACTATGGCGGCCGGAACAACCCCCATCAGCATGTTCAGCATCACGCTGATGCTGTTCATCATCACGCTTTTGCCTCTGCCACACACGACATTGCCGCCGACGGCTTCTACATGCTGGCACTGAAACAGAGTGACCAGGCAGCCTTCGTTGGCATCCGAAGCACGTTTTACCGGCTCGCCTCTATCTTCGGACAAGGCGTGCTCGTAGCCATTGCCGGCGCCATCGAACTGAGAACCGAAAACATTCCGCTGTCATGGACCATCACGATGCTGGTTACAGCCGTTCTGTTCAGCCTGGTGACGTTCTATCACCTCTTTGCAGTCCCCAAACCCGCTTCGGACAAGTCTACACTGGCAGCCGATGCCGCCACTGCAGGAGCCATATTCAGAGAATTCGGACGAACATTCGCCACCTATTTCACCAAACCAGGTGCATTGCTGGCCATCGTGTTCATGTTGCTGTACCGCCTGCCTGAGGCATTCCTCATCAAAATGTGTATGCCCTTCCTGGTGGCCTCCAAAGAATCGGGAGGTCTGGAACTCTCGACTGCAGAAGTAGGTATCGTATACGGCACCATCGGAGTCATATTCCTCACCCTGGGCGGTATTCTGGGAGGATTATTCGCATCACGCATCGGATTGAAAAAATCCATCTGGTGGATGGCAGGATGTATGACTCTACCATGCCTGACGTTTGTCTATCTTGCCATTGCCCAGCCCGACAATCTGTTTGCCATCTCAACCTCCATCGCCATCGAGCAATTTGGCTACGGCTTTGGTTTCACGGCCTACATGCTCTACATGATGTACTTCTCCGAAGGCGAATTCAAGACCTCCCACTATGCCATCTGTACCGCATTCATGGCACTGAGCATGATGATTCCAGGGATGTTTGCGGGATACATTCAGGAGGCTATCGGATATATCGACTTCTTCTGGTTGGTGATGATATGCTGTTTCGCCACGGTTGTTGTCACCATTTTTGCAGACAGAAGAATAGACCCGGAATATGGGAAAAAGTGATTAATGTTTAATGATTAGCGATGAAAAAGATTATTATAATATCCTTGCTCTGCCTCCTCTGCGGAGGTGCGATGCAGGCACAGAAGATAAGAATAAAGACCGGCATCGAAGTACTGAAAGAACAGAATTTCCGATGCTTGGAAGGTAAACGTGTAGGGTTGATTACCAACCGACGGGAGTGGACAACCGGATGAAGTCTACCATCGACATACTGCACGAGGCCCCGAACGTAAATCTTGTGGCACTCTATGGCCCCGAACACGGCGTACGCGGTGATGTGCACGCAGGCGACCATGTAACGGACATCAAAGACGCGACTACCGGACTGCCCGTATATTCGCTTTACGGAAAGACTCGCAAGGCCACACCGGATATGCTGAAAGACGTAGATGTATTGGTATATGACATCCAGGACATCGGTTGCCGTTCCTTTACCTACATCAGCACCATGGGACTGGCTATGGAAGCCGCTGCCGAAAACGGCAAGGAATTCATCGTGCTGGACCGGCCCAATCCTGTAGGCGGATTGAAAATTGAGGGTAACTTAGTTGAAGATGATTGCATTTCTTTTGTAAGCCAGTTTAAAATTCCGTACCTTTACGCTCTCACTTGCGGTGAGCTGGCACTGATGCTCAATGGCGAGAAGATGTTGAAGGATGGGGAACAATGCAATCTCCACGTAGTGAAGATGAAAGGCTGGAAACGCAAGATGGATTATACCCAAACCGGACTGCAATGGGTTCCTTCCTCTCCACACATTCCACATCCACATTCTGCATTCTTCTATCCCGTCAGCGGAATCCTGGGAGAGCTGGGATATATGTCCATTGGTGTGGGGTATACCATTCCGTTCCAGATGTTTGCCGCACCGTGGGTGGAAGCAGAGAAGCTGGCCGGAAACCTGAACCGTCTGAACGTACCGGGGGTTATCTTCAGACCGATGTACCTGAAACCGTTCTACAGTGTAGGCAAAGGCGAGTTGCTGCAAGGTGTGCAAGTGCACATCATGGATTTCGGCAAAGCACCGTTGAGCGACCTGCAATTCCTGGTCATGCAGGAAGTCGCCGCCCTCTATCCGGACCGTGCCGTGTTTGACCATGCCGACAAGGGACGTTTCTCGATGTTCGACAAGGTAAGTGGTTCGCGGCAGATACGCGAACGCTTTTCGAAGCGGAACCGTTGGGAAGATATACGCGACTACTGGTATAAGGATGCCGAAGACTTTCGTAAGTTGTCGAAAAAGTATTATTTATATAAATAGTTTTACAGACGAACAAAGAGGAAAGATAGCAATCATACTGAGGGTATCCCCATCAGCCCTGTTTATAGCCTACTTTGAAGAGAATGATACGATAGTAAAAAAACAGATATGAAAGAGCGCAGTTACATGGCTTTCCTGCAGGAAGCAAGCCAAATCATTCCGCAGGAAAGAATTTATACCGACGAACTTCGCCGGCTGGCTTGGGGTACGGATGCCGGTTTCTACCGCCTAATTCCTCAGATTGTAATCCGTTCAAAAGACGAGGACGAAGTTTCACAACTGTTGAAACTGGCTAGCCGCCACGAGTTACCAGTCACCTTCCGAGCGGCAGGAACCAGTTTGTCGGGACAAGCCATTAGTGACTCCATCCTCATCGTAGCCGGCAAGATTGGGAAAAATACAGCATATCTGCCGACCATGAACAGATAACCCTCCAACCGGGCATCATCGGACAACGTGTGAACGAATTGCTGGCCCCCTACGGCCGCAAGTTTGCACCGGATCCCGCCTCGGTAAAAAGCGCCATGGTGGGCGGTATAGTCATGAACAATGCTTCCGGCATGAATTGCGGCACGCATGCCAACAGCGACAAAGTGCTTGTTTCCGCTCGCATCGTCCTAATGGACGGTACCCTGCTGGATACCGGAAATCCCGCCAGCCGCGCCTCCTTCGAAGTGACCCACCGCAACTTTATCCGCCGCATCTGCGCACTGCGTGACGAAATACGTACCAACGAAAAATTGGCTGAACGCATCCGTTACAAATATTCCATCAAAAACGTAACTGGGCTCAATCTGCTGCCTTTTGTCCGTTTTGATGACCCGTTCGAAATCATCGCCCACCTCATGGTAGGTTCCGAAGGTACATTGGCATTCCTTTCGGAAGTGACGATGAAGACCGAATATGACTATCCCTACAAAGCCTGTGCTATGCTCTACTTCAAGACCATAAAAGAAGCGAGCCGCGCTGTGGTAGCCATGAAGAAGCTGGTCGCAAAACCGGTGAATGGACAGTAAAAGGGGCTGAAATGCTGGACTACAAGAGCCTTTCTTCCGTCAACGACCCCATATTCCTGAAATACAAAGGTGAAGTTGCCTCCTCCACCCTCCCCGACGTAGAGCCGGGCGACGAAACCGGGCTAACCGCAGTGCTAACTGAAACCAAAGCCCGTACCCCCGAAGAACTCCGACAAAACATATCCACCATCGAAACATGCCTGCAAGCCTTCACAACTTATATTCCGGTACGCTTCACTGACCGTCCGGAGGAATATTCCAAATTCTGGGCCATCCGTTCCGGCATCTTCCCCTCTGTAGGAGGTACCCGCCAGCCGGGAACCACTTGCCTCATCGAAGACATCGCCTTCCACATTGAAGACCTTCCGGAGCAACGGCAGAACTGCAACAGCTCATAGCCCGCCACGGATATAATGACGCCTGCATCTACGGCCATGCTCTCGAAGGCAACTACCACTTCATCATCAACCAATCCTTCAGTACCCAAGCAGAAGTGAAACGTTACGAAGATTTGATGAATGACATCAAGAACTTGGTAGTAGATAAATATGACGGTTCCCTGAAAGCCGAGCATGGTACGGGCCGGAATATGGCTCCCTTTGTCCGCCATGAATGGGGAGATGACGCCTACAAAGCCATGAAAGCCGTCAAAGAGCTGTTTGACCCACAAGGATTGCTAAACCCCGGTGTCATATTCAATGATGACCCGCAATGCCATATCAAGAACTTCAAGCCGCTGCCTTTATTAATGGAAAATGGAAAAGGAACAATTGACAATGACGCTGTACCCCATTCTCAATTATCAACTGTCTATTCTCAATTAAACAAGTGTATCGAGTGCGGTTTCTGCGAAGTCAACTGTCTCTCCTGCGGCTTTACCCTTTCCTCGCGCCAGCGCATCGTGTTGCAGCGCGAAATATCCCGGTTGAACAAAGTGGTGAGGACCCGACACGCCTTGCACTGCTCGAAAAGCAATACCGCTATCCCGGCAACCAGACTTGTGCCGGAGACGGTCTCTGCTCCATGTCGTGTCCGATGGGTATCAATACGGGTGACCTTACCCATATAATCCGCCAGGAAGCATTGCCCAAAGGCAGTCTGGGATACAAAACCGGAGACTTTGTCGCCAATCATTTCGCTGGTGTCAAGAGTACACTGCGTCCCGTATTGTCCTTAGCCAACTTCGGACATTCACTATTAGGGACAAAGGCGATGAGCAATATTACCAAAGGCTTGCACAATGCATTAGGCATACCTCTATGGACGCCGGCTATGCCAAAACCCCTCCGTCCTTATAATAAAGCAAAAGTAACTACTCCCCTCCTACGGAAAAGGGGCAAGGAAAGAGAGGCCGTAGTTTATTTCCCCAGCTGCATCAACCAGACTATGGGTCTGGCCAAGAAGTCTCCCGTAGAGCAGCCATTGGTAAACAAAATGGTGTCTTTGTTACAAAAAGCCGATTACGAAATCATCTTCCCGAAAGACATGGACAAACTTTGCTGTGGCACCATTTGGGAAAGTAAAGGGATGCTGGACATTGCCGACCGCAAGACAGCCGAACTGGAGCCGCACTTTGGGAAGCAGCGAACAAGGTAATACCCGTCCTCGTGATCAACCCAAG